>JADHED010000684.1_pt1 | contig 36414 bp, 31 predicted proteins | sample 8952041 | NCBI WGS metagenome assembly JADHED01 (sample SAMN16124423, study PRJNA663239) | bioreactor sludge metagenome | isolation source: sludge (control) | place: India:Bengaluru | collected 2018-09-08 | reverse complement strand
CATGATCGTAGCGCGCTCTTCAGCAGACAGTTGTTCGTAGTGCGTACCCATTGCAACACCTTAAAGCGTAGGGGTGTTGCACTTGATTCTAGACTGCGCCCACAGATAATATTTCATCTGTAGTAATCTCATCGACTGCTTTCTTTCCCAAGGTCGGCTTTGCGTAAGTCCTTAAGCTAACGCACCATTGACGAGCATGTTTGATGTTACTCCAACCGTGACGATGTGCGCGTATATACCTTGCTGCGGCTTGCGTGAAGGTTGGGACCTCGGGTTTCTCGGCTAGCACCTTAGCTTTACGGTTTTCGATGGGGTCTTCTCCTTCCAAAACCATTTTTCGAGCTTTCATTGCGTTGTCTCGGGCCTCTGCGAGCAGGACTAAGGGGTAAGGTCCCAACCCCATCTCGCGTCGTTTGCCAGCTACTGTGATCCTCAATACCCACTTTTTTCTTCCTGTTGGCGAGACTACCAATCGCAGTCCATCGCCATCCTCAAACTTACCAGGACCGGCATTTTTGACCGTTTGTGCGTTTAATTTGCCCATTTACTAACCCACTGTTTTTTCTACCGAGGGGTTCTCTCCGCTAAGAAATCTAGTCCCCCAATCAGTCCCCCAACCCATCTTGGTAGGAGGGGGTCGCCCGAGAACAATCTTGAACAAAATTGTCAAAGAGATCAATAGGCATAGAGCCACGGCGAACCTCAGAAAACCACACATCAGCGGACGCCGCCTCCACCACCACTAGGGCCCGGATGACCTCCGGGCCCTTTTTGTTTAGGTGCAGTAATCCGCCTTTAAGGTTTGTCTGTCAGGCTGTAGGTTGACGCATTTCTCCCCAAGATGGGTGATGATGCGACCATCCTGGCTCAAACCGCAGCGAATTTCTGGAGGCATCATGAGTGGTAAGGGTTTGCTTGATCAGCTTTTCAAGTCCGGACAGGACCTGCTCAACTCCCAGCGGACCGGTGACCAGCGGCCCGGAGGGCCGAGCCCGGGTGGCTTGATGGATTCCCTGGCCGGACTGCTCGACCAGAGGGCCGGCGGTGCCGGCGTGCTGGACAACCTGGCGGGGATGTTCAAGGACAAGGAGGGGAAATCCCAACTGGGCAGCTTCCTCGCGGGCGCCGGCGGCGGCGCCCTCGCGGGTAGCGCCCTGAGTCTGCTGCTGGGCAACAAGCACAGCCGCGAACTGGTCGGCAACGTCCTGACCTATGGTGGATTAGCGGCGGTGGGGGCGATTGCCTACAAGGCTTACGGCAACTGGCAGGCGCAGCAGGGAGGGGGGACGCCCCCAGTCGAGCCCCAAACCCTCGACCGCCTGGCCCCCGCGCAGGTGGAGGAGCGCGGCCAGGCCCTCCTCCTGGCCATGGTCACGGCCGCCAAGGCCGATGGTCATATCGATCAGCGCGAGCGGGACTTGTTGACCCAGTCGATCAGCAAGCTCGGGGGTGGCGCCGCCTTCGAGCGGTGGCTTGCCGGCGAGCTCGACAAGCCCCTGGACCCGGGTGCCGTGGCGCGAACGGCGACCAGTCCAGAAATGGCGGCGGAGCTGTACATCGCCAGCGTGCTGGTCGTCGACGAGGAACATTTCCTGGAACGTGCCTACCTGGACGAACTGGCCCGGCAATTAGGGCTGGCTCCAGAGCTCAAAGCCGAGCTGGAGCGGCAGGTCAGGCTGGAATTAGCCCAAGGCAAGCAGTTAACGTCCATACCCCGCTAGACTTGGAAACCGTCCAGCAATGACTTCCCGAATGGCGAGAGCCCCTCGGACGCAAATCGGGAATGAGCAAATGGACGCTTTCTTAGCCAACGACGGTTCACTGCCATCGGGACCCTCTCCTGGGGTCCTACTACGAAACGAAGCCAACTCATCGGTCTCCAGCCAGGCAAGGCCGTAAAGCCGGCCCCATCCCGGCGGAAGCCGGCCCATTTCGGCTTACAATCCTGGTGGTACCCGCTCAGCCCCCCTCTCTCCAACTCTCCCCCACCAGGGGGGGAGGGAGTGAGAGAGAGAGTCAGCACCTTGTGCCACCAAAGCCCTCATCGTGGTTGAGGGGTCTGAACAAAGACTCCTGGTGAACCAGGCGATGGTCCTCGCCCACCAGGTGAGCGATGACCCACGCCAAGGCATTAGTATCAGCGTCGAGGCTGTGCAATGAGCGACGAAGTTGGTCAGGGAGACAGCCAGAGCCCAGGCTGGCAGTTCTGGATCGACCGGGGCGGGACCTTTACGGATATCGTGGCGCGCCGGCCCGATGGCCAGCTCCTGACCCATAAGCTGCTGTCGGACAATCCCGAGCGCTATGCGGATGCCGCCCTGCACGGCATCCGTCACCTGCTGGGCCTGGCGGCGGACGCTCCCATCCCGCCCGTGACCATCGCGGCGGTGAAGATGGGCACCACGGTCGCCACCAACGCCCTGCTGGAGCGGCGTGGTGACCGGACCCTGTTGCTCATCACCCGGGGCTTTCGGGATGCCCTGCGCATCGGCTATCAGAACCGCCCCCAGCTCTTCGCCCGGCGGATCGTCCTGCCGGAGCTGCTCTACGAGCGGGTCGTCGAGGTGCCGGAGCGGGTCTCGGCCCAGGGGGAGGACCTGGTACCCTTGGATGAAGCCGCCACCCGCACCGCCCTGGCAGAGGCCTATGGCGACGGCATCCGCGCCCTGGCCATCGTCTTTCTTCACGGTTACCGCTATCCCGACCATGAGGCCCAGGCGGCTGCCCTGGCCCGTGCGATCGGCTTCACCCAGGTCTCTGTCTCGCACCAGGTCAGCCCTCTGCCCAAGCTGGTGGGGCGTGGCGACACCACGGTGGTGGACGCCTATCTCACGCCCATCCTGCGCCGTTATGTCGATCAGGTCGCGGCCCAGTTGGAAGGGGAATTCACTGCAGTGCCACGCAGTAGCCCGGCGGGTGGAGATGCTCATCACTCGCCTATCCTGCATCCTTATGTCGCTCAGGTCGCCGCCCCGTTTAAAGGGGATGCGAAGGCGTTCCCCAACGGCGAATCCGGGCAAAATGACATTCGGATGCCGGACGAGGGCTCGGTACGGGGTGGCGATACGGAGGAAAGCGGCGATAAGGTGCTGCTGGCAGCGGCGGAGACCAATCCCAGGACGCGCATCCTGTTCATGCAGTCCCACGGTGGACTGGCCGACGCCCGCCACTTCCAGGGCAAGGACAGCATCCTCTCCGGCCCCGCCGGCGGTCTGGTGGGCGCCGCCCGCACCGCCGCCGCGGCCGGGTTTGACCGCATCATCACCTTCGACATGGGCGGTACCTCCACCGACGTCGCCCACTATGCCGGTGAATTCGAGCGCGTATTCGACACCCAGGTCGCCGGCGTGCGGTTGCGGGCGCCCATGCTCCATATCCATACCGTGGCGGCGGGGGGTGGCTCCATTTGCCGTTTCGACGGCACCCGGCTGCGGGTCGGTCCCGCCTCCGCCGGGGCCAATCCCGGTCCGGCCTGCTACCGGCGGGGCGGTCCCCTGACCCTGACCGACTGCAACCTGCTGCTGGGGCGGATTCAGCCGGACTGCTTCCCCCAGGTCTTCGGCCCCGACCAACGCCAGCCCCTGGACCGGGACATCGTCCATCAGCGCTTCGCCACCCTGGCCGCGGAGGTCGACGCCGCCACCGGCCAGCACTTGACCCCCATGGCCCTGGCGGAGGGCTTCCTGCGCATCGCCGTGGAGAACATGGCCAATGCCATCAAGCACATCTCCACCCAGCGCGGTTACGACGTCACCAGCTATACCCTGTGCTGCTTCGGCGGCGCCGGCGGCCAGCACGCCTGCGCCGTGGCCGATGCCCTGGGGATACCGACCATCCTCATCCACCCCCTGGCCGGCATGCTGTCCGCCTATGGCATGGGCTTGGCGGAGACGCGGCTGCTCAAGGAACGGGCACTGGAGATGCCCCTGACCGCGAACCTGATCCCGGCCCTGGGGGCCGCCTGGGTCGAGCTGGAGACCGCCGGGCGCGCCGCGATGATGGCGCAAGGCCTGCCCCCCGACCGCCTGCGCGCCCAGGGCAACATGCGGCTGCGTTATGCCGGCAGCGACACGGCCCTGAGCATCCCCGTCCCTGAATGGGCGAAGGGGGCATCGTCCCCGTCCTGGCCATGGGGTGGAAGCCCGCCAGCGGGGCGCGACCCGAAAAGGCCTGGCCTGCCGGGTCTCGAGCCTGCGGCAGGCGAAGAGGCAGGGCTCGATTCAGTAGGGCTCGATCTGGAGGGCCTGGCCGACCGCTTCGCCGCCGCCCATCGCCAGCGGTTCGGTTTCGTCATGACGGACAAGGCGTTGGTAGTGGAGGCAGTGACGGTGGAGGTCATCGGGGAGGATTTCGCCGCCGAGACCAAGATCGGTGGGTGGGCCGGGCTTGCCACCCTCCCCTCCCTTGGAGCGGATTCGCCTGCTCAGGCCAATACCTCCGACGCCATCTCCCTGGCCAATAACCTCAGCAAGGTGCCCTCCATCCCCGCTGCCCCTGTCTCCCCAAACCCCACCAGAGCCAATCCCGCCAGCGCCAGCCCGAACCCTGCCCGTGACGACTCCTCCAGCGGCCCCCAGAAATCAGCCAGCGCCAACCCTACCCGCGCCAGCCTGCCCCTTCACCTGGCGGGCCAGGATCATGCCGTCCCCCTCTTCCAGCGTGACGCCCTGCGGCCCGGGGAGATGATCCGCGGGCCGGCCATCGTCAGCGAGGACGGGGCCACCACCCTAATCGAGCCCGGCTGGCAGGCCGAGGTACGGCCAGGCGGTGAGCTGGTCTTGACCCGCCACGAGCCCCGCCCGGCGCGGGTCGCCGTCGGTACTGCCGTCGATCCCATCCTGTTGGAGGTCTTCAACAATCTTTTCATGGCCATCGCCGAGCAGATGGGGGTGACCCTGGCCAACACCGCCCACTCGGTGAACATCAAGGAACGCCTGGACTTTTCCTGCGCCCTCTTCGACCACGAGGGCCAACTCATCGCCAATGCCCCCCACATCCCCGTCCACCTGGGCTCCATGGGGGAGGCGGTGCGGGCCCTGATCCAGTCCCGTGGCGACCAGTTCCAGCCCGGGGACGTCTACGCCAGCAACGCCCCCTATAGCGGCGGGACTCACCTGCCGGACGTGACCGTCATCACCCCGGTCTTCGCGGAGACCGCGGCGACGACAGCGGTGTTCTACGTCGCCTCCCGTGGTCACCATGCCGACATCGGCGGCATCACCCCCGGCTCCATGCCGCCGGACAGCGTCACCATCGACCAGGAGGGGGTGCTGCTCGAAAATTTCCTTCTGGTGCGCAACGGCCGTTTCCGCGAGGCCGAGCTCCTCGAACGTTTGACTGGTGGCCCCTGGCCGGTACGCAACCCCCGCCAGAACCTGGCTGACCTTCAGGCCCAGATCGCCGCCAACGAGAAAGGGGCCCGGGAACTGCGGCGCATGGTCGCCCACTATGGCCGGGCGGTGGTCGCGGCCTACATGGGCCATGTCCAGGACAACGCCGCTGAACAGGTCCGTCGCGCCCTGGACCGCCTCCAGGATGGTGACTTCGCCGGTGAGATGGACAACGGCGCCGTCATCCGCGTCGCCATCCGCCTGGACCGGGCGCGCCGTACCGCCCGCATCGACTTCACCGGCACCTCGCCCCAGCAGCCCAGCAATTTCAACGCCCCCCGGGCCATCACCCTGGCGGCGGTGCTCTACGTCTTCCGCACCCTGGTGGACGACGACATCCCCCTCAACGCCGGCTGCCTGCGCCCCCTGGAAATCGTCATCCCCCCGGGCAGCCTGCTCGACCCTCGCCCCCCGGCGGCGGTGGTTGCCGGCAACGTCGAGACCTCCCAGTGCCTGGTCGATACCCTCTACGGTGCCCTCGGCCTGCTGGCCGCCTCCCAGGGCACCATGAACAACCTGACCTTCGGCAACGAGCGCCATCAGTATTACGAGACCATCTGCGGCGGCGCCGGGGCGGGTCCGGGTTTCGACGGTGCCTCCGCGGTACACACCCACATGACCAACTCCCGACTCACCGATCCGGAGATCCTGGAGTGGCGCTTCCCGGTGCGGGTGGAGGAGTTCAGCATCCGCCGGGGCAGCGGCGGCGCCGGTCGCTGGCGCGGCGGTAACGGCGTCGTCCGCCGGCTGCGCTTCCTGGAGCCGATGACCGCCGCCATCCTCTCCGGCCGTCGTCGCATCCCGCCCTTCGGACTGCACGGCGGCGGCCCTGGCCAGATGGGACGGAACGCCGTGATCAGGGCCGACGGCCGAACAGAGGAACTGGCCGCCACCGCCGGGACCGCCATGCAGGCCGGGGACGCCATCCTGATTGAGACGCCGGGTGGTGGGGGTTATGGGGTCGAGGACAGTTCCCCTGACCCGCTCAGGATCGTGGACGTCTGATACCGGTTGCGGCGGCCGACCGGACCCCTAGCGCCGGCGATTACGGCTGGCCACCGGCCCGGGCCAGAGGCCTGATCAGGAGCCGGTGAGTCAGCCAGGCGCCGCCGCCGCAGCACGCCATCACCAGGGCCAGGGGCTGGCCGGTGCCATCGTGGAGCAGGCCGACCAGGGACCCCGCCAGGGTGGCGAGGAGGAAGCCCAGGGAGCCGTTGAGGGCGGAGGCGGTGCCGGCCATCTGGCCATGGGTGGCCAGGGCGCAGGCCGTGGCGTTGGGCCCGATCCAGCCCAGGCTGCCGATGAAGAGCAAAAAGCCGAGGCTGAAGCCGACCAGGCTATCCTGGTCACCGATGACCATGGCCAGCAGTCCCAGCCCCGCCAGAGGTGGCAACCAGAGGGCGTGGCGCAGGAGGGTGGAGGGGGTCATCTGCCGCAGGAGCCAGGCATTGACCTGGCTGGCCAGGATTAGGGCCAGTGCGTTGGCGCCGAAAAACCAGCCAAAGTGCGCCGGCGCCACCCCATAGAACTGGATGAGCAGGAAGGGCGAGCCGGCGATGTAGGCGAACATGCCCGCCCGGGCCAGACCGGCGCTGAGCACGTAGCCGACAAAGGCGCGCTGGCGGAGTAGGTAGGCGTAATTACCCGCCACCCGCCGCAACCGCAGGGGTGGCTCGTGGCGGGTGTCGTGGGTCTCCGGCAAGCCCCGGGCGATGGCCAGGAGGCAGAGGACGCCAAAGCCGGCCAGGACGAGAAAGAGAGCGCGCCAGTCCCAAAAGGTCAGGAGCCAGCCGCCCAGCAGCGGCGCCAGGATGGGCGCCAGACCCATGACCAGGATCAGCAGGGAGAAGACCCGGGCCGCCTCGCGCACCCCCATGCGGTCCCGCACCATGGCGCTGGTCACCACCATGCCGGCGCAGCCCCCAAGGCCCTGCAGGAAACGGCCGATGATCAGCACTGTCAGGCTGTCCGCCAGGGCGCAGCCCAGGGAGGCGAGGGTGAAGAGGGCGTAACCGAAATAGAGGGGTGGCTTGCGGCCAAAGCGGTCGCTGAGGGGGCCATAGGCCAGTTGTCCCAGGGTCAGGCCGATAAAGAAGGCCGCCAGGGTGAACTCCAGGGTCCCCGGCGCCACGTCCAGGGCCCGCTCCACTAGGGTGAAGCTGGGCAGGTACATGTCGATGGACAGGGGAGCGACGGCGGTCAGCATGCCCAGGAGGACGATCCAGACCCCTAGTCGCCGGCCGCTGAGCCGGGCGGGCATGGCGGTGGAAGGGGAGGAGATGTTCGAAGCGGGCGGGGGGACGGACATGGTCGGGATATTAGCCCAAGCCGGAGGCTCCCGCCCGGCCCAGTGCGTTCCCCGTAAGTTCGCCATGCGTGCTCCGTGCCTGCCCCGTGCGGGAGCCATACTGGTCCGAGCTGATCCAGGCACTTAGCTCGCACCCCGATCCAGGTTGGCTTCCTACTCCGGAACTGCCCCCCGGACCAGCCCATCGCAAGACCAAGCGCTCTCCCAACCCCTTTCCTCCCCCCAGCCCTCCCCCCACAATAGATGCCCCAGTCAACGGCCGATTTCTCCTTCAACCATTGGACCTCAGCCGGGTCCACCCCCACTTACCTGACTTACCACCCGAATTGCCGTCCGACTTGTCTTCAGCGTCCGGCCTGCGTACGGCAGCCCGGGCGACCCCAGCGATCCATCAAGATCAACCAGAACCACCCCCCAGCGCACCCGTCCTGAACCTGTTGCCCGACCCTAACCACCCGGAATGAAAATCTACAACCTCTTCCCCCTGTTGGCGGGGCCCTTCCCGCACTGGACGCCCCATCTGGAGCGCGCCGCGGCCATGGGTTTTGACTGGGTCTTCGTCAACCCCATCCAGCCGCCGGGCCAATCGGGGAGCCTCTATTCCATCCATGATTATTTCGGCGTCAACCCCGCCCTCCTAACTCCGGGCTCGCGTAAAGGCCCGGAGATCCAGGTCAGGGAGATGGTCAAGGTGGCCGAGAAACTAGGGCTGCGGCTAATGATCGACCTGGTCATCAATCACTGCGCCGTGGATTCCCCCCTGACCCAGCAGCACCCGGACTGGTTCCGGCGCGAGGGCGGTCGCATCGCCCATCCCTTCTGCGTGGAGGAGGACGGCACCCGGGTGGTGTGGGAGGACCTGGCCCAGTTCGACCACCGCCATTCACCGGACGCCCAGGGCCTACTGGAATATGCTGCCAAGGTGGTTGAACACCTGATCGGCCTGGGCTTCACCGGCTTCCGCTGCGACGCCGCCTATCAAATCCCCAGCGACTTCTGGCGGCGCCTGATCCAGGACGTCAGGCAGCGGCATCCCGGCACCCGGTTCGTCGCCGAGACCCTCGGCTGTTCCCCGGATCAGACCCGGCAGACGGCCGCTGCCGGCTTCGATGCCATCTTCAACAGCGCCAAGTGGTGGGACTTCTCCAGCCCCTGGCTGCTGGAGCAGTACGAGCTGACGCGGCAGATCGCCCCCTCCATCGGCTTCCCCGAGAGCCACGACACCGAGCGCCTTTACGCCGAGTCCGGCCACAACGTCAACGCCCTCAAGCAGCGCTATCTCTTCACCGCCCTCTTTTCCACCGGGGTCATGCTGCCCATGGGCTACGAGTATGGCTTCCAGCGCCGCCTGCACGTGGTCAAGACCCGCCCCGAGGACTGGGAGGTACCCGCGGTGGACCTGACCGGCTTCATCGCCACCGTCAACCGCATCAAGGCCAGCCATCCGGTCTTTGGCGAGGATGGCCTGCTTCAACGCCTGGAGTCCCCCAACCCGGCCATCCTGCTGCTGTGGCAGGCCTCCACCCAAGGCCAGGGCCAGGCCCTCCTGGTGCTGAACAAGGACCCCTGGCAACGGCAGCACTTCCATTGCGACGACCTCTATCGCCTGGTGCAGGCCCCGCCGCCCCTCCTCGACGTGTCCCCCGAGTGGGCCATGGACCACCTGCCCACCCCCTTCGATTTCGTTCTGGACCCCGGCATGGCGCGGGTCCTCGTCACCCGCCCCAGCCCCACCGCGGAGAAACCCTAGCGATGCCCTCCCCTTTCCTGCCCCGCTTCGTCGACCTCCCGGCGGAACTCCCGATCTTCCCCCTCCCGGGGGCCGTCGCCATGCCGGGCATTCAACTCCCCCTCAACATCTTTGAGCCGCGCTATCTGAACATGGTCCAGGATGCCCTGGGCACCGATCACCTGATCGGCATGATCCAACCCTTGACCGGGCAGGAGGAAGTAGAGGTCCCGGTCCTGCACAAGGTCGGCTGCGCCGGCCGCATCACCTCCTATAGCGAGACCAATGACGGACGCATCGTCATCGTCCTCACCGGAGTCTGTCGTTTCGAGATGCTAGGGGAACTGGAAGAGCGCCATGGCTATCGCCGGGTCCGCGCCAGTTGGGATCGCTTCGCCCAGGACTTCATGACCGAGCAGGAGGGCATCGTCAACCGCGATCGCTTCCTGACCTCCCTGCGCCAATATGTGCGTCCCCGCGGGGTCGAGATCCCCTGGGACGACCTCAAGGCCATGGCGGACCTGGACCTGGTGAACCTCCTCACCGCCCACCTGCCCCTAGCCCCCGAGGACAAGCAAGCCCTGATCGAGACCAATACCCTGCGGGACCGCGCCGAACTGATGCGCGGCCTGATGGACATGGCCTCGGCCTCTAGCGTCGAAGGGGTGGAGCAGCGTCACTGAGCACGTCGGGACCAAAGACGATCTGGCCCACCCGGCCATCGTCCAGATAGAGCCCGCCGATGCCATCCCGCCCGTCGCGATCCCGCACCACCTGGGCCCAGCCTCGGCCGCCATCGCTGCACGCGACCTTGAACACCGCCTGGGCATCGCCGGCGAAGGCGTCATAGCCCCCCCGGCAGGACAGGTTGGTCGAGCTGACCCGAAAACCGGCGGCGAAGGGCTGCGACCAGTAACGGCCCTGGAGGGTGTCACCCGCCAGCACCACGGCGAAGGGGCCGGCGGTGGCGGTGCCCGGTGGATCGTCCTCCCCCTTGGCCTGGCGGTACCGGGCCCAGACGCGATTGACGCAGGTGGCGTAGGTGGCGGGCTCCACGCCACGGCACAGGAGGGCGCCATAATCCTCTGCCGTCACCGGCGAATAGACGGCACCCCAACGTTCCGGTTCCTCGGTCGTCCCGAAGCCGGCGAAGATGCCGCAGAGGCCCACGGGCTGATTGGCGGTCCCGGCGAAGCGATTGAATTCCGTGGCCGGCATCCGGCTACAACAGCCGCCGAGGATGGGAGCGAGGCCCAGGCCGATGACCAGCGCGAGGAGCGGGGCCAGACCGGTCCGGATACCAGTCCGGGTCCCGGCCGGGTGCCAGGTCCAGGTCCGGGTCGAGGGGCGGGTCAAAGGCCAGGACCAGGTTCGGGTCGAGGGCCGGGTCAAGGGCCGGGGCCAGCTCCAGGTCCGGGTCCAGATCGCCAACTACAGCTCCGCCCACATGCGCATCAGGTTGGCATAGGAGCGGTCCACGTAGCCGGTGGTCGGGGTCCCCGGGGCCTCCTTGAGCAGGGCCTCCCGGGCCAGATTGAGTTCATAGAGCAGTTCGCGGCGGGCGGCGTCACGGACATAGCTCTGGATCCAGGTCAGGGCCACCAGGCGCTCGCCACGGGTGACAGGGGCCACCTGATGCAGACTGGCGGAGGGATAGACCACCGCGTCCCCGGCCGGAAGCTTGACCTTCTGATCACCGAAGGGGGTGCGCACCACCAGCTCCCCGCCGTCATAACTGTCCGGTGGATTGAGGAAGATGGTCATGGAGACGTCGCTGCGGAAGCGCGGTCCGGTGGTGCCCATGATGGGGTCGTCCACGTGATCGCCGTAGGTCATGCCCGGCTCGTAGCGGGCGATGATGGGGTCGGCGACCCGGTGCGGCAGGGCGCCGAAACGGAAGGTGGCGTTGTGTCCCAGGCTGGCCATGATGACGCGGATCAGCCGCCGCATGCGCTGCTCGTCCACCGCCAGTTCCAGGTTGTGCTTAACCCGGGCGGCGGCAAAGCCGGCGGTCAGGCGACCGTCGACGAAACTGGCCCCCTCCAGGATCTCGTGGATCTTGTCCACCTGGGCGGAATTGAGTAGGCCGGGAATGGTGAGGAGCATGGACAAGTTCCCCCGTGGAGGGTTGGATAAAGCCTCGTCTAGCGCTTCGCGTGACGCGCATGCCGATCCTGGATCTCGGCTCTCGGCGCTTGGCGTGGCGCGCGGGTCGCTCCTGATCCTGGCGCTCGACGCTGGGCGCGATGCGCTTGTCGATCCTGGTGCCTGGCGCTTGGTATTGGCATTTGCTGCGATGCGCTGGTCGATCGTGGCGCTTACCTCTCGGCGCCTGACGGTGATGGACCCCGGGCGATGGCGCGGCCGCATCCCGCGCCCGACCACCGCCCTGGGCTGGCCACCGCCGGTATTTTGCTAGAATGCCCCATCCCGTCCACGCGCGAAAGAGGAACCGCCATGCTGCTCAAGGCTATCATCGACGATCAGGAACTCAGCCTGGAGGTCCCGGAACCAGTCATGCGGCAGGGTCAGGGCTTCTTCGCCAAGCTGGACGCCGACATGGACCAGGGCTGGCAGATGAGCCGCGAGTGGGTCGCCCGGCCCAACCAGATCGAGCGCTGCCAGATCGTCGCTGACAAGCTCCTGACCGCCCTGGAAAAGGAGAACGAGCGGCTGGGCATGCTCATGGCCGGTTACCTGCTCAGCCGCCTGCCCGGACTGGAGGCCGTGACCCTCGACACTCAGGGCGAGGTGCAAAACACCCTCTTCACCCTCGCCGAGTCCCCAGGCGCGACACCCCTGGGCTCGGCCGTCAGCGGCCCGACCGCCAGCCCACCCCTGTCGTGGGGTGAAGAGGATGCGGCACCCCCGGCGGAGACCTCCTTCACCCCAACGCCGGCACCCCGGGGGCTGGACAAATTTCAGGCCCTGGAACAAGCCGGCAACGACGTCACCCCGGTCTTCAAGGTCGGCAAGGGTTACCGCTTCTCGGTCTACGATCACGCCAGCGGCCAATGGCTGGATGCCCCCCTGGTCGCCAAGGAGGCCGACGCCGAGCGCCTGCGCCAGGCGGCCTTCAAGGCGCGCTTCGAGTCCCTGCAGCAACCGCCGGGGGGATAGCCATGCCTGGGTGTTCCCTGGATGAGAACTCCGTGCTGAGCAAACCCCGCGCTGAGCACTAGGCAAAACGGGGTGGAGACACTACCTTTGGCCCAATGGCCTCCCGGGTGGAGGCTGGATCCCGCTTCATCCCAACCCATGCCAAGAGGATCTCCCGATCATGAACTGGAAAGAACAACTCGATAAGGCCGTGGCCGCCGTCAAGGAGGCCGCCTCCAGCGAGAAGGCCCAGGAACTCGCCGCCAAGGCCAAGGCCACCGCGGCGGTGGTGGTGGACAAGGTCAAGAGCGGCGCCGTCGATGCCGCCGATGCCCTGGTGGAGGCCAACCGCGACCCCTCCGCCCTGCGGGTGCAATTCCTCAACGCGGATCTCAGCATCCTTTCCCCCGCCGAGGGGATCTCCATCAGCCGCCCCGATGCCGCGACCCTGGTGGTCGCCGATGGCCAGGGTAACGGCCTGGTGGTCAACGCCGCCGCCGATCCGGCCTACGTCGCCGAGATGATCGGCTCGGTCACCCGGTTGAACGGCAATACCTTCGATCTGGGCACCGAGGATGGCGTCAACGTCGTCGTGACCAAGTTCTGAACTCCCGCACGTCCCGCCTGAGAGCACCCGCGCCGGATAATCCGGTGCTTTTGCGAGGGCCACGCCCAGTTCAGCGGCCTTCGTCTCTAATTCCCACGTAACCGAGGAAATTGCAAAAGGGGCCTGATGGCCCCTTTTTTCACCGCTGAAGATTTATGGCTGGCGATCAGGCCTGATCGATGGCCTTCATGCTCAGGCGGATGCGGCCCTGCTTGTCCACCTCCAGGACCTTGACGCGGACCACATCACCCTCGGCCAGCTTGTCGCTGACGTTCTGGACGCGCTCGTCGCTGATCTGGGAGATGTGCACCAGGCCATCGCGGCCGGGGAGGATGGTGACGAAGGCGCCGAAGTCCATGAGGCGCGCCACCCGGCCCTCGTAGATCGCGCCCACCTCGACGTCGGCGGTGATGAGGGCGATGCGGCGCTTGGCCTCCTCACCGGCACTCTTGACCACGGAGAAGATCTTCACCAGGCCGTTGTCGTTGATGTCGATGGTGGCCCCGGTCTCCTCGGTGATGGCGCGGATCACGGAGCCACCCTTGCCGATGACGTCGCGGATCTTCTCCGGGTGGATCCTGAACTCGATGATGCGCGGGGCGTGCTCGGACATCTCGGCGCGGTGGGCGCCGATGACCTTGTTCATCTCGCCGAGGATGTGCAGCCGTCCTTCCTTGGCCTGGGCCAGGGCCTGTTCCATGATCTCCTTGGTGATGCCCTCAATCTTGATGTCCATCTGCAGGGCGTTGATGCCAGTAGCGGTGCCGGCGACCTTGAAGTCCATGTCGCCCAGGTGGTCCTCGTCGCCCATGATGTCGGTGAGGACGGCGAAACGGTCACCCTCCTTGATCAGGCCCATGGCCACGCCGGCCACGGCGCCCTTGATGGGCACGCCGGCATCCATCAGCGACAGGCTGGTGCCGCAGACGCTGGCCATGGAGCTGGAACCGTTGGACTCGGTGATCTCGGAGACCACGCGCACCGAGTAGGGGAACTCGTCGATGCTGGGCATGCAGGCGAGGATGCCGCGCTTGGCCAGGCGCCCGTGGCCGATCTCCCGGCGCTTGGGACTGCCGATGCGGCCGATCTCGCCGACGCAGAAGGGCGGGAAGTTGTAGTGGAGCATGAAGGGTTCCTTCCGCTCCCCCTCCAGGGCGTCGATGATCTGGGAGTCGCGCTCGGTGCCGAGGGTGGTGACCACCAGGGCCTGGGTCTCGCCGCGGGTGAAGAGGGCCGAGCCGTGGGTGCGCGGCAGGACGCCGGTGCGGATGGTGATGGGGCGGACGGTCCGGGTGTCACGGCCGTCGATGCGCGGCTCGCCGGCCAGGATGCGGCCGCGGACGATCTGGCTCTCGAGATGTTCGATGGCGCCGTAGACCTGGGGTTGGGTCCAGGTGGTGCTCTCACCGCTCAGCTCGGCGTAGAGCTCGGTGCGGATGGCGTCCAGGGCCTCGTAGCGGGCCATCTTTTCCTTGATGCGATAGGCCTCACCCAGGCGCTCGGCGGCGATGGCCTCGACGGCGGCGGCCAGGGCTGGGTTGGTCTCGGCCGGGGTCCAGGCCAGGGGCTTCTTGTTGACCTCGGCGGCCAGTTCGCGGATGGCCTGGATGGCCACCTGCATCTGCTCATGGCCGAAGAGCACGGCGCCGAGCATGACCTCCTCCGACAGGCCCCGGGCCTCGGACTCGACCATGAGGACGGCGTGCTCGGTACCGGCGACGATCAGGTCCAAGTCGCTGTCGGGACCCAGGCCGACGACGGCGGGGTTGAGGATATATTCACCGTTCTTGTAGCCCACCCGCGCGGCGGCGATGGGGCCGTTGAAGGGCGCGCCGGAGATGGCCAGGGCCGCCGAGGCGCCGATCATGGCCGGCACCTCCGGGTTGACGGCGGGATTGAGGGACTTGACCGTGGCGATGATCTGCACCTCGCGGCCAAAGCCCTCGGCGAAGAGGGGACGGATGGGCCGATCGATAAGGCGCGAGGTGAGGATCTCGTTCTCGCTCGGGCGCCCCTCGCGGCGGAAGAAGCCGCCGGGGATGCGGCCCGCGGCGTAGGTCTTCTCCTGATAGTCCACGGTCAGGGGCAGGAAGTCCTTGATCTCGGTGGCACGCTTGTCGATGACCACGGTCACCAGGACCACGGTGTCATCGACGTTGATCAGCACGGCGCCATCGGCCTGGCGGGCGATCTCGCCCGTCTCCAGGGTCACGGTCTGGGCGCCGAATTGGAAGGTTTTTTTGATGGGAGTCACTGGGGGTTCCTCGGGGCTGGTGCGGGCCGGGACGCGGGGCCCGAATGGAGCGGCCTGAAGGCGCCGGCGCGGAGCGGGCCAACGCCAAACGGGTTGCCGCCGGGCGGCACCCGGGGGCTTGGCCCCCGGTGGCGCGCCGAGCTAGGAGGTGAACACCACCCCGCGCCAGCGCGGGGGGTGCGAGAGACGGCAGGTCCAACGCCGGTGATCCCGGCGTCGGAACGGAGCCCTGACAAGCGGCTCAGCGACGCAGACCCAGGCGACCGATCAGCGCGCGATAGCGGTCCAGGTCCTTGCCCTTGAGGTAGTCCAGCAGTTTGCGGCGGGAATTCACCATCCGCACCAGGCCGCGGCGGGAGTGATGGTCGCCCTTGTGCTGGGCGAAGTGACCGCTGAGGTCGAGGATGCGGGCGGTCAGCAGGGCCACCTGGACCTCGGGGGAACCCGTGTCGCCCGGGGCACGCTGATAATCCTGAATGACCTTGGCTTTGTCGGCTGCGCTCATTGCCATGTTGTCTGCCTCCCGTGAAGGTGTGACGCAATTAAAGCCCGGGGCGGTGGTTGCCGCCGACCCTCCGACAATGAGATCAGGGGGCCAGGCCGTTAAAAAAGCCGGCGGGCACCTGCCCGCCAGCGGTGAAAATTATACCCCGCCGCTAGAGCAGGCGCTTGGGCTGGACCTTGCCATCGTCGAGGATGCAGCCGACACCGAGGAAGTGGCGGGAGGGGTCGTAGAGTCGCACCAACCCCGCGGTGGGGGCCTGGGGCACCAGCACCGCCTGACCCTGGCGCAGATAGAAGGCGGCATCCGCCGTCAGGCGCACCGCCGGCCAATGCTCCAGGGCGCTCTCCAGGGGCAGGAGCAGGCTGTCCAGGGCGGGATAGGGGTCCTCCTCGGCGGCGATGAGGTCCTCGATCTCCTCCAGGGTCACGAAGCGCCGCTCGGGTTCGACATAGGGCCCGACCCCGGTGCGGCGCAGGCCGATGACGTGTCCGCCACAACCGAGCTCTGCGCCGATATCCTCGGCCAGGGTACGGACATAGGTGCCCTTGGAACAGTGGACGTCGAGCTCCAGCTCCGGCAGGGCCAGGTCGATCAACGCCATGCGGTGGATGGTCACCGTCCGCGGCTGGCGCTCCACCTCGATCCCCTGGCGCGCCAGCTTGTAGAGGCGCTCCCCCTGATGCTTAACCGCCGAATACATCGGAGGAAGCTGCTCGATGGGGCCCAGGAACCGCGCCATGACCGCCTGCAGCCGGGTCTCGTCGACCCCCACCACCGGGCGCGTCTCCAGGACCTCGCCCTCGGCGTCCGCCGTGGTGGTGGTGATCCCCAGCCGGATACGCACCCGATAGTGCTTGTCGGCATCGAGGAGATAGGTGGAGAACTTGGTCGCGCCCCCCAGACAAACCGGCAGGAGACCGGTCGCCAGGGGGTCCAGGCTACCGGTGTGCCCCGCCTTGTTGGCCTGATAGAGTCGCTTGACCCGCTGCAAGGCCTCGTTCGAGGACAGGTGCAGCGGTTTATCGAGCAGCAGGATGCCATCGATGTCACGGCCGTGCTTACGCCGACGCCCCATGGATCGTTTGTCCTTCAAATAACGGAAAACGGAAAGGAAGTGCCGATGAGACGGCCAGCCCTGAGGTCAGCCGCCCCCGGCGCTGGCAGGCGGGGCGGAACCTCGCCCCCCGCCTCCCTGCTCGTCGCGGCTCGGCCCCGCGTCCCCCCCTGCGGGGTTCCCGACCGCCGGGGTCATGGCCGCCGCCGGCCCCGCGTCCTGGGCCGTATCGGCCATCGCGCCGTACCCCTGACCAGAGGCCAGGGACCCATCGGCCATACCGCCGTCCCCCTGACCGGAGGCGAGGGCCTCGTCGATGAGGTGCGTGAGGTGCTCGCCCCGGGCGATCGACTCGTCATGTTCGAAGTGCAATTGCGGAATGGTCCGCAACCGCACCCGCCGCGCCAGTTGGGCGCGGAGGAATCCGGCGAGCTTACCGTTGAGCACCCTGGCCTGTTCCTGGCTGCCCTCATCCAGGGGGAAGCAGGTGAAATAGACCTTGGCCCAGGACAGGTCGCGGCTGACGCGCACCTCCTGGAGGGTAACGCGGTGCAGGCGCGGGTCGCGGACCTCGTCGCGCAGGATGGCGACCAGCTCCCGCCGCAGTTCCGCGCCAATGCGCTCGGTGCGGTCGAACTCCTTCATGGCTCGCCCCCTTGCCCTGCCGGCCTCGTGTCGTGCTTAGCGGTCAAGACTCAGAGCTCACGCTTACGCACGGTGCGCTCGAAGACCTCGATGTGGTCGCCGACCCGCACGTCATTGTAGTTCTTGACGCCAATGCCGCACTCCATGCCCGCCTTGACCTCACCGGCATCCTCCTTGAAGCGGCGCAGGGACTCCAGGGCCCCCTCGTAGATGACCACGTTGTCGCGCAGCACGCGGATGGGGTTGTTGCGTTTGACCACGCCCTCCACCACCATGCAGCCGGCGATGGCGCCGAACTTGGAGGAGCGGAAGACGTCGCGCACCTCGGCCAGGCCGATGATGGACTCGGTCACCTCGGGGCTGAGCAGGCCGGACAAGGCCTTCTTCACGTCGTCCAGCAACTCGTAGATGATACTGTAGTAGCGCAGGTCGAGGCCCTTGTCCTCCACCACCCGGCGGGCGGCGGCGTCGGCGCGGACGTTAAAGCCGAGCAGGATGGCGTTCGAGGTCACCGCCAGGTTGGCGTCGGACTCGGTGATGCCCCCCACCCCGGCGGCGACGATGACCACCTTGACCTCGTCCGTGGACAGCTTGTTGAGGCTGTCGCGCAGGGCCTCCATGCTGCCCTGGACATCGGCCTTGAGGACGATGTTGACCGTCTTGGCCTCGCCCTCCTTGAGCTGGGAGAAGAGCTGATCGAGGCTGGCAACCTTCTGGTCCTCGAACCGCGAGGCCCGCTCGCGACCGGCACGCAGGGCGGCGACTTCACGGGCCCGGCGCTCATCGGCCACCACCACCACCTCGTCGCCGGCGTTGGGGGTACCGGACAGACCCAGGACCTGGACCGGGATGGACGGTCCGGCCTCCTTCACCAGGCGGCCGGTCTCGTCGAACATGGCCCGTACCCGGCCGAACTCGGTGCCGGTGACGATCATGTCACCCTGGTGGAGGGTGCCGGCCTGAACCAGGATGGTGGCCACCGGGCCACGGCCCTTGTCGAGACTGGATTCGACCACGGCGCCCCGTGCCGGACCGGAGACCGGGGCCTTGAGCTCCAGGACCTCCGCCTGCAAGAGCACGGCGTCGAGCAGATCGTCGATGCCCAGGCCCGACTTGGCGGAGACCTGAACCATCATGGTGTCGCCACCCCACTCCTCGGCCACCACCTCGTGCTGGGTCAGCTCCTGCATGACCCGGTCCGGGTTGGCGGCGGGCTTGTCCATCTTGTTGATGGCGACCACGATCGGGACCTTGGAGGCGCGGGCATGCTGGATGGCTTCCACCGTCTGGGGCATGACCCCGTCGTCCGCCGCCACCACCAGGATGACGATGTCGGTGACCTGGGCGCCGCGGGCGCGCATGGCGGAGAAGGCGGCATGACCGGGGGTGTCGAGGAAGGACACCATGCCCCGCGCCGTCTTCACGTGATAGGCACCAATGTGCTGGGTGATGCCGCCGGCCTCGCCCGCCGCCACCTTGGTGCGGCGGATGTAGTCGAGCAGGGAGGTCTTGCCGTGGTCGACGTGGCCCATGATGGTGACCACCGGTGGGCGCGGCTCCTGGGCCAGTTCGCCCAGTTCCCGCTCCAGCTCCTTCATCAGGGCGTCCTCGACGTCCTCGCGCTTGGCGGCGATCGCCTTGTGGCCCATCTCCTCCACCAGCAGGCTGGCGGTATCCGCGTCCAGGGACTGGTTGATGGTGACCATCATGCCTTGCTTGAACAGCTCGCGGATGACATCGCTGGCCTTGACAGACATGCGCGCCGCCAGCTCGCCGACGGTGATGGACTCCGGGATCTCCACCTCCCGGACCACCTTCATGGTCGGGCGCTGGAAGCCGTGCTTATCCTGGAGCTGGGGCTTGCCCATGCGCTTCTTGCGCCGCACGCCCCGGCCGCCGGCCGGGCCGCCGCCCGCCTCTTCCTCGTAATCCGCCACCAGGGGCAGGATGTCGCGATCCCGCAGGGAGTCCTTGCGTGCCGCCTTCTTGACGGACTTCTCCTTCTCGGTGGTCTCGACGCGGGGTTTGACGATCTTGAGGGGCTTGGGCTCGGCCTTGGCGCCCTCCTCCTTGCGCGCCTTGGCGCGGGCCAGGGATTCTTCGTCCTCTTCCTCTACAAGGACTTCCGCTTCGATCTCCACCAGACGGGCCTTGGCCTCTTCCTCGGCGCGGCGGCGTTCCTCTTCCTCCGCCAGGCGGCGGGTCTCCGCCTCGGCCTGGCGGCGGAGTTCCTCCTGCGCCCGGCGACGGGCTTCCTCCTCGCGGGCCTGGCGTTCCTGATCCTCGAGATCGGCGTAGCGCCGGGCCTCGACCTCGGCGCGGCGGGCCTCAAGCTCACTACGGCGCCGGGCCTCGTCGATCCGCGGCCGCGGGGGCTCGGCCCGACGGCGGGTCTCGGTGGCCGCCGGGCGGGCCGGGGCAGCGGTTGACGCCCGGGGTGCGGGCGCGGCTGGGGCAAGGGGCGCGGGCGTGGCCTCGACCGGCGTCGGCTCGGGGGCCGGCGCAGGCGCGGGCGCAAGGGTGGGGGTCGGGACCGCTGCCGGCGCCGCGGCCGGTGCCAGGGCCGGGACTAGAGGCGGGGGGGTGGCGACCGGCGCCTCGCCCTCGCCGATCCCCGGGCGCTTGACGTAGACCCGCTTCTTGCGCACCTCGACGCTGACCGTCTTGGCCCGGGGCGCCGGGGCGGCGGTCCGGGGGCCTCCCGGTGAGCGGGGGGCCACCGCGGGCTGACGCAGTTCGCTGACGGACTTGCGCTTGAGGGTGACGCGACTGGGGGCCGCGGCGGCCTCGGCCGTGTCCTGCTTGCCGTGGCTGCGGCGCAGATAGGTCAGGAGCTGGATCTTCTCCTGCTCACTGAGCTGGGAATCGGGGTCGGTGACGGCGATCCCCGCGTCCTGTAATTGACTCAGCAGACGTTCGACCGGAATGCCCACGATACCGGCGAGATGTTTGACCGTAACTTCACTCATTCGGTGTGGCCTCCGGCGTTAGACGCCCGCCTCCTCGGTAAACCAGTGTTCGCGGGCCTTCATGATGAGTTGGGCCGCCTTGTCGCCATCCAGTCCCGTGGCCTCCACCAGTTCATCCACGGACTGCTCCGCCAGATCGTCCAGGGTGCGGATACCCTTACTAGCCAGGGTAAAGGCCAGGGCCTCGTCCATGCCCTCCAGGGCCAGCAGATCGGCCGCCGGTTCGCCATCGAGGGTCTCCTCGCTAGCGATGGCCCGGGTCAGCAGGGCGTCCTTGGCCCGCTCGCGCAACTGGGTGACCACGTCCTCGTCGAACTCGGCGATGGCCAGCATCTCCGCCAGGGGCACGTAGGCCACCTCGTCGATGCTGGTGAAGCCCTCCTCCACCAGGACCGTCGCCACCTCCTCGTCGATGTCGAGCTGTTCCATGAAGGTCTCCAGGAGCTTGCGGGACTCCTGCTCGCTCTTGGTGGCGGCCTCGGCCTCGTTCATGACGTTGAGATGCCAGCCGGTGAGCTGACTGGCCAAGCGGACGTTCTGCCCGCCGCGGCCGATGGCCTGGGAGAGGTTCTCCTCCTTGACCGCCACGTCCATGGAATTGGCGTCCTCGTCGATGACGATGGACACCACGTCCGCCGGGGACATGGCGTTGATGACGTACTGGGCCGGGTTGTCGTTCCAGAGGATGATGTCGACCCGCTCGCCGTTGAGCTCGTTGGAGACCGCCTGGACCCGGGAGCCCCGCATGCCCACGCAGGCCCCGACCGGGTCGATGCGGGGATCACGGCTGCGCACGGCGATCTTGGCGCGGGAGCCCGGGTCCCGGGCGGCGCCCAGGATCTCGATGATGCCCTCCCCGACCTCCGGCACCTCCAGCTTGAAGAGCTCGATGAGCAGCTCAGGCCGGGTGCGGCTGACCAGCAACTGGGGGCCCCGGGGCTGGGCGCTGACCTCGTAGAGATAGCCGCGCAACCGGTCACCGGGGCGGACGGACTCCCGGGGGATGACCTGATCGCGGGGGATCAGGGCCTCGGCGTTGCCCCCCAGGTCGAGGATGATGGTGCCGCGCTCGGCCTTCTTGACCAGGCCGGTGACCAATTCACCCTTACGGTCCTGGTAGGCCTCCACCACCTTGGCGCGCTCGGCGTCGCGGACCTTCTGGACGATGACCTGCTTGGCGGCCTGGGCGGCGATGCGGCCACCGAGTTCGATCTCGATGGCCTCCTCGACGTAGTCCCCGACCTGAAGCCCGGGGTCAAGCGCCTGGGCCGCGGACAAGACGAGCTGGCAATCAGGCAGCTCGACCTCCTCACCCTCCTCGGGGTCCGCGACCACCTCCCAGCGCCGGAAGGCCTGGTAATTGCCGGTCGCGCGGTCGATCGCCACGCGGGCATCCGCCTCGCCACCCAGCTTCTTGCGGGTGGCCGTGGCCAGGGCGGCCTCCATGGCCTCGAAGATGACCTCCTTGGGGACATCCTTCTCGTTGGAGACGGCCTCGACCACTAACAGAATTTCTTTACTCATTCACCTATTCCCGAATCAACGTTCAGGCTCAGTCAGGGTGCGGTTCATCGCCAGGTCTGATGCCACGCCGGGTTCCGGCTGGCTAAAATTCCGGCACGAGCCGCGCGGACTCGATCATGGCCAGGGGCAGCTCGAACATCCTGCCCTCGCCCTCCAGGCGCAGGCAATCACCGACCACGCCGGCCAGCAGGCCCTCGAAATGGCGGCGGCCCTCCAGCTTGGCGCCCAGTCGCACCTTGGCGCGCCGACCGCGAAAGCGCTCGTAGTGCCCCACGCCGAAGAGGGGGCGGTCCAGCCCCGGAGAGGAGACCTCTAGATCGTAGTGGCCCGGAATGGGGTCCTCCACGTCCAGCACCCCGCTGAGTTGGTGACTGACGGCGGCGCAATCGTCCAGGGTGATGCCTTGTTCGGCGTCGATGTAGACGCGCAGCACGGCCCCGCCATGGCTACCGCCGCGCTGGGCCTGTTCCAAGCCGACCAGTTCGTAACCCATGGGCTCAACGACCGACCGGGCCAATTCCGCCAATTTGTGTGCCGAATGCGTCATCCGCCGCCGCTACGATCGCAATGAACGAAAAGGGGTCATAAACAAAAAATGGGCCTTGAGGCCCACTCGCTGCGTCAGGACCCTGGCTACCCAAGGCGCCGGGGTCACGAAAAAACGAGAAACCAAAAAAAACCCCGGTTCCGGGGTCCTGGTCGGTCAGAGCTCCTACAGGAACCCCGTTCCAATCGCTGGCATAATACGTCCCTTTCCGCCCCCGGGCAAGACGGCGCCTGAATTTATCCGGGACCTAACTTCGGTGGGCTGTTCGGGGCTGACACACTACACTCTACCGCTTGCAACCCCCTGACTCCAGTCTTCATCCTTCAGCTTTCAGCCGTTACTTTCCCAGCCATTGCCCCTCCCCGCGAAAGAGTCCATGCCCCCTGCCCTTACCCCTTCATCCCCGCCCCACGCGCAGAACCTGGACGGGGCACATTCCCCCAGCCCGCGTCAGCCCCTGGAGCCGCTCATCCTCCTGGCGGGAACCCGCACCCGGACCCTGCTGGAGCGTGCCGCCCGGCACTATGGTCTGTCGACGCCGCGGGTGGATATCCGCTGCGACCTGCGGGGCCGCGGGGCCGGCCAGGTCCGGCGCCAGGCGGGGCAGATCTGGACGGTGCGCTACAACCCCGCCCTGCTGGCGCGCCATGGCGAGGACTTTCTGGCCCGCACCGTCCCCCATGAGGTCGCCCACGTCATCGCCTTTCACCGCCACGGCCCCCGCATTCAGCCCCATGGGGCCGAGTGGCGGGCCATCATGCGCCTTTTCGGCGTCCCGCCGACGCGCTGTCACGATTACGATGTCAGCGACCTGCAAACCCGAACCCTGGACCGCTTCCCCTACCGCTGCGGCTGCCGCTCCCACCTCCTGACCAGCATCCGCCACCACCGCATCCAGCGTGGCCAACGCTATCTCTGCCGCGCCTGTGGCCAGGCCCTGGTGCCGGCCTTGACGGCGGGAGACGGCGACTAAAGACTTTCCCGTACGGGTTTCCCGAGGACGGATGCCTGCTCAGAACGGCCCAGACCCAGGGGATCCGCGGGGTCGACCCCGGGCATGAACGGCAGGCGGCGGTCGCTGTTGGTGACCTGATAGATGGCCCCCATCCAGTTGCCGACCACCCCCTCCGCGGTGTCATGCCAGGTGTTGTCCAGGGAAGCGGCGACGCGAGCCTCCGGCACCTCGGGCGGTGTCTGGCCGCGGTCGAGGGCGGTGAGAATGCGCTGACGATGTTCCTCGAGGATGGCGCGGTCCCGCAGCCGGATATAGTGCTCGGGAAAGGGGGGGTAATCCGCGCGCTGACCCTTGATGAAGCGGCCGACCTCCCGCTTGTATTCCTTGAGCAGGGAGACGGTGTCGTATTCCGGGTGGCCCTGGAAAAAAACCAGGCGAAAGCCGTCCTCGCTCACCGCCAGGTGGACCCCCGCTTGGTCGCTCTCCGCGAGGACCCGGAGCCCGGCGGCGTCGAACTGCTGGCGGCCGATCTCGTTGAAGCGGGAATGGGGCACATCGAAGAGGGTGTTGACGTTCTCCACCAGCGGATGGCGACGGTCCACCACCCGGTGGGGGTAGACCCCCCACTTCTTGGCCGGCAGTCCGTAGCGGTGCTGCCCGTAGCGGAACTGGAGGACCGCATGGGTGGCAAGACAGGAGCAGAGGGTGGAGGTGACGTTCTCCAGCGCCCAATCGACCACCGCCCGCAGGGGTTCCCAGAAGGCTTCGTTGGAGAGGTCGGGATGGGTCACGTTGGCGCCGGTGATGATGAGGGCATCCAGGCCCTCGTCCCGGATCCGGTCGAAGGGCTCGTAGTAGCGCTCGATATGCGCCCGCGCCTCGGGGCCCCGCGGCAGGGTATCCAGGCTGAAGGGATGGACGTAGAACTGGGCGATCTGGTTGCTCTGGCCGACCAGGCGAAAGAACTGGCGTTCGGTGGCGGCCAGGGCCGTGTCCGGCATCATGTTGAGCAGGCCGATATGCAACTCGCGGATGTCCTGATGCAGGGCCCGGCGGGGGTCGAGGATGTTCTGCCCCTCGGCACGCAGGCGGGCGAAGGTAGGGAGGTCGTTATGGGCGACGATGGGCATGGGTGAATCCGGAACGGGTTGGTGATGAGGCCCGCGGGGCCGGTGTCAGGGGGCCTTGATCTTGTATCGGGCGGGAATCGCGGTGGTCAGGAGGCGAATGCCGGCGGTCGGTGGCGGGTCAGGGGTAAGCCGTTGAACCTGTGCCGTTCCGACTGGCCCGGGCGAGGATTGGCTATCCGGCTCCGCCCTTGCGTGCGATGGCCTGTTCGACCAGGTCAAGAAAGTCCCGCTCGTCACGCACCCGGGCCACTTCGGTGGACGAGAGGGTATAGCCCTGGGGGCCGGCGATGGCCTCGTACCGGGGCACCCGGGAATGGAAGAGGCGCGGGAAAACCCAGCGGGTGAAATCATCGGGATCGATCTCCGCCACGTACTCGAGCCGACGTTCGGCGAGGAAGTCCTTCACCGCCGCCGCTAGAAAGGACGGGCGGTAATAGAGGGGCTTGGGATCAGCCTGGGCGCGCTGGATGAGCTTGATCTCATCCTCCGGCGGGACCTGGATGTAGAGAATCAGGCTCTCCCGGGCCAGGAGGTCGATGACCGCCGGCTCCTCCAGTTCACACAGGGAACCGCCGACGTCATTGACCAGGTGGCGGTAGCCATAGATCTCCCGCGCCTTGCACTTAAAGGCCGGCACATCGTGCATGGCGGCGATCTCCGCCTGCCGGTAGAGGGCCTGGCGCCGGTTGAACTCCTCCAGGCCCAGCCCCCCCAGCTCCGGATTACCCAGCTTGCCGACGAAGCTCAGCACCGGCCCCAGGTCGTCGACCTTGATGTTGTTGCGGATGAAGATCCAGTCCTGGCGCAGCAGGTCGCGCAGGAAGGGGACCTGCATGGCCTGGCCCTTGATGAGGTCGAGGATGTGCTCATCCAGGTAGCGGGTCCCGATGCGGTAGTCCCCGGAATAATGGAACCAGTCATGCCGGCGCAGCAGGCCGGAGAGATAGGTCTTGCCTACCCCGGACATGCCAAGCAGGGTGATGCACTTGTTGTCCCAGGCGCGAAAGGCTTCAACGGTCAACTTCACGGCGGCGGCCCCCGGGCCGAGGAGGTGGAGAGGGGTGAGAAAGGGGGTGGATGGCGATGGCGGGCGGGATTTTACGCCATGCCCGCCATGACGGGCTACGGCGCCGGTGACGCTGCCGGTGCCTCAGGGGCAGGCTGGACCACCAGTGCGGTCAGGAGGCGCTGAATCGGCGCGACGCAGGCCGCCATGTTGGCCTCGAGCTCCGCGAACAGGATCTCCCGATCGGTCTTGCCCGCCGCCCAGTTGACGACGAAGGCCAGGCTGGCATAGCAAAGCCCCAGCTCCCGGGCGAGGGCGGCCTCGGGCATCCCCGTCATGCCGACCAGGTCGCAACCGTCCCGCTCCAGACGGCGGATCTCGGCTGCGGTCTCCAGGCGCGGGCCCTGGGTCACGCCCAGGGTACCGCCGTCCACCAGATCAATCCCCAATACCCGGCCCAGCCGCAACAACTCGGCGCGCAGGGGTTCGCAGTAAGGCCAGGTGAAGTCGATATGGACGACACCGGAATCCCCCCCCTCGTGGAAGGTCTGTTCCCGGCCGTGGGTGTAATCGACCAGGTGGACCGGGATCGCCAGGACCCGGGGGGCATAGGGGGCCTGGATGCCCCCCACGGCGGCCAGCCCCACCACCCGCTCCGCGCCCAACTGCTTGAGCGCCCAGAGGTTGGCGCGATAATTGACGAGATGGGGGGGGATACGATGACCCAGCCCATGGCGGGACAGGAAGAGCAGTTCCGCGTCGCCCAGGCGGCCACGCTGGATGGGGGCCGAGGGCTGGCCGAAAGGGGTGACCGGGTTTTCCTCCCCCAAGGCCACCAGACCCGGCAACTGGTTGAAACCCGAGCCCCCGATAACCGCGATACGACTCATGACGTACTCCCCGGCGATGATGAGCCGGGAAGTTTACCGGGAAACCAGGCTGGGGCCGAATTCAGGCCCTGGCCTCCTGAAGGAGCCCGATCTCGACCAGTTTGGGAAAGAGGACCTGATTCTCACGGTCGATGCGCTCGGCGACCATCTGGAAGATGCCGCGGCTCTCGTCGATGAACTCCTGGGTGAAGTTGAAATCGCAATTCTTCAGCCAGCGGCGGTGATACTCGTCGAAGGCGCGGCGCAGGGGCTTTTCGCCATTGATGAACCCCCAGGCCAGGGACTTGACCCGCGGGTCCTCGTGGATGAGCAGGCTGGGATAGACCCCACGGTCCTCCTCGCCGAGGTGGGCCTTGACCTTCGCCCCCAGCTCACACAGGAGCTGGTAGGCCGTCTTGGCGTTGGGGCGGATTTTGAGCATGTCAGGGGTCAGGAGCGACTGCAGATCGGCGATCATCTGCCGTAGCTCGCCATGGCTGTCGTGATAGTGGGCCAGATCGTGCATGGGACCATCCTCCTCTCGTCTTCTAGTCATTATGCGGACGGTGACGGTGGCGGAGGCTCCCCGTGTCCCCGCACGGGAGGTTTGGGGCGACGGGGCCCCCGCTTGCCCCTATTCGAACGCCAAAAACCCCACAATGTCAACAGGTATATAATTTAATTAGCTTTTTATTAAATGCCCGGCGGCCCGGGGTCCGGGCCGGGTGGCAACACGCGGGGCCGGGGGTGGGCATCGCGCTGGCCCACCACCCGCCCTAGCCGGCATCCTCCTCCGCCACCGCGTAGATCCCCGCCGCATTGCGGAAATAATTCCGGTAGTCCAGGCCGTAACCGAAGAGGTAACGATCAGGGGTGCGGATGCCGACGTAATCGGGACGCAGGGTGGAGTTTCGCGCCCGGTCCTTTTCCACCAGCACGGCGCAGCGGACGCTGGCCGCGCCGTCGTCCCGACAGGCCTGGACGGCCGCCTCCAGGGTCAGCCCCTCGTCGAGGATGTCATCCACCAGCAGGATGTGACGGTCGCGGATATCGGCACTGGGCCGATGGACCCAGGCGAGATCACCCCCTCGGGTCGCGCCCTGGTAGCGGGTGGCGTGGAGGTAGCCCAGGCGGAGTTGGAAATCCAGCCGCGGCAGCAACCGCCCGGCGACGATCACGGCCCCGGTCATCAGGCACAGGACCAGGGGATCGCTGGCCCCCAGGTCACGTCTGATCTCACGGGCCATGCGGTCCAGGGCCCGCTCCACCTCTTCACCGCTAATCAGCAACTCGGCCCGGGCCGCGACGGCGGCATAGGCTTCAGGGGTCAGGGACATGGGGCATCTCCAGGGGTAATGAGTCAGAGTGCCAGGTCAAGGGAACGAGTCTCCAACAGTGCGCCTGCCGCCCTCACCCCCCGCTGCCAGCGGGGGTCCAGATGCAGATGGGCACGATCCACCTGGCCACGGCCATGCATGCGCAGACACCGCATGTGGCTGGTGGGATCATCGTGAAGACGTAGGGTCTCGACGATCTCCAGGGCCGCCGGCCGGTTCTGGCAGATCAGTAGCACATCGCAGCCGGCGGCCAGGGCGGCATGGGCCCGGTCGGCATAGCCCCCACCCGCCGCGGCGGCCCCCATGTTGAGGTCGTCACTGAAGATGACCCCCTGAAAACCCAGCCGGTGACGCAGCACCTCCTTGAGCCAGAAGGGTGAGAAGCCCGCCGGCCGGGGATCGACCCGTGGATAGAGGACATGGGCGGGCATGACTGCCTCCAGGCCATGGTGGATCAGGCGCTGGAAGGGCACCAGATCGTCACCGGCGATGGCCTCGTAGTGGCGCTCGTCGACCGGCAATTCGGCATGGGAATCCGCGGCCACCCCCCCATGCCCGGGAAAGTGCTTGCCAACAGCCGCCATGCCCGCCGCCCGCGCCCCGTCACACCAGGCGGCGGCCAGATCGGCGACGGCATTCACGCCTGCGGCGAAGGCGCGGTCACCAATGACGGTGTTGAGGCCGCGGTCCAGATCCAGCACCGGGGCGAAGCTGAAATCCACCCCCACCGCGCGTAACTCGGCGGCCATGAGCCAGCCCACCGCCTCCGCCGCCTGCCGGGCCTGATGGGGGTGATGCTGGGCCAGGGCCCCGAAGCGGGCCACCGGCGGCAGGAGGGTGAAGCCCGAGCGGAAGCGCTGCACCCGCCCCCCTTCCTGATCGACGGCGATCAATAAATGGGGGTCCCGCAGGGCATGAATCTCCGCCGTCAAGGCCGCCACCTGTTCGGGGTCCTGAAAGTTGCGGCTGAAGAGAATGACCCCACCCACCGCGGATTGGCGCAGCAGGTCAAGCTCCTCCGCGCTGAGTACAGGCCCCTCGAGATCGAGGATGACGGGACCGAGGGACATGATGCCAAGACCTCCAGGGGTGAGCGCTAACGACCAGGCCGCCAGCATAGCGACCCGTAAACACGGGGGCCAGCGCCAAGGCCCTCAAAGCCAAGGCACTCAGGTAAATCATGAGGGGTTCAGGGCGGCGGGGCTGCGCCCGCTCCCGTACCCTTCGCACCCTATTCCGCCTGGCGCACGTCCAGCCAATCCCTGAGACGGTCCCCGAGAAGATTGATCGCGAACACCACCGCGGCGATGGCGATGCCCGGGGCCAGCACCGGATGGGGCGCCACCAGCATGTAGCCGACCCCCTCGCGGATCATGCTGCCCCAGGAGGCCTGGGGGGGCTGCACCCCCAGGCCGAGAAAGGATAGCCCGGCCTCCGCGACCACCACCCCGGCGACGCCGAAGGTTGCCTCGACGATGAGCGGCGCCAGGGCCAGGGGGAGCAGGTGACGCATCAGGATGCGCCCCGGGCCGACCCCCAGGGCCCGGGCCGCCAGGACATGATCCCGCTCCTTGAGGGTCAGGATCTGGGCCCGGGTCAGGCGGGCGTAGCCCACCCAACCGGTGGCGGACAGAGCCAGGATGAGGTTGTCGATGCCAGGCCCGAGGATCCCCGCCAGGGCGATGGCCAGTAGGATGCCGGGGAAGGCGAGAAAGACGTCGATCAGGCGCACCAGGAGCAGATCGACCCAGCCGCCGGCGAAAGCCCCCACCCCGCCGATCAGCACCCCGATAGCGATAGAGAGGGCGACGACGCCAAAACTCACCACGAAGGCGATCCGCGCCCCCACCAGCAGCCGGTCGAGGATGGGGCGGCCCAGATCGTCGTTCCCCAGCGGCGACCCGGGGCCGGGACCCGCCAGGATCCCCGGCAGATCGACCGCATCCGGCGTCAGGGGCAGCCAGGGCGCGGCCAGGGCGAGCAGGGCCCAGCCGAGCAGGAAGGCCATCGGCAAACCCCAGGCCCGCCCCCCGGTCTTGGCCCCGGTCTTTGCCCTGGCACCAGACCCGGCACCGGCCCCATTATCGGCCCCAGCGCGGCGGTCACTCATGAGCGCCAATGGATGCGTGGATCGACCCAGCCATAGACCAGATCGGTGAGGGTATTGACCAGCACGTAGCTCAGGCTCACCAGCAGCACGCAGGCCTGGACCACCGGGTAATCCCGGCTCTGGATCGCCTCCACCAGCAGGCTGCCCACGCCCGGCCAGGCGAAGACCGTCTCGGTGATGACGGCCCCGCCGAGGAGCCCGCCCAACTGCAGGCCGATGAGGGTCAGGATTGGCAGCCAGGCATTGCGCAGGGCATGCCCCCAGAGCACCCGGCGCTCCGACAAGCCCTTGGCGCGAGCGGTACGCACATAGTCCTCCCCCAATACCTCCAGGATGCTGCCCCGCACCATGCGCGCCAGGATGGCCGCCATACCCGTGCCCAGGGTCAGGGCGGGCAAGATCAGGCTGGCCGGCCCCTCGCGCCCGCTCACTGGCGTCCAGCCCAGCCAGAGGGAAAAGACCAGGATCAGCAGGGGACCAAGCCAGAAATTGGGGATGGAGACACCCACCAGCGAGAGGCCCATGGCCCCCGTGTCCAGGGGGCTGCCGCGATGGCGCGCCGCCAGCACTCCCAGGGGCAGGGCCAGGGTCAGGGCCAGGGCCAGGGCGGCGAGGGTCAGCTCCAGAGTGGCCGGCAGGCGCTCGCCGAGGATGGCGGCCACCGGCCGGCGCTCCTGAAAGGACAGCCCCAGGTCAAGACGGGCCAGGCGTTGGAGATAGTCCAGATATTGCTCACCCAGGGGCCGATCCAGACCCAGGGCCTGACGCAGGGCCTCCCGGTCCGCTACCTGGGCGTTTTCCCCCAGCATCGCCTCGACGGGGTCCCCCGGAACCAGGTGAATCAGCAGGAAGACCAGGGTGCAAACCCCCAGCACCACGACCAGGGCCGAGACCAGGCGCGTCAGCAGGAGTGAAAACACCTACGCCACCGCCATCGAGCAGAAGCTTGGGGACCACCTTGGTATCCCCCGCCCGCGGGCACCCAAACCCGCAAAACTGAGCATGAATTGGCAAGGAGTATCAGCACGGATAGGCAATGCGCGCTCAGCGAATCTCCACCAGGGTGCCCGCGGGCGCCAGGTCGAAGAGTTGCAGCAGTTCCCGGTCGTGCATGCGGATACAGCCATGGGAGAGGGGGACGCCCAGGGAGACCGTCTCCGGACAGCCGTGGATGTAGATATAGCGCCGGAGGGTATCGACGTTCCCGCCGCGATTGCGGCCTTGCTCCAGCCCCGTCAGCCAGAGGATGCGGGTCAGGATCCAGTCCCGCTCCGGGAAGCGCGCCGCCAGTTCGGGGCCATGGATCTCCCCGGTGGGCCGCCGGCCGACGAAGACCGTTCCCGGGGGACAGCCGGCGCCGATGCGGATGCGGACCCGATGCAGGCCCCGGGGGGTGCAGCCCGAGTCCCGCCGCTCCCCCGGCCCCTTGAGGGCGGTCGACACCGGCGCCTCCAGGCGCGTCCTGGCACCCTCCAGGAACCAGAGACGCTGGCTGGCCAGGTCGATCAGAATCCGCCCGGCCGTCTGGGCACTGGCCTCCCGCTCAGCGCGGACCCGTTCTCCGCCCATCTTCACCCTGCGTCCCTTCCCGGCCGCCACTGTCCGGGAAGAGCGGCACCGGCCAGGTCCGATCTCAGCCGCCGGCCGATCATGAGACCGCTGCCGCCCCGCCCGTGCCTAGCCCCATAGCGCCCCAAACTCAGGCCGTGCCCAGGGGGGAGACGCCAAAGAGCCAGGCATGGGCCCAGAAGAGGAAGCCCAGGTAGAAGGCCAGCCCGAGGACGATGGCGATCAGGTCGTTGGCCTTGCCGGGGGATGCCCCCTGGACCGGGGGGGCGACCCGGTAAAAGAGGGAGATCCGGTCCGCCAGGGCCCAGATCAGGAAGGCGCCGAAAAGCACCAGATCCGCCAGGTTACCGTTGGCGAGGAGATGGGCAAGGGCCCAAAGGATGACCGCGGTCAGCATGGGGTGGCCCACCGCGGCCTTGATCCGCCCCGGCAGGTAGGCGGCAAAAAACAGGGGAAAGGCCGGAAGCATCACCAGCAGGCCCAGGTGGCGGGTCCAGACCGGCGGCGCGAACAGGGGCACGGGCACGGCCCGCGCCTGGCCATAACCCCAGACGATGAGGACCAGCCCGGCCAGGGCGACCAGCCCCGCCAGGCCCTGCCAGCCGTTATTGCCGAGACGGTCGATCAGGCCCTGACGCCAGCCGGGGGCGAGAAAGCCAAGGGAATGGACGCCGAGAAAAATCACCAGGCCGATAATCAGGATGGTCATGCGTGCCTTCTCCGGTAAAAGACGGGGTCCGCTGGCGGACTGCGGCCAGGGTTGGGACAATGCTACCCGAAGCGGCGCCATGTTGCCCTTCCGCCGCAACCGCCACCCCCGGAAACCAAGGGAAACCACTCACCATGGACAGCCTCATCGCCGCCCGGAATCTGGTCAAGACCTACCCTGGCGTCCGCGCCGTGGACGGGATCAGCTTCGCCGTGGCCCCCGGCCGGTGTTTCGGCCTCCTCGGCCCCAACGGCGCGGGCAAGACCACCACCCTGGAGATGCTGGAGGGTATCCTGACGCCCACGGCCGGGGAGGTCCTCTACCGTGGCCGGCCCCTGGACCGGGCCTACCGGGAGGTCATCGGCATCCAGTTCCAGGCCACCGCCCTCCAGGACTTCCAGACCGTGGCCGAATCCCTGGCCATGTTCGCCGCCCTCTATCCGCGGACCGCCTCGCGGGAGGAGCTGATCCGGCTGTGCAACCTGGATGATCTTCTCGACCGTGACACCCGCCAGCTCTCCGGTGGCCAGCGCCAGCGCCTGCTGCTGGCCATCGCCCTGGTCAACGACCCGGAACTGGTCTTTCTCGACGAACCCACCACCGGCCTCGACCCCCAGGCGCGGCGCAACTTCTGGGGCCTGATCGAGACGGTGCGGGCCCGGGGCACCACCGTACTCCTGACCACCCACTACATGGAGGAGGCCGAACACCTCTGTGACGAGATCGCCATCGTCGACCACGGCCGGATCATCGCCCAGGGCAGTCCGGCGCATCTGGTCCGTGCCCACTTCCCCGCCACCGTCGTCCGCCTGCCGGAGGCCGCCTGGCCCGCGTCGGCCCCCTTGCCGGACGGGGCCCTGCGCCATGACGGCGAGATCAAGCTCTTCGCCGCGGACGTGCCCGACCTGCTGGGGGACCTGGCGCGGGTGGGCGCCGACCTGCGCGAGCTGCGCGTCGCCTCACCCAATCTGGAAGACCTCTTCCTCAAGCTCACCGGCCATGACCTGCGCGCCTGAGGCCCGGCCCCCCTTCACGATCGTCAGGAGTCCGCCATGTGGCGTCGCATCCTCGCCATCTTCGTCGCCCGCAATCGGGAGTTTTACCGCGACCGTGCCGGCCTGGGCTGGAACATCTTCATGCCGATCCTCATGGTCCTGTCCTTCGCCTTCATCTTCAGCGGTGAACCCCAGGCCCCCTTCAAGGTCGGGGTGCTGACGGCGGACGGCACCCAGCCCACGCCCAGGACCGGCCCGCTGGCCCTGGAGCATATCCAGTTCATTCCCGTGACGGACCTGGCGGCCGCTCTCGCCAAGGTGGACCGCCACCAGCTCGACCTGCTGTGGGACCCCACCCCCGCGCCGGGCGCCTATTGGGTCAACCGGGAGTCCCCCCAGGGCTATCTGGCGGAACGGCTCCTGGTGGGCGCCGCATCCGGCGGGACCCAGGCCGTGGGGCTGACCGCCCCAGCGCTGGAGCAGGCGGCTCCCGCGGGTAAGGGACCAGGCTCGGCCTTGGCCCCCGATCCCGATCCCGATCCCGGCGCCGATCCTGGTCCTGAGCGCGGTCCCGAGCCCGAGCAGGAGCTCAAGGCCGGGGGGATGATCGGACCCTCCCCGCCCCCAGGCCCGACGCTTGCCCCACCCCGGCGCCACGAGCGCAGCGGTACCGCCCTGCGTTACGCCGACTGGGTCCTCCCCGGCATCCTGGCGATGAACATCATGTTCTCCAGCCTCTGGGGGGTGGGCTGGGTCATCGTGCGTTACCGCAAGAATGGCGTCCTGCGCCGGCTCAAGGCCACGCCCCTCTCGCCCTTCGAGTTCCTCACCGCCCAGATCCTCTCCCGGCTGGTGGTGGTGATGAGCGCCAGCCTGATCGTCTATGGCGGCGCGGCCCTGATCCTCGACTTTTCCATGCGCGGTTCCCCTGTCGCCCTGGCGCTGATCTATCTCGCCGGCGCCCTGTGCCTCATCAGCCTGGGGCTCATCGTCTCGGCCCGGCTGCGCACCGAGGAACTGGCGGACGGCATTCTCAACCTCATCTCCTGGCCCCTGTTGCTGCTCTCCGGGGTCTGGTTCTCCATGGAGGGGACCAGCGCCGCCGCCCGATTCTTCTCGCAACTCTCGCCCCTGACCCACCTGGTGGACGGTGCCCGCGCCATCATGATCGATGGCGCCCAAACGGCGGACATCCTCCCCCAACTCTTCTTGCTGACCGCCCTGGCCCTGATCTTCCTCGCCATCGCCGCGCGGCTGTTCCGCTGGGAATAGGTGGGTGCCCTCTCCGTAACCATTGCCGGGACTGGATCAATGTGCCAACCATTCAGCCCCCCCCTCTTCCTGACCCGCCCCCCACCAGGGGGCAGGCGGTGTGCGACCTTTCGGACTGGTCTTGCGATTTATTCAGGAATACGCCCATGAAAGTTGACGTCATCGTGATCGGCGCCGGTCTTTCCGGCCTGGCCTGCGCCCTGACCCTGCAAGCGCGGGGCCTCACCCCCCTGGTCCTGGAGGCCAGCGACGGCATCGGTGGCCGGGTGCGCACCGACCAGCATCAGGGCTTTCTTCTCGACCGTGGGTTTCAGGTCTTGCAGACCTGGTACCCCGAGGCGCAACGCTGGCTGGACTACGGTGCCCTCGACCTGCGCCCCTTCTACCCCGGGGCCCTGGTGCGCAGTGGGGGGCGCTTCCACCGCGTCAGCGACGTCTGGCGTCGTCCCTGGCGACTGCCGGAGATGCTCCTGTCGCCCATCGGCACCCTTGGCGACAAGCTGCGCCTACTCGGGCTGCGTCACAGTTGCCTGCGGGGGACCATCGCCGACCTTTACGCCCGCCCGGAGACCACCGCCCTGGCCCGCTTGCAGGCACGCGGTTTCTCCACGCGGATGCTGGATCGGTTCTTCAAGCCCTTCTTCAGCGGCGTCTTCTTCGATCGCGACCTGGGCGTCTCCTCGCGCACCTTCGAGTTTCTGTTTCGCGCCTTCGCCCTCGGCGACACCGCCCTGCCGGCGCGGGGCATGGGGGCGATCCCGGCCCAACTGGCCGCCCGCATGCGGGGCGAATGGCTACGCCTCGGCTGCCGGGTGACCGGGTTGGAGCAAGGCCAGGCGGGGCTCGACGGGGGGGAACGGATTGACGCCCGGGCCCTGGTGATCGCCACGGACCCGTGGGAGGCGGCACGCCTCCTTGGGCATGCCCGGCATGCCGGCGACCGCCAGCGCCCGCCCTCGAACCGGGGCGAATCGGCGCCCACGGCGGAGGCTGGGTTACCCGCGGCGCCGGCTGGACCAGCATCAGCGCGGGTCGCTCCACCAGCACCGCAGTCCGGTCCACCATCGGCGCCGGCTGATCCAGCATCGGCGCCGGCCGTTCCACAACGGGCGATGGCCGATCAGCCACCAGCCCGCGGCACCACCTGCTGCTACTTCGCCGCGGATGCCCCGCCCTTCCGTGGCCCTTACCTGGTCCTGAATGGCGAAGGCCGGGGGCGGATCAACAGCATCCAGTGTCCGAGCAACCTATCCGAGCACTATGCCCCGCCGGGCAAGGCCCTGATCACGGTCAACTGCCATGGCGTCGGCGAGGACCCGGACCACCTGGAGACCAGGATCCGACGGGAACTGGGTGACTGGTTTGGTCCGCCGGTGGCTTCCTGGGAACGGCTGGCCATCTACCCGCTCTCCCATGCCCTGCCCGTCCAAGCCCCGCCGATGGCTGATCCAGCTAGCGTCGTCCAACGCCTGGCCCCGGGGCTCTGGGTCTGTGGTGAGTACCAGGCGGCCCCCTCCATCCACTGGACGCTGCACTCCGGACGCCGGGCCGGTGAGGATATCGCCCTTTCCCTCAGCGCTGGCTAGCCCTTACCCCGGGATACATCCGTTTTGGCGCGGTGGGGGCGGCGCCCTTGAGGGCGCTCTCAATTCGGAAACATGCCTATCCGGTTAACTCAGGAAGCCTTATGCTTGGCGTTACCGATATCTCAGCGTCTGGCTTGACTTGCGGGGATGCGGCTATGGGTGAATTGGGATGAATCCAGGCACCGGGAGTGCCCTTTGCAATCCCGTACAGCGTAGCGTACTCGGGCCAGTTCGCCGCATGGACC
>JADHED010000683.1_pt1 | contig 36467 bp, 34 predicted proteins | sample 8952041 | NCBI WGS metagenome assembly JADHED01 (sample SAMN16124423, study PRJNA663239) | bioreactor sludge metagenome | isolation source: sludge (control) | place: India:Bengaluru | collected 2018-09-08 | reverse complement strand
GTGGCCGCGATACGCGCCGGCCAGTTGGGCATACCCACGGTGCTGGCTGAAGGAGCGCAACTGGGCGGCACCTGCCTGAACATAGGCTGCATACCGTCCAAGGCGCTGATCCATGCGGCCGAGCAGTTCGAGACCGCGCGCCATCAGGCCGCGGGCTCGCAGCTGGGCATACGCGTGGCTGACCCGCAGATCGACATCGCGCAAACCGTGCGCTGGAAGGACGGCATCGTCACCCGCCTGACGGGCGGCGTGGGCGCGCTCTTGCGCAAGGCCGGCGTCAAGGTGCTGAAGGGCTGGGCGCAGATCGAGGACGGCAAGACGGCCATTGTGCAGGTGGACGGCGAGGCCGTGCGCGTGCGCTGCGAGCATCTGCTGCTGGCCACGGGCTCGGAGCCCGTCGAGCTGCCCAGCATGCCGTTTGGCGGCCCCGGCGGCCCGATCTGGTCCTCCACCGACGCGCTCTCGCCCGACATCCTGCCCAAGCGCCTGGTTGTCGTCGGTGCCGGCTACATCGGCCTGGAGCTGGGCATGGCCTACCGAAAGCTGGGCGTGGAGGTCACCGTGGTCGAGGCGGCGCAGCGCGTGCTGCCCAGCTACGACGAGGAGCTGACCCAGCCCGTGCTGGACGCGCTGCAAAAAAGCGGCATCGTGCTGCACCTGGGCGCGAGCGTGCAGGGCTGGGATGCAGAGCATGGCGTGCATGTGCGCAGCGACGAGCGCGCCGAGGAATTCGCGCTGCCGGCCGAGCGCGTGCTGGTCGCCGTCGGCCGCAGGCCGCGCACCGCGGGCTTTGGCCTCGAATCGCTGCAGCTCACCATGGCCGGGCGCCATGTGGCCATCGACGGGCATTGCCGCACCTCGATGCGCAACGTCTGGGCGATTGGCGACGTGACCGGCGAGCCCATGCTGGCGCACCGCGCCATGGCCCAGGGCGAATGCGTGGCCGAGCAGATCGCCGGCAAGAATCGCAGCTTCGCCCCCGTGGCCATTCCCGCCGTGTGCTTTACCGATCCCGAGGTGGTGGTGGCCGGCAAGACCCCGGGCGAGGCGCGCGCCGCAGGCATTGACTGCATAGACGCCGCCTTCCCGTTTGCCGCCAACGGCCGCGCCATGACGCTGGAGGCCACCGGCGGCTTCGTGCGCGTGGTGGCGAGGAAGAGCGACCACGTCATCCTCGGCTGGCAGGCCGTGGGCCGCGGCGTGTCCGAGCTCGCTGCCGCCTTCGGCCAGTCGCTGGAGATGGGCGCGCGCCTGGAGGACGTGGGCCACACCATCCACGCCCACCCCACGCTGGGCGAGGCGGTGCAGGAGGCGGCGCTGCGTGCGCTGGGGCAGGCGCTGCATATCTGATGCGCCTCGGCCGGCACCCGCACCGGCGCTGGCATGGGCCCGTCGCCGCTTGCGGGAGAGCCGCATCAGCGGATGCGGATCACTAGTGCAGTGTTCGACGCTATCTGGAACATAAAACCGCGCCTTTTCGGCCCGGGCGGCGTTGCAAATCCTCGCGATAGCTACGGCTATCGCTACGGTTTGCGCCTTGCCCAGACCAAAAATCCATCGGTTTTATTTGTTCCATCAAGCATCAAACACTGCACTAGAAGTAGCGGGCCGCCAGCGGTATCAGCAGCGCGGCCAGCAGCACCTGCAGGCTCAAGGCCAGGCCGGCGTAGGCGCCGGCGTCGGCATTGACCTGCAGGGCGCGCGCGGCACCTATGCCGTGCGACACCGTGCCCAAGCCAAAGCCGCGCGCGATCCAATCGGTATTGCTGGTGCCAACGCCCAGAATGCGAAACAGCGCCTTGGCCGACAGCGCGCCGACCAGGCCCGCCAGCACGGCGAATACCGCCGCCAGCGCCGGAACACCGCCGATTTTCTCGGCCACGCCCATGGCCACCGGGGCGGTGACGGATTTGGGCGCCAGCGAGCGCAGCACCTCGCCCGGCAGCCCCATGGCCCAGCCAGCGAGCACCGCCACGATGGCCGCCGTGGCGCCCCCGGCCAGCGCCGCGATCAGCAGGCGGCCCCAGTTGCGCGCCAGCTCCTCGCGTCTGTCCCACAGCGGAAATCCCAGCGCCACGACCGCGGGCCCGAGCAGGAAGTGAATGAACTGCGCGCCCGCAAAGTAGGTGGGGTAGGGCACCTTGGTGAGCATCAGCGTCGTGCCCAGCACCACCACCGACCACAGCACCGGATTGGCCCAGGGGGCCTGGCCGGAGCGCACATACAGCCCGTGTGCAACCACATACACGGCCAGCGTGGCCGTCAGGCCGAACAGCGGCGCGGACGAGAGGTAAACCCAGAGCTGGACAAAGTCAGGCATCGGTAGATCCCTCCTTGCGTGCATCCTGCGGATTGTGCACCAGCGCACGCACCAGCAGCGTGGTGACGGCCATGCCGGCCCAGGTGGACAGGGCAATGACCAGCATCAGCCTGGCGCCAAAGTCACGCAGCAGATCAAGGTGGGTGATGACGCCCACCCCCACCGGCACGAACAACAGCGACAGGTGCGACAGCAGATAGGTGGCCGCGGCATGCACCGGCTCGCGCAGTGCGCGAAAGTGCAGCGACGCCACCAGCAGCAACATGCCCACGACAGGGCCGGGAAACGGCAGCCTGAGCAGGCGGGCCAGGGCTTCGCCGACCAGCTGCAGCGTCAGCAGCCAGGTCATGCCTTGAAGTGCGCGCATGGGTTGGGTTCCTTTGAGAGATGGTGGATGGAGGTGGTGGGTGGCTGTTGTACTGCAATCGTCAGGCGGCCGGTGGTTGGGCGCGCATGTCCGCCACCCCCCGGCCGCGCCACTGGCCGGGCGTGGCACCGGTCCAGCGCCTGAAGGCGCGGGTGAACACGCTGGGCTCGGCATAGCCCAGGGCCAGCGCAATGTCGGACAGCGCGCGCGTGGTCTGCGCCACCGCCTGCAGGGCGGCGTCGCGCCGCACGCCGTCCAGCAGCGCGGAGTAGCTCAGGCCTTCGGCCCGCATGCGCCGCGCCAGGGTGCGCTCGGACAGGCCCAGGGCGCGCGCCGCCTGCGCCCGCGCCGGCGCCTGCCCCTGCAGCTGGCTGGCGATCCACACGCGCAGCGTCTGCTCCAGCCCGTCCTGCCGGGACAGGGCCGCCAGGCGCGCGGCCGCCTGCTGCTGGTGCGCCTGCGCCAGCTGGGCATTGGCCTGGGGCAGGGGCGCATCGAGCTGGGCGTTGGCCAGCAGCACGCCGCTGAAGGCCTGCTCGAAATCCACCGGGCACTGGAACACCTCGCGGTAGCCGGCCAGCGGGCCGATCCGCGCCTGGCTCAGTTGCACGCGCTGGGGCCGCAGTGCGCTGCCGGTGACCCAGCGCGCAAACACCACCACGGCCGCTAGCACGGCCTCGATCTGGTGCGGGCTGAAGGCCAGCGCGCCCTGGCGGGGGTGATAGACCACCCAGCAGGCTTCGCGGCCGGTGATGGTCTGAAAGCGCCCGCCGTCGCTGATCAGGCGCTGGTACTTCTGCACCAGCGCCAGCGCCGCGCGCAACGTGGGCGCGGACTGCAGCAGGTAGCTCACCACGTTGAAGCTGGCCGGCCCCACGCCGGCGCCGGCCTTCAGGCCAAAGCCCGCATCCTGCGTGCAGTGCACCGCGGCGCGCCACAGCCGCGTGATGTGATCGATGGGCCAGCGCTCGGCCGCCAGCTCCTCGGGCGCAATGCCGGCCTGGGCCAGCAGCGCGTTGCGCGCCACGCCCTGCCGCTCGGCAGCGGCCAGCACGGTGCCCACCCAGCCCATGGATACGGTGGCCTGCAAAGTCAAGTGCGATGTCCTGAAAAGTCAATCACCCGGCCATCTTAGCGGCTATCTTCGCCACCACAAGAAGGGGCAGGCTGGCCCCAGGGAGACAAACACATGACAGCATTGCAGGCAGACCTGGTGGTCGTGGGCGGCGGCCTGGCCGGCATCGTCACCGCGCTGGAGGCGCTGCGCGCCGGGCGCAGCGTGGCTCTGGTCGATCGCGACAGCCCCGAGCGTTTCGGCGGCCTGGCCCTGTGGGCCTTTGGCGGCATGGCCCTGGTGGGCACCCGGCTGCAAGCCAAGAAAAAGATCCCCGACAGCCCCGCGCGGGCGCTGGCCGATTGGCAGCGTTTTGGTGAGCTCGACCCCAACGACCGCTGGCCGCAGGCCTGGGCGCGTTACTACGTCGAGCATTCGGCCACAGAGGTTTACGACTGGCTGCTGCAAGAGGGCGTGAAGTTCATGCCCGCCGTGAATCTGGTCGAGCGCGGCAGGAACGGCGAGGGCAACAGCGTGGCGCGCTACCACCTGCTGTGGGGGACATCCCGCTTCATGACGCTGCGCCTGATTGAGCAACTGCGTGCGGCGGGCAGCGGCGGCAAGCTGACGCTGCTGCACCGCCACCGCGTGACGCAGCTCGAACACACCGATGGGCGGGTCAGCGGCGCGCTGGCCATCGACGAGGCCACGGGTGCCGAGGTGCACTTGCGCGCGCCAGCCGTCGTGCTGGCCATGGGCGGCATCAACGGCAGCCATGAGGAGGCGCGGCGCAACTGGCCCAGCGACCGGCCGCAGCCCAAAACCATGCTCAACGGCGCGCATCCCTTTGCCGACGGCCGGCTGCACCACCTGGCCGCCGACCAGCTGGGAGCACAAATCACCCACGCTGGCGAGATGTGGAACTACGCGGCGGGCTTTCCGCACCCGTTCCCGCACTTCCCCGGCCATGGCCTGTCCACCATTCCGTGCAAGTCCGCCCTGTGGCTGAACCACCGGGGCGAGCGCATCGGTCCCGAGCCCCTGGTCACCGGCTTTGACACGCATTGGCTGTGCCAGCGCGTGGCAAGCCAAGAGAAGCCCTGGACCTGGCACCTGCTCAACTGGCGCATCGCGGCCAAGGAGTTCGCCATCTCCGGCGCCGAGCACAACCAGCGCATCCGCGACCGGCAGCTCCTGGCCTTCCTCAAGGAAACGCTGCTGGGCAACCATCGGCTGGTGCGCCAGATGCAGCAGCAAAGCCCGCATTTCCTGGTAGCCGACAGCCTGGCCGAGCTGACCGCGAAGATGAACGCGCTCACCGCCTCGCACGACATAGCCCCCGCGCAGCTACAAGCCACGGCCGACGCTTTTGATGCGAACTTTGCGCCCGGCGCCAAGCCCGAGGACGACGTGCAGATTCGCCGCATCCTGCACGCGCGCCAGTGGGGGCCGGACAAGCTGCGCACCTGCAAACCCGCGCCGCTGCAGCAAAAGGGTGCGGGCCCGTTCATCGCCATCCAGATGCAGCTCATCACGCGCAAAAGCCTGGGCGGCCTGCAGACCGATTTGCACAGCCGCGTGCTGGATGCGGCAGAACAAGCCATCCCCGGCCTGTACTGCGTGGGCGAGGCGGCGGGCTTTGGCGGCGGCGGCGCCAGCGGAAAGCGGTCGCTGGAGGGCACCTTCCTGCCCGGCTGCATCCTCACGGCGAAGGCTGCGGCAAATCATATAAAAAATGGACTCTAGCGCTTTTTGGTAAAGCGCAAACAGCTATCAAATTAAAAGCAATTCAGGAGACAACATGGAGTTTGACTACATCGTTATCGGTGCCGGCTCGGCCGGCTCGGTGGTGGCCAGCCGCCTGAGCGAAGACCCCGCCGTCACGGTCTGCCTGCTGGAGGCCGGTGGGCCGGACAGCAGCGTCCTCACGCGCGCGCCACTGGGCTTTGTGGCCGAGGCTCAGCTCAAGAAGAACTCAGTGCACTACACCACCGTGCCGCAGCCGGGGCTGAACGGGCGCCAGGGCTTTCAGCCGCGCGGGCAGGTGCTGGGCGGCAGCAGCGCCATCAACGCCATGATCTACTGCCGCGGCCACCGCAGCGACTACGACCGCTGGGCGGCCGAGGGCAACCCCGGCTGGGACTACGCCAGCGTGCTGCCCTATTTCAAGCGCGCCGAAGACAGCGAATGCTTTGGCGCCACCGACTACCACGGCCAGGGCGGGCCGCTGGGCGTGGCCTATTTGCGCAGCCCTTTTCCCACCTCGCAGGCGTTCCTGCGCGCCTGCGCGGCGCAGGGCCTGGCGCAGACGCCCGACTACAACGGCGCACAGCAAGAGGGCTGCTGGCCGGCCCAGGTCACGCAGCGCGGCGGCGAGCGCTGCAGTGCCGCGCGCGCCTACCTCACGCCGCACCTGGGACGCAGCAACCTCACCGTGCTCACCCATGCCCAGTGCCTGCGCCTGCAGTGGCAGGGCCGGCGCGCCGAGGGTGTGCACATCGTGCGCGGCGGCCAGCAAAGCCTGGTGCGCGCGCGCCGCGAGATCGTGCTGTCGGGCGGCGCCTACGGCTCGCCCCAGCTGCTGATGTGCTCGGGCGTGGGCCCGGCGCCGCAGCTGCAGGCGCATGGCATTGCCGTGGTGCAGGCGCTGGCCGGCGTGGGGCAGAACCTGCAGGACCACATCACCGCATCGCTGAACTGGAAGGGCCTGCGCAGCGACGCCGGTTTTGGCGTCTGCCCCTCCGGCGCCATGGCGCTGCTGCGCGGCATGCGCGAATGGAAGGCGCAACGCACCGGCTGCATCACCAGCAACGTGGCCGAAGCCGGGGCCTTCTTTCGCACCGAAGCCGGTCTGCATGCCAGCGACATCGAGCTGGAGTTCGTCGCCGCCATCGTCGAGGACCACAGCCGCAAGCTGCACTGGGGCCACGGCTTTGGCCTGCATGTCACGCTGACGCGGCCGCAAAGCCGGGGCGAGGTGCGCCTGGCCAGCAGCGACGCGCGCCAGAGCCTGCTGATCGACCCGCGCTACTTCAGCCACCCGGACGACATGCCGCGCCTGGTCAAGGGCGTGCAGAAGTCGCTGGCCATCATGAACGACGCGGCGCTGGCGCCCTGGCGCGGCAAGATGCTCTCGCCCATCAGCGCCGACGACCCCGCCGGCATAGAGCGCGAGCTGCGGCGCAGCGCCGACACCGAGTACCACCCCGTGGGCACCTGCCGCATGGGGCCTGCCGACAACCCCGCGGCCGTGGTCGGGCCGGATCTGCGCGTGCACGGCTGCACCGGGCTGCGCGTGGCCGACGCCTCCGTCATGCCGAACATCACCACCGGCAACACCAACGCGCCCAGCATCATGATCGGCGAGAAATGCGCCGACCTGCTGCGCGCCGCCGCCCGCTCTTCCTCCCCCATTTCCGCCCGCTCTTTCGCGTAAAGGCCAGCCCATGCACAACGACGCCCAGCACCTGTCCCCGCCGCCTCAACGGCCCAACGTGCCCACCGTGCCCGCCCACATCCCCCAACCCCTGCGCGACTGCTTCGCAGCGCAGCACGCCGCCTTTCAAAAGCAGCGCTGCCCCAGCCTGGCCGAACGCCGCGCCGACCTGCGCGCCCTGCACCGCCTGCTGGTGGACAACCGCGAGGCCCTGGTGGATGCCGTGAACCGCGACTACGGCTGCAGGAGCCGCTTCGAGACCCTGATGACCGAGCTGTTGCAGGCGCAGGAAGGGCTGCTCGACGCCATCAAGCGCCTGCCGCGCTGGATGCGGCGCGAGAAGCGTTCGCTCGACATCAGCCAGTACCCGCTGGCCAGCGCCTGGGTGCAGCCCCAGCCGCTGGGCGTGGTGGGCATCGTCGTGCCCTGGAACTTCCCCATCGCCATGGCCGTGCAGCCCATGATTGGCGCGCTGGCGGCGGGCAACCGGGTGATGGTGAAGATGTCGGAAAACTCCGCCCACCTGGCGCGCCTGCTGCAAGAGGTCTTGCCGCGCTACTTCGCCGCCGACAAGGTCAGCGTCTTTGCCGACCGTGGCGAAGACGGCGCCAGCATAGGCCCGCTGTTCACACAACTGCCGTTCAACCACCTGTTCTTCACCGGCTCGCCCCAGACCGGCCGCGCCGTGATGGCCAACTGCGCGCCCAACCTCACGCCCGTCACGCTGGAGCTGGGCGGCAAGTCGCCCGCCATCGTCGCGCCCGGCTACCCGCTGGACAAAGCGGCCGAGCGCATCCTGTGGGTCAAGATGCTCAACGCCGGGCAGATCTGCACCAATGTGGATTACCTGTTTGTGCCCCAGGGGCGCGAGCAGGCCTTCATCCAACACGCCCAGCGCATCGTGGCCCAGCGCTACCCCAATCTGCTGGGCGGCGAGTACACCGCCATCATCGACCAGCGCCAGTACGACCGGCTGCAGGCCATGCTGCAGGATGCCATCGCCCAGGGCGCGCAGGCCGTGCCGCTGGCGCCGGGGCAAAGCGGCGACGCGGCCCGGCGCATCATGCCGCCGGTGGCGCTCTTGAACGTGCACGACGGCATGCAGGTCATGCAGCGCGAGATCTTCGGCCCTATCCTGCCCATCCTCAGCTACCAAAACCGGGACGAGGTCACGCAGTACATCAACGACAGGCCGCACCCGCTGGCGCTCTACCTGTTCAGCCACGAACGCGCGCTGCAGCAGCATTACCTGACGCAAACCCTCTCGGGCGGCGTCACGCTCAACGACACGCTCTTGCATGTGGGCCAGCACCACCTGCCCTTTGGCGGCGTGGGCAACAGCGGCATGGGCCACTACCACGGGCACGAGGGGTTCCTGACGTTCTCCAAGCTGCGCCCGGTGTTCCAGCAGGGGCCGATCCGCACCGTCAACTTCCTGCAGCCGCCCTACGCCGGGCTGGCGAGCAAGGTGCTGGACGTCATGCTGTGGAGAAACCGCTGACCGGAACGCCTTCGCCCTCTGGGCTTGTGTATGCACACATCTTCTGATAGCACGCAACGCTTATTTGGCACGGGCTTTAACTCCCTCGCCCCCTTGGGGGAGAGGGTGGGGGTGAGGGGGTGCCGCGCCCGCTTTTACGACCCTCACCCCTGCCCTCTCCCGCCAGCGGGAGAGGGAGCAACAGCCGCCAGGCCCGGCCCACCAAGAGATCAGGCCCGCTGAGATTGGCCGGCCACAAAAAAAGGAGACACCATGCAAGGCGACATCGTTTCGAGCGTGCTGCTGCCGCTCATCCTGGGTTTCATCATGTTCTCGCTGGGCCTGGGGCTCACGCCCGGCGACTTCCGGCGCATCCTGGCGCAGCCGCGCGCGCTGCTGGTGGGGGTGGTGTGCCACTTCGTGCTGCTGCCGCTGGCTTGTTATGGGCTGCTCACGGCCGTGGGCATGGGCGGCGTGTTCGCCGTGGGTTTCATGATTCTGGCGGCCTGCCCCACGGGCAGCACGTCCAATCTGCTGACTTACCTGGCGCGCGGCGACGTGGCGCTGGCCGTGAGCTTCACGGCCGTGGCCAGCGTGCTCACCATCTTCACCCTGCCGCTGGTCGTGACCTGGTCGCTGGGGCATTTCTTGGGCGCGGCGCGCGCCGTGGATGTGCCCGTGGGCCAGATGATGGGCCAGGTGGCGCTGGTGCTGGGCCTGCCGGTCAGCCTGGGCATGTGGGTGCGCCACCGTTTCGGAGCCTGGGCGCGGGGCTTCGAGCCGCGCGCCACCAAGGTGTCCACCCTGCTGTTCGTGCTCATCGTGGCGGCGGCGGTGGTCAAGAACTGGGCGCTGCTGGTGGCCAACTTTGGCTCGCTGGCGCCGTTTGCCGTGGCGCTCAACGTCAGCATGCTGGCCCTGGGCTTTGCCGTGGCCTGGGCCGCGCGGCTGTCGTACCGCCAGTCGGTCACGCTGGGCATAGAGACGGCGGTGCAGAACGCCGCGCTGGCGCTGGTGATTGCCAGCACCGTGCTCAAGGACGACGCCATGGCCATCCCCGGCGCGGTCTATGGCGTGCTGATGTACGCGGGCGGGCTGGTGTTTGCGTTGACTATGCGGCGCTTTGCCAACAAGCCGGTGCCAGGGGCCGCCCATGCGGCCTGATCTGCGCTACCCGGCCACCACCGCCGACTGGCGCCGCCTTGCCGCGCAGCGCCTGCCGCGCTTTCTGTTCGACTATGTCGATGGCGGCGCCGGCGACGAGGCCACGCTGGCGGCCAATGTGCAGGACTTTGCCACCATCCGCCTGCGCCAACGCGTGCTGATCGACGTGTCGCAGGTGGACACGCGCAGCCAGCTTGCCGGCCAGGACTGCGCGCTGCCGCTGGCGCTGGCCCCGGTGGGCCTGGCCGGCATGATGGCGCGCCGCGGCGAGGCCCAGGCGGCGCGCGCCGCGCAGGCCGCAGGCGTGCCGTTCACGCTGTCCACCGTGGGTATCTGCCCACTGAGCGAAGTGGTGGCCGCCACCGGCGCTGCGCCGTGGTTCCAGCTCTACATGCTGCGCGACCGCGGCGCCGTGCGCGCGCTGCTGGACGATGCCTGGGCCGCTGGCTGCCGCACGCTGGTCTTTACCGTGGACCTGCCGGCCACCGGAATGCGCTGGCGCGACATGCGCAACGGCATGGCCGCCACGGGCGCGTGGGCCGCACTGCTGCGCGCAGGCCAGGTGCTGGCGCGCCCCGGCTGGGTGCGTGACGTGGCGATCTCCGGCAAGCCGCTGACCTTTGGCAGCCTGAGCCAGCAAGTGCCCGGCGCGCGCGACCTGAACGCCTTCAAAACCTGGGTGGACGCGCAGTTCGACCCGTCGGTGACGTGGAAAGACATCGCCTGGCTGCGCGGCCAGTGGAAGGGCCGGCTGCTGCTCAAGGGCATCCTCGACGTGGAAGATGCCCACGCCGCCGTGGCCAGCGGCGCCGACGGCATCGTCGTCTCCAACCACGGCGGGCGCCAGCTCGACGCGGCGGCCTCGTCCATCGCCAAGCTGCCCGCCATCGCCCGCGCCGTGGGCGCGCAGACCGAGCTGCTGATGGACGGCGGCGTGAGGAGCGGCGTGGACATCTTCAAGGCCCTGGCCCTGGGCGCGCGCGGCGTGCTCGTCGGCCGGCCCTGGGTCTGGGCGCTGGCCGCCCAGGGCCAGCCGGGCGTGGCGCAGCTGCTGGCGCACTGGCAGCGCGAGCTGCAGCTGACCATGACGCTGACCGGCGTCACGCGCATTGCCGACATCGGCCCGCAGCACCTGGACACGGATTTATAAAGAAAAACGGCTCTAGCGCTTACTTATCAAGCGCTAGTAGCTATCAATACTGAAGCAAGGAGATTCCCATGAACGGCGCACAAGCACTGATGAAGACCCTGGCCGACGCCGGCATCGAGGTCTGCTTCTCCAACCCCGGCACGTCGGAGATGCACTTCGTCGCCGCCCTGGACAGCGAGCCGCGCATGCGCGCCGTGCTGGCCCTGTTCGAGGGCGTGGCCACGGGCGCCGCCGACGGCTATGCGCGCATGGCCGGCAAGCCCGCCGCCACCCTCTTGCACCTGGGCTGCGGCCTGGGCAACGGCCTGGCGAATCTGCACAACGCACGCAAGGGCCGGGTGCCCGTGGTCAACATCGTGGGTGACCACGCCACGTTCCACACCCAGTACGACGCGCAGCTGCAGTCCGACATCGAAACCGTGGCGCGCAATGTCTCGCCCGGCTTTGTGCGCACCTCGCAAAGTACCGCCCAGCTGTGCCAGGACGCGGTGGACGCGGTGCAGGCCGCGCGGGGTCTGCCGGGCCAGGTGGCCACGCTGATCCTGCCGGCCGATGTGTCCTGGGGCGAAGGCGCTCGGCCCTGCGCCCCGCCCGCCCCGCCTGTGGCGCCCGCGGCCGACGACGCCAGCGTGCAGGCCATCGCCCAGTTGCTGCGATCTGGCCAGAAGACCGCCCTGCTGCTGGGCGGCCAGGCGCTGCGCGAGCCCGGCCTGCTGGCGGCGGCGCGCATCGCCGCACAGACCGGCGTGCAACTGCTGGCCGAGGTCTTCCCCACACGCCTGACGCGCGGCGCGGGCCTGCCACCGGTGGAGCGCATCGCCTACCTGGCCGAGATGGCGGGCGTGCAACTGGCCGACCTGGAGCACCTGGTCCTGGTCGATGCCAAGGCGCCCGTGTCCTTCTTTGCCTACCCCGGCAAGAAGAGCTATCTGGTGCCGGACGGCTGCAGCGTGCACACCCTGGCCGCGCCCGAGCAGGACGCGCTGGCCAGCCTGGAAAAGCTCTGCGCCGCCCTGGGCGCGCAGCAGGCCCAGCCCCGGCTGCAGGCGCCGCTGCGCCCCGGCCGCCCCACGGGCCGGCTGACTGCGCCCAAGGTCTGCAAGGCCGTGGGCCACCTGCTGCCCGAGGGCGCCATCCTCATCGACGAGGCCATCACCAGCGGCCTGATGCTGGGCGCCATGACAGCCGGCTGCCCGCGCCACGACCTGATCACCCTGACCGGCGGCGCCATCGGCCAGGGCCTGCCCAATGCCGTGGGGGCGGCGATTGCCTGCCCCGACAGGCCGGTGATCGCGCTGATCGGCGACGGCACGGCCATGTACACCATCCAGGCGCTGTGGAGCATGGCGCGCGAGCAGCTGCATGTGGTCAGCATCATCTTCAACAACGCCAGCTACTCGGTGCTGAACGTGGAGCTGGAGCGCGTGGGCGCCGAGGAAGCAGGCCCCAAGGCCAAATCGCAGCTGGACCTGAAAGGGCCAGTGCTGAACTTTGCCCAACTGGCCCAGGGCATGGGCGTGCACGCGGTGCGCGCCAGCACGGCCGAGGACTTCACCCAGGCGCTGGAATACGCCCTGGCCCACCCCGGCCCGCACCTGATCGAGGCGCTGGTGCCCGAGTCGCTGTCGGGCGCCAAGCGCAAGGTGCTGCCCTGGCTGCTCAAGTCGCTGCCGAATCTGCCGCGGCCGGTGGCGCGGGCGCTCAAGCAAAAAATCGCGCCATAGTGGCGAGATCGTTGCGCGATGGTGGCGAGATAGTTGGGTGATGCGCCGTGCCCGCCCTGGGAGCGGGCGGGCCACGGGCGGGGCGCCTAAAATGCCCGGTTCGCGTGCGCCCGGCCGCACGCCCCTACCGCAATTGCTCCCGCCATGCTGACCTTCCAACAAATCATCCTCAAACTGCAGTCCTACTGGGCCGACCAGGGTTGCGCGCTCCTGCAGCCCTACGACATGGAAGTGGGCGCCGGCACGTCGCACACGGCTACTTTCCTGAGGGCGATCGGCCCCGAGCCCTGGAAGGCCGCCTACGTGCAGCCCAGCCGCCGCCCCAAGGACGGCCGCTACGGCGACAACCCCAACCGCCTGCAGCACTACTACCAGTACCAGGTGGTGCTCAAGCCGGCGCCGGCCAACATCCTGGAGCTGTACCTGGGCAGCCTGCAAGCGCTGGGGTTCGACCTGAAGAAGAACGACATCCGCTTCGTCGAGGACGACTGGGAGAACCCCACGCTGGGCGCCTGGGGCCTGGGCTGGGAGGTGTGGTTGAACGGCATGGAGGTGACGCAGTTCACCTACTTCCAGCAGGTCGCCGGCATCGACTGCAAGCCTGCCACCGGCGAGATCACCTACGGCCTGGAGCGCCTGGCCATGTATTTGCAGGGGGTTGACAACGTCTATAACCTGACCTGGACGGATGGTTTGAGCTATGGCGACGTCTATCACCAGAACGAGGTCGAGCAGTCCACCTACAACTTCGAGCATTCGGACGCCGAATTTTTGTTCACCGCCTTTGGCGCGTATGAAAGCCAAGCCCAGCACCTGATGGCCGAGCAACTGGCGCTGCCCGCCTATGAGCAGGTGCTCAAGGCCGCGCACACCTTCAACCTGCTGGACGCGCGTGGCGCCATCAGCGTCACCGAGCGCGCCGCCTACATTGGCCGCATCCGCAACCTGGCGCGCGCCGTGGGCAAGAGCTACCTGGACAGCCGCGCGCGCTTAGGGTTCCCCATGGCGCCGAAGGCGCATGCGGACGAGGTGCTGGCCGAGCTGGCCAAGGCCGCCGAGCAGCAGCAAAAAAAGGCCGCTTGAGGAGCACCAACACTCCCTCTCCCCCTTGGGGGAGAGGGCAGGGGTGAGGGGGTGACAGGGTCCAGCGCCCAGCCCGAGCCCACCCTCACCCCCACCTTCTCCCGCCAGCGGGAGAGGGAGTCAGACGAGATCACACACCATGACCCATTCAAACCTTCTTGTTGAACTCTTCGTCGAAGAACTGCCGCCCAAGGCCCTGCAAAAGCTGGGCGATGCCTTTGCCGCCGTGCTGCGCGAGCAGCTGGCAGCCCAGGGCCTGTGTGCGGCCGACGCGCCGCTCACCGCCTACGCCTCGCCGCGCCGCCTGGCCGCGCATGTGGCCAATGTGCTGGACCAGGCGCCCGACAAGGCCGTGTCGCAAAAGCTCATGCCCGTGGCCGTGGGCCTGGGCAGTGATGGGCTGCCCACGCCGGCGCTGCTCAAGAAACTGGCCGCGCTGGGCACCGACGCATCGGCCGTGGCGGGTCTCAAGCGCGTGCATGACGGCAAGGCCGAGCTGTTGTTCTACGAAAGCACCGCCCAGGGCGCCACCCTGGCCCAGGGCCTGCAGAAAGCGCTGGACGAAGCCATCGCCAGGCTGCCCATCCCCAAGGTCATGCGCTACCAGCTGCAGGATGGCTGGACCAGCGTGAACTTCGTGCGCCCGGCGCACGGCCTGGTGGCGCTGCATGGTGCGGCCGTGGTGCCGGTGACGGTGCTGGGCCTGGCCGTGGGCAACAGCACGCATGGCCACCGCTTCGAGGCGGCCGTGGACCCGGTGGTGATCCATGACGCCGACAGCTACGCCGCGCAGCTCGCCGAGCAGGGCGCCGTCATCGCCAGCTTCACCGAGCGCCGCGCCGAGATCGCGCGCCAGCTGCAGGCGGCGGCCGACCAAATCGGCGGCGGCGTGCGCCCCATAGCGGACGAGGCGCTGCTCGACGAGGTGACAGCCCTGGTGGAGCGCCCGAACGTGCTGGTCTGCCAGTTTGAGCAGGAGTTCCTGGCCGTGCCGCAAGAATGCCTGATCCTGACCATGAAGGCCAACCAGAAGTACTTTCCGCTGCTGGACGCTGCGGGCAAGCTCACGCACCAGTTCCTCATCGTCAGCAACATCCGGCCGGCAGACGCCAGCGCCGTTATCCAGGGCAACGAGCGCGTGGTGCGCCCGCGCCTGGCGGACGCCAAGTTCTTCTTCGACCAGGACCGCAAGAAAACCCTGGCCAGCCGCGTTCCCCAGCTGGCCAAGGTGGTCTATCACAACCAGCTGGGCACCCAGGGCGAGCGCGTGGAGCGCGTGCGCGCCATCGCCAAGGCCATCGCCACGCAGCTGTTTTCCGCGCTGGCCGCGCGCCACGACATCCACGGCACGCAGGACGCCGAGGTGGCGCAGGACTATCTGATGACCTGCGTGGACAACGCCGCCCTGCTGGCCAAGACCGACCTGGTGACCGACATGGTGGGCGAGTTCCCCGAGCTGCAGGGCATCATGGGCGGCTACTACGCCATCAACGACGGCCTGCCCGATGACGTGGCGCATGCCATTGAAGACCACTACAAGCCGCGCTTTGCCGGCGACGAGCTGCCGCGCAGCAACGTCGGCCTGGTGGTGGCCCTGGCCGACAAGCTGGAGACCCTGGTCGGCATGTTCGGCATAGGCAACCTGCCCACGGGCGACCGCGACCCGTTCGCGCTGCGCCGCCACGCGCTGGGCGTGATCCGCATGCTGGTCGAGAAGGATTTGCCGCTGGATCTTTCCCTGCTGCTGGCCAGCGCCCGGCCCGCGTTTGGCGACAGGATCGAAGACCCCAGCGCGCCGCTGGCCGACTTCATCTACGACCGCCTGGCCGGCTCCCTGCGCGAGCAGGGCTTTCAAACCCAGGAGGTGGACGCCGTGCTGGCCCTGCGCCCACAGCGCCTGGCCCTGGTGCAAAAGCAGCTGGCGGCGGTGCGCGCCTTCTCGGCATTGCCCGAGGCCCCGGCCCTGGCCGCGGCCAACAAGCGCATCACCAACATCCTGAAGAAGGCCGATGCGGTGGACGCCCACGTCAACCCCGACCTGCTGCACGAGCAGGCCGAGCAGGACCTGTACGCCGCGCTGCAGCGCTTCGTGCCCGAGGCCGACGCCCAGTTTGCCGGCGGAGACTACACCGCCAGCCTGCAGACCCTGGCCGTGCTGCGCGCGCCGGTGGACGCCTTCTTTGACGACGTGATGGTGAACGCCGAGCAGCTGGACCTGCGCCTGAACCGCCAGGGCCTGCTCAAGAGCCTGCACGACGCCATGAACCGCGTGGCCGACCTGTCCCGCCTGGCCGCCTGATGGCCGTAGCGCAGGGGGCGTTGCAGGGGACAGGGCAGCGCGGTGCCTGGCTGCTGTTTGCGCCCATTGCCGCCTGGGTGGCCCTGCGCTGGGTGCTGCAGTGGCTGCAGGATCGCGCGCCCCAGCAGCCAGCCTGGGCCATCACGCCCTTTGTCGGCACGCAAGACCCCTGGGCCTGGCTGCGCCCGGCGGGCATGGCCATCGCCGCCGCGCTGCTGCTGGCGCTGCTGGCGCGCGCCTGGGCGCGCCGCCACGGTACGCGCGCGCTGCGCCGGCTGGCCGTGGGCGCCTGGGCGCTGTTGTGGCTGGCGGCTTGCGCGGCGCAGCTGCAGGGCTTCTTGAACCTGCGCACCCCGCTGGCGCAGCCTGCGCTGCGGGCCGAGCTGCTGGGCGCGCATGCCCAGCCGCCGTCGCAGCGATCGCTGGGCGGCCAGCTGTGGGTGCTGCGCATCGCCGGCGAAGAGGCCGTGCAACAGGTGCTGGTGCCGGACCCGGCCGCCGCCCAGGTGCCCCTGCATGCCGCCCTGGCCCTGCACACGGTGCGCGGGCGCTGGCATGGACGCTACCTGAGCGGCTGGGATATGCTGGCCGCCCCACCCTGACTGCCCCGACAATGCCGCCATGAAACTCGCCATCCTCGACCGTGACGGAACCCTGAACGCCCTGGGCGACGGCTTCATCGCATCGGCCGCCGACTGGACGCCCCTGCCCGGCGCGCTGGAGGCCGTGGCGCGCCTGAACCATGCCGGCTGGCATGTGGTGCTGGCCACCAACCAGCCGGGTCTGGGCCGCGGCCTGTTCGACGCCCAAACCCTGGTCGCCATCCACGCCAAGATGCACCGCCAGCTGGCCACCCTGGGCGGGCGCATCGACGCGGTGTTCTATTGCCCGCACACCGAGACCGAGGGCTGCAACTGCCGCAAGCCCGCCTCCGGCCTGATCGAGCAGATCCGCGACCGCTATGGCGCCGAGGGCGACGAGATCCTGGTCGTCGGCAGCTGCCTGGCCCACCTGCAGGCGGCCAGCGAGCTGGGCGCGCAGCTGCACATGGTGTGTACCGGGCGCTCGGCCCACCTGGATCCGCGCCAGCCCCTGCCGCCCGGCTGGCCCCCCGGCACGCGCGCCCATGCCAGCCTGGGCGATCTGGTGGACAGCATCGCCACCCAGCCTGCGCCACAGTGACGCATGGCGATGGTCAACTATTAAATCAATAGCTTCTTGCGCTTGTAAACAGGGCGCTGGAGGCCAAAAACACTCCAAAAATACCCGCCCATGGCATTGATTCGCTCCCTCATCCACATGCTGGTGATGATCGTCACCGTCATCCCCTACACCAGTCTCATCCTGCTGGTGCGGCTGTTTGGCGGCAGCCCGGCGGCGCGTTACCGGGTGGCGCGGGCCTGGCTGGCGCTGTGCGTGGACTCGGCGCGCCCGATTCTCGGCATTCGCACCCGCATCACCGGCATGGAGCACCTGCCGCAAGACCCGGCCCAGGGCGTGGTGCTGCTGGTCAAGCACCAGTCGGCGTTCGAGACCTTCCTGATGCCGGCCATCATGCCCCGGCCGCTGGCCTATGTGTTCAAGAAGGAGCTGCTGCGCATCCCCTTCTTCGGCTGGTCCATCGGCAGCCTGGACATGATCCACATCGACCGCAGCCAGAAGGCGCGCGCCTTCGTGCACGTCATCAAGCGCGGCAAGCAGCTGCTTTCGCAGGGCGTGTGGGTCATCATGTTCCCCGAGGGCACGCGCATCGCGCGCGGCCACAAGGGCACCTACCAGGCCAGCGGCGTGCGCCTGGCCATCGAGGCCGGCGTGCCCGTCGTGCCCGTGGCCGTGACCTCGGCGCGCTGCTGGCCGCCCAAGGCCCTGGTCAAGACGCCGGGCATCGTCGATGTCTCCATAGGCCGGCCCATCCCCACGGCAGGGCGCAAGTCCGACGAGCTGATGCGCGAGGTCGAAGACTGGATCGAGGCCGAGATGCACCGCCTGGACCCCGACGCCTACCACTGACCACCATGGCCACCTGGATCCAACAGGCGCTGGACTGGCTGGACGCACCGCAGCCAGCGCTGCACCCCCCCGCGGCGCCGGCCCAGCCGCCCGCGCCGCCGGCAGGCCCGAGCCGCCACCCCGATGCCCACCGCGAACTGCTGCTGGGCGGCGTACGCGTGGCCTACCGCCTGCAGCGCGCCCGCCGGCGCAGCATAGGCTTTACCGTGGGGGCGGACGGGCTGGCCGTGCGCGCGCCCGGCTGGGTCACGCTGGCCGCGGTCGAAGCGGCGCTGCGGGACAAGGCCGACTGGATCGTGCGCAAGCTCGGCGAGGCCCAGGCGCGCCAGCGCCGGCAGGAGGACGCGCGCATCGTCTGGGCGCAAGGCGCGCTGCTGCCCTACCTGGGCGGCACGCTGGCGCTGCAGCTCGACCCGTCGCAGAGACAAAACGGCCTGTGCCAGCTGGACGCGCAGGGCCAGCCGCGCCTGTACCTGGGCCTGCCCCAGGGCGCGCAGGCGGCGCAGATCCGCGACGCGGCCCAGGCCTGGTTCATGCGCCAGGCGCGCGCGCATTTCACGCAGCGCCTGGACCACTTTGCCCCGCGCCTGGGCGTGCAATACCGCAGCCTGCGCCTGTCCAGCGCCGCCACGCGCTGGGGCAGCGCACGCAGCGACGGCGCCATCCGCCTCAACTGGCGCCTGCTGCACTACCGCGAATCCATCATCGACTACGTGGTGGCGCACGAACTGGCGCACCTGCGCGTGATGGACCACAGCCCACAGTTCTGGAGCGTGGTCGCCAGCGTCGTGCCCGACCATGCCGCGCTGCGCCGCCAGCTGCACGAGCACCCCGCGCCGCCCTGGGACTGAGTCTCTGACCCCACGCCAGCACCGCCGCTCTGCCAGAATGCCCGCATGAGCACCACCGCCCCCGCCTTGCCCGACCAACCCCTGCCCGCCGACGGCTACGCTGGCGACATCAGTCCGCAACTGGCCTGGCAATGGGCCGGCACCGGCCGGGCGGTGCTGGTGGACGTGCGCTCGGACGCCGAGCGCGACTGGGTGGGCTATGTGCCTGGCGCCCTGGCCGTGGCCTGGAAGCAGTGGCCCGGCATGCGACTGAACAACGATTTCGACGCCCAGATACGCGCCGCCGTGCCGCCCGGCACCCCGGCCCTGCTGCTGTGCCGCAGCGGCGTGCGCTCCATCGCCGCCGCCCGGCGCGCCACCGAGCTGGGCCTGACGGCCTACAACATTCTCGAAGGCTTTGAGGGCAACCCCGACGCCAACGGCCAGCGCAACCGCCTCGGCGGCTGGCGCTTTCATGGCCTGCCCTGGCGCCAAGGGTGATATAAAAAGAATAGCTGCTCGCGCTTGTTGGGTAAGCGCCAGCAGCTATTTTTTCTTGGATAAATCGCTCAGGCTGTCGTTGTCACGCTCTCCCGCCCAGGGGATGGGCAGGGGCGGGGCCAGCCGTTCCTGCACTTTCATGCCGGTGGGACACGCCCCCGCCACCGAATTACTTGGCCAGCGCGGGAATGCGCAGCTTCTGCCCCGGGTAGATCTTGTCCGGGTGGCTCAGCATGGGCTTGTTGGCCTCGAAGATCGCCGGGTACTTGTTGGCGTCGCCATAGAACTTCTTGGCAATCGCGCTCAGCGTGTCGCCGCGCACCACGTCGTGGTACTGGGCCTCGGGCTCGGGGTTGGTGACCGACATCTGGTTGTCCACGCTGGTCACGCTGGCCACGTTGCCGCAGCACAGCGTCACCTTCTCCTTGATGGCCTGCGTGGGGGCCACGCCGGCCACCGTGACCTTGCCGTCGGCGCCGTCAAAAGCCACCTGCACGTCGCTCACGCCCAGATTCTGCGCGGCAATGTAGTTGGCAATGGCCTTGCCGGCCTGGGCGTTCAGGTCGGCCGGCGAGGGCGCTGCGTGCGCATCCTTGCCGCCAAACAGCTTCTCGCCGGCTTCCTTGATGAATGTGAACAAACCCATGCTTCTCTCCAATCAATGGCAAATCAATTCAATAGACTGAATGTAACGACGGATGGGCGTATAAACCGCGCATTGACAATTCTTCGCATTCCGCTGCATGCAGTGGCATACGGTCAAAACTTTTGGATAATCCGCCCCCATGACATTTCTGGCCATAGACGTGGGCAACTCTCGCCTGAAGTGGGCGCTGTACGACGCAGCCCGGCCCGGCGCGGCCCTGCGCGCCCAGGGCGTGGAGTTTCTCGACCACATCGAGCGTCTGGCCGACGGCCCCTGGGCCGATCTGCCCGCGCCGACGCACATGCTGGGCTGCGTGGTGGCGGGCGACGCCATCAAGCGCCGCGTGGCCGAGCAGATGGAGCTGTGGGACGTGCCCGCCCACTGGGTCGTGCCAACGGCCCAGGAGGCCGGCGTGGTCAACGGTTACGACCACCCCTCGCGCCTGGGCGCCGACCGCTGGGTGGCCATGATCGGTGCGCGTCACCACCTGCTGGCCCAGGGCCCGGCCCGGCCCCTGATCCTGGCCATGGTGGGCACGGCCGTGACGGTGGAGGCGCTGGACACCGAGGGCCGCTTCCTGGGCGGCCTGATCCTGCCCGGCCACGGCATCATGCTGCGCGCATTGGAGGCCGGCACCGCCGGCCTGCATGTACCCACGGGCGAGGTGCGCCCGTTCCCCACCAACACCAGCGACGCGCTCACCAGCGGCGGCACCTACGCCATCGCCGGCGCGGTAGAGCGCCTGTACCAGCATCTGCGCGAGCATTGCGGCATGGAGCCGCTGTGCCTGATGACCGGCGGCGCCGGCTGGAAGATGGCGCCCAGCATGGCGCGCCCCTTCGAGCTGGTGGAAAACCTGATCTTCGACGGCCTGCTGGAGATCGGCGCGCGCCGCTTTGCCCCCGCGGCGGCTTGATGGCGCGCGCGGAATCCACGGCGGTGGCCCATGCCTGCCACAGCAGTGCGACGCAGACCGCAACCCATGAGGTCTTGGCCTACGCCTCGGACAGCCGCGTCAGCCGCGCGCATTGCGTCGGCGCCAGGTAAGGCATCAACAAGCCCAGCATGTGGCGCGCGCCGCCCAGCAGAGCGGCCTGGGCGCTTTCAGGCTCCAGGGCGCGGCGTGGGTCGTGCACGTATTCAAAGCTCAGCCAGTAGGTTGCCACCACCGCCATGCAGTTGGCGGTGGTCTGGGCCGCGCCGTCTGGCGGCAGGTGCAGTGCGCCACTGCGCCCCAGGGCAACCAGCAGGGCGTGCATGGCCTGGATCTTGGCTTGCATCAGGACGGGAAACTGCGTCTCAAGCTGGCGGTTGCGCGACAGCAGGTGGTTCAGGTCGCGGTACAGAAAGCGGTATTGCCACAGCAGCTCGAACAGCCGGCGCGTGAAGCTCCATGCGTCTTCCACGTCGGCCACATCGCTGCCGGACTGCAGCAGTTCGGTCAACGCCTGTTGGTACTGGCCAAACAGCGCGTTGACGATCTCCTCCTTGGCGCGATAGTGGTAGTACAGGTTGCCGGAGCTGATGCCCAGGTCGGCCGCAATGGCGGCGGTGGAGACATGGCTCTCGCCAAAGCGGTTGAACAGCGCCAGGCTGGCTTCAAGAATGCGCTCTGCCGTGCGGCGGGGGGCTTTGCGTGCCATGGCGGTCTCCTGCGGCGGTCGTGAAGACAGCGCCACTCTACGCCCACCATGGCCCCGTGCGTGTCAGTGTTTGGCCTGAGCCACCGTGTTCACAGGCAAGCGCTTACCTGCCGCGCAGGGGTCAATGGGATAATCCCTGGCTTTGCCGCTGCGGCACACCCACCTTATTAGAGACTTCTCCATGATTCTGGTCACCGGCGGCGCCGGCTTCATTGGCGCCAATTTCGTGCTCGACTGGCTGGCCCACGGCGACGAGCCCGTGCTCAACCTCGACAAGCTCACCTACGCCGGCAACCTGCACAACCTCGACAGCGTGCAAGGCGATGCGCGCCATGTCTTCGTGCAGGGCGACATTGGCGACACCGCCCTGGTCGAGCGCCTGCTGGCCGAACACCGCCCACGCGCCATCGTCAACTTTGCCGCCGAATCGCATGTGGACCGTTCCATCCACGGCCCGGACGATTTCATCCAGACCAACGTCGTCGGAACCTTCAGGCTTTTAGAGGCCGCAAGGCACTACTGGAGCGCGCTGCCAGCTATACAAAAAGAAGCATTCCGCTTTCTGCACGTCAGCACCGACGAGGTCTATGGCAGCCTGGCGCCCGCCGCCCCGGCCTTTACCGAAGAGCACAACTACGAGCCCAACAGCCCGTACAGCGCCAGCAAGGCCGCCAGCGACCACCTGGTGCGCGCCTGGCACCACACCTACGGCCTGCCGGTGCTCACGACCAACTGCAGCAACAACTACGGCCCGCTGCACTTCCCCGAAAAGCTCGTCCCGCTGATGATCGTCAACGCCCTGGCCGGCAAGAGCCTGCCCGTCTATGGCGACGGCATGCAGGTGCGCGACTGGCTGTACGTGCGCGACCACTGCAGCGCCATCCGCCGCGTGCTCGCTGCCGGCCGGGTGGGCGAGACCTACAACGTCGGCGGCTGGAACGAAAAGCCCAACATCGACATCGTGAACACCGTCTGCGCCCTGCTCGACGAACTGCGCCCGCGCGCCGATGGCCAAAGCTACGCCAGCCAGATCAGCTACGTGACAGACCGCCCCGGCCACGACCGCCGCTACGCCATCGACGCGCGCAAGCTCGAGCGCGAACTGGGGTGGAAGCCCGCCGAGACTTTCGACACCGGCATCCGCAAGACCATCGAGTGGTACCTGGCCAACCCCGAATGGGTGGCCCAGGTGCAAAGCGGCGCCTACCGCGACTGGGTGGCCAGGCAATATGCGGGGTGAGACCATGACCACCCTGCAACACCCGCCAGGCATCGGCCATCTTCTCCCTCTCCCGCTGGCGGGAGAGGGCGGGGGTGAGGGTTGCCTGCGGGGGCGCTGCGCCTGTTCACCCCCTCACCCCCACCCTCTCCCCCAAGGGGGCGAGGGAGTTTGGTAGCCGCAAGCCGTAGAGAGGCACCATGAACATCCTCCTCCTAGGCAAAAACGGCCAGCTTGGCTGGGAGCTGCAGCGCAGCCTGTCCGTGCTGGGCCGCGTGACCGCCCTGGGCCATGCCGAAGCCGACTTCGCCCAGCCCGACGCCGTGGCCCAGGCCGTGCGCGCCCTGCGGCCCGACGTCATCGTCAACGCCGCCGCCCACACCGCCGTGGACAAAGCCGAGAGCGAGCCCGCGCACGCGCGCCTGCTCAACGCCACCACCCCCGGCCGGCTGGCCCAGGAGGCCGCCCAACTGGGCACCTGGCTGGTGCACTACAGCACCGACTACGTGTTTGACGGCAGCGGCGACCAGCCCTGGCGCGAGCAGGACGCCACCGGCCCCTTGTCGGTCTATGGCGCCACCAAGCTGGAGGGCGAGCAGCTCATCCAGCAATCGGGCTGCCAGCATTTGATATTGCGCACCAGCTGGGTCTATGCCGCGCGCGGCGGCAACTTTGCCAAGACCATGCTGCGCTTGGCCAGCGAGCGCGACCGCCTCACCGTCATCGACGACCAATGGGGCGCCCCCACCGGCGCCGACCTGCTGGCCGACGTGACGGCCCACGCCATCCGCCACCTGCAGGCCCGGCCGCAAGACGGCGGCCTGTACCACTGCGCAGCCAGCGGCCAGACCACCTGGCATTCCTATGCAAAATACGTGATAGCGCAAGCCAGGCAAGCGCAACCAGCTATACAAATAAAAGCAAAAGAAATCGCACCCATCCCCACCAGCGCCTACCCCACACCGGCCTGGCGCCCGCTCAACTCGCGCCTGGACTGCAGCCGGCTGCAAGCCACCTTCGGCCTGACCTTGCCCGACTGGCAGCAGGGCGTGGCGCGCATGCTGGCGGAGATTCTGTAGTGCGCATGCGGAAGCCTTAGTCCAGATGGCTTCTTCTCGCGCATCGACCAGACCGGCGGGCCGGTGCTGCAGCAAGGCTTTGCCTATGCGGCTGCGGTGTTGCTGTCCACTGGGGCGCAATTCCCCCCTTTCTTGGACAGGCCGACCTGGCGTACATCGCCCTCCAGGCGGCTGTCGCCCACCGCCATGCCCGGCAAGGCGGTGCGCGGGACTCAATCCACTAAGGCCACTGCCTTGACCTGGGCGAAGATCGTATCGCCCTCGTTAAGCGCCAGTTGCTGGCATGAACGCTGGGTGATGCGCGCCAGCAGTCTCGTGCCGCCACTGTCCAGCGCTACCAGCATCTGGCCGGGGCTGTCGTTGGCCAGCTGTGTGATGCGTGCTGGCAGCAGGTTCAGGATGCTGCTGTCGGGAGCGTGCGTGCGCGCCAGGCTGACGTCGCGCGCCAGGACGCGCAGGCGCACGCTCTCGCCCATTGCGCGCGGTTGCGCGGAAACCAGGTGCAGCTGGCCGCCGCTGAAAGCCACGCTGAGCACGTGGTCGCTGGCGTCATGTGCCAGAACCTGCCCCTGCACCAGCGCGGCGGCGGTGTCGTCATGGGACAGGGGCAGATCCAGGCGTGACATGAGGTCTGCCGTTGGACCCTGGGCTTTGATGCGGCCGGCATCCAGCAGTACCAGATGCGACGCCAGACGCGCTACCTCGTCGGGCGAGTGGCTGACGTAGAGCATGGGGATGTCCAGCTTGCGTTGCAGGCGCTCCAGGTAGGGCAGCACCTCGGCCTTGCGTGCTGCGTCCAGGGCGGCTAGGGGCTCGTCCATCAGCAGCAGGCGCGGGCTGGCGGCCAGGGCGCGGGCAATGGCCACGCGCTGGCGCTCGCCGCCCGACAGTGTGTGCGGCATGCGCGCCAGCAGCGCGTCCAGGCCCAGCAGCTCCACGGCCTGGTCGAGCGACACGCGCCGCCGTTCGGGTGGCAGGCGACGCAGGCCGTATTCCATGTTCTGTTTGACGTTCAGGTGGGCAAACAGGCTGGCTTCCTGAAACACATAGCCCAGCTGTCGCTTGTGCGTTGGCAGCCACAGGGCGCCCGTATCGTCTTGCCAGGTTTGGTTGTTGACTTGGACGTGGCCGGCAGCGCGCTCCAGCCCGGCAATGGCGCGCAGGCAGGTGGTCTTGCCGCAGCCGGACGGCCCGAACAACGCGGTTACCCCATGGCCGGGCAGTTGCAGGTTGACGTCCAGCAAAAAGTCAGGGCGCTGCAGGCGCAGGCGAGCGTTGATGCCGTTCACTGCAGCCGCCCCTTGGGTTGCAGCCAGTGCAGGGCCATGAGCACGACGAAGGCAAACACCACCATGCCCCCGGCCAGCCAATGTGCCTGCACGTACTCCATGGCTTCGACGTGGTCGTAGATCTGCACAGACACCACGCGCGTCTTGCCCGGTATGTTGCCGCCCAGCATCAGCACCACGCCAAATTCGCCTACCGTGTGGGCAAAGCTCAGCACTGCGGCAGTGACAAACCCGGGCCGGGCCAGTGGCAGGGCGACGGTGAAGAAGCGGTCCAGCGGCCCCGCTCCCAGAGCTGCGGCTACCTCCAGGGGGCGCCGGCCAATGGATTCAAACGCGCGCTGCAGCGGTTGCACGGCAAATGGCAGCGAATACACGATGGAGCCGACAACCAGGCCCCAGAAGGTAAAGGGCAGGCGCCCCCAGCCCAGCGACTGGGTGAGCTGCCCGACGGGGCCGTTGGGGCCCATGAGCACCAGCAGGTAGAAGCCGATCACCGTGGGTGGCAGCACCAGTGGCAGGGCCACGACGGCGCCCACCGGGCCGCGCCAGCGTGAGGGCGTGTGCGCCAGCCACCAGGCGATGGGTGTGCACAGCACCAGCAGCAGCACGGTGGTGATGCTGGCCAGTTCCAGGGTCAGGCGGACTGCGGCCCAGTCTTCAGGGGACAGGAATGGCAAGGTTCAGCGGGGGAGCGGCGGGTCAGAAAGAGTAACCGTAGGACTTGATGATGGCCCGTGCCTTGTCGCCTTTGAGGTAGTCCATCAATGCTGCCGCAGCGGGGTTGCCCTGGCCGGGCTTGAGGACGATGGCGTCCTGGCGGATGCTTTCGTGCATGCTGGCCGGCACCAGCCAGGCCGATCCTTCACGCAGCTTGCCGTTTTCCATGACCTGCGATAGTGCAACGAAGCCCAGGGGTGCATTGCCAGATGCTGCGAACTGGTAGGTCTGGCCGATGTTTTCGCCCTGCACGATGCGCGGCTGCACCTGCGCCGTGAGGCCCAGCTTGTCCAGTGTCTGCATGGCGGCCAGGCCGTAGGGGGCCAGCTTGGGGTTGGCGATTGCAATATGTTGCCAGTCCGTCTTTTGCAGAACCTTGCCCTCGGCATCCACATAGCCGGCCTGCTTGCTCCACAGCACCAGCTGGCCGATGGCATAGGTGAAACGTGTTCCGCCATCGCCCAGGCCTTCCTTGCCGATCTTCTCTGGCGTGGTGTCATCGGCAGCAAGCAAGACGCCGAAGGGCGCGCCATTGGCAATCTGCGCGTAGAACTTGCCCGTGGCGCCGAACGACAGTTGCGCCTTGTGCCCGGTGTCTTGTTCAAACTGTGCGGCGATCTTTTGCATGGGTGCCGTGAAGTTGGCGGCAACCGCCACGGACACCTCTGCTGCATGCGCGGCGGGCAGCAGGATGGCGGCAAGCGCCAGGGAGGGCAGCCAGGTGGCACGTGGGCAGAAGTGGCGCATGAGGTATCTCGCTATTCAAAGTGTGAATAACGTCGAGTATAGCCAGCGTCCGCGTGTCAAAGGCATGATGCGACATATGCAGCAATCGGAATCTTTGATGAATGCCCTGGGCCATGGCATGGCCGACAAGCGCGTTGACATCCTGCGCCAGATAGGGCGGGGGGGATCCATCTCGCAGGCGGCGCGTGCCGTGGGCGTCAGCTACAAGGCAGCCTGGCAGGCGCTGGACACGCTGACCAATCTGGCAGGCGTGCCGCTGGTCGAGCGTGTGGTGGGCGGCGTGGGCGGCGGTGGCACTACGTTGACGCCTGCGGGCCAGCAGTTGCTTGCCGCAGCGGATGCCGTGCGCCAGGCGCGCGTCTCGGCGTTGGCGCAGCTCGATGAAGGCGCGGCCGACCTGGTTGCGACGCGTCTGTCGGTGCGCACCAGCATGCGCAACCAGTGGCCATGCGTGGTGCAGGACATGCAGTCGCGCGGTCAGATCGTCCGCGTGCATCTGCGTGGCGCCGGGGCTGCGGCGGTGGGGCTGCATGTGACTGCGCGCATCACGCTGGAGAGCGCTCAGCTGCTGGCGTTGCGCCCAGGCGTGGCTGTGCAGGCGTTGTGCAAGGCCATGTCGGTGCGCGTGTTGGCAGCATCCGGTGCGGACGTGCCCGCAGGCAGCAACCAATGGCTTGGCCGGGCCACGCGCGTGTCGCGCGGCGAGCTGGGCGATGAGGTGGCTGCGCAGCTGGATGCAGGCGTGCAGATGGTGGGCTTTGCAGCGCCGGCATCCGGCCTGCGGGCACGCTCACGGGTGGTGTTGGCCATCGATGAGTCGGCCGTTGTGTTGGCCGTCTGACTACCACGTAATAACCGGCGGCGCGGTGACTTGACGCGTTTTAGGCGTTTGTACGTAGGCATTTGTCCCGTTCAAATTGCCCGCTTGCGCCTCTTATGATGCGCCGCAACATTCATAAGGAGAAAGCTGTCGTGTGCATGAGCGCGCGGCGTGCTTGGCGGCAATGAGCGACGACGTCATATTGAAAACATCTCACCTGACCAAGGAATTCAAGGGCTTCACGGCGGTGTCCGACGTTAATTTGAGCGTGCGCCGTGGTTCCATCCACGCCCTGATTGGCCCGAATGGCGCAGGCAAGACCACCTGCTTCAATCTGCTCACCAAATTCCTGGTGCCCACATCCGGAACCATTCTCTTCAACGGCCATGACATCACCAACGAACAGCCGGCACAGATTGCGCGCCGGGGCGTGATCCGTTCGTTCCAGATTTCGGCCGTGTTCCCGCACCTGACATTGCTGGAGAACGTGCGCCTGGGGCTGCAGCGCAAGCTGGGCACATCGTTTCATTTCTGGCGCAGCCAAGGCTCGCTGAACCAGCTCAATGATCGCGCCGTCCAGTTGCTGGCCGAGGTGGGTCTGGAAGAGATGGCCGACGAGGTCACGGTGAACCTGCCTTATGGCCAAAAGCGCGCGCTGGAGATTGCCACCACGCTGGGCATGGAGCCAGAGCTGATGCTGCTCGACGAGCCCACGCAGGGCATGGGCCACGAGGACGTCGATCGCGTCACGCAGCTCATCAAGAAAGTCTCGGCCGGCCGCACCATTCTGATGGTGGAACACAACATGAAGGTTATCTCGACGATTGCTGACCGCATCACGGTGCTGCAGCGCGGCGCTGTGTTGGCCGAAGGCAATTACGAAGAAGTTTCTAACAACCCGCAAGTGATGGAAGCCTACATGGGCACGACCGACGGCCAACTGCAGGGGGCGCACTGACATGGCAGGCACTCCCGCTCTCGAAATCAAGGGCCTGCAGGCCTGGTACGGCGAATCGCATGTGTTGCATGGCGTGGACATCGTGGTGCAGCCCGGCGAGGTGGTCACACTTTTGGGGCGCAACGGCGCCGGGCGCACCTCCACCATGCGTGCCATCATGGGACTGACCGGCGCACGCAAGGGCTCCATCAAGGTCTATGGCACCGAAACCATAGGCATGCCCACGCACCGCATTGCCCACCTGGGCCTGGGCTACTGCCCTGAGGAACGCGGCATTTTTTCCAGCTTGTCGTGCGAAGAAAACCTGATGCTGCCGCCCGAGCTCAAGACCGGGCAGGGAGGCATGTCGGTTGATGAAATCTACGCCATGTTCCCCAACCTGGCCGAGCGCAAGAACAGCCAGGGCACGCGCCTGTCAGGTGGCGAGCAGCAGATGCTGGCCGTGGCGCGCATCCTGCGCACGGGCGCCAAGATGCTGTTGCTCGATGAGATCTCCGAGGGCCTGGCCCCCGTCATCGTGCAGGCCCTGGCACGCATGATCACCACGCTGCGTGCCAAGGGCTACACCGTGGTCATGGTGGAGCAGAACTTCCGCTTTGCCGCGCCGCTGGCCGATCGTTTCTACGTCATGGAGCATGGCCGTATCGTCGAGAAGTTCGAGGCAGCCGAGCTACAGGCCAAGATGCCTGTGCTGAATCAGTTGCTGGGCGTTTGAGCACGAACCCGCGCTTTTTAGTTTTTGACCACCAAGAGAAGGAGAGATCAATGAACCGTAAACTGAAAACCCTGGTTACCGTATTGGGTGCCGCTGGTATGGGCCTTGCCGCCATGCAGGCCCACGCACAGGACAAGGTCAAGATCGGCTTCATCACTGACATGTCCAGTCTGTACGCCGACGTGGAAGGCAAAAATGGCGCGTTGGCGATTCAGATGGCCATCGACGACTTCGGCGGCAAAGTGCTGGGCATGCCTATCGAATTGCTCTCGGCCGACCACCAGAACAAGGCGGACATTGCTGCCAGCAAGGCGCGCGAATGGATCGATACGCAAGGCTTGACCATGCTGTTCGGCGGTACCAACTCTGGCACGGCCCTGGCCATGGCCAAGATCGCCGAGGAGAAAAAGCGCGTTTATTTCAACAGCGGCGCTGGCTCCTCGGCGCTGACCAACGAGCAGTGCACGCCCTACACCGTGCACTATGCCTATGACACGGTGGCCCTGGCCAAGGGCACGGGCAGTGCGGTGGTCAAGAACGGCGGCAAGGACTGGTTCTTTCTGACGGCCGACTATGCCTTTGGCGCAGCGCTTGAAGCCGACACCACCAAGGTGGTCAATGCCGCGGGCGGCAAGGTGCTGGGCGGCGTCAAGCATCCGCTCAACGCCTCCGATTTCTCGTCGTTCCTGCTGCAGGCGCAGAACTCCAAGGCGCAGATCCTGGGCTTGGCAAACGCTGGCGGCGACACCATCAACGCGATCAAGGCGGCCAAGGAATTCGGCATCAACAAGAGCATGAAGATGGCCGGCCTGCTGGTGTTCCTGACCGACATCCACAGCCTGGGTCTGCGCAACACCGAAGGCTTGTTGCTCACCACCAGCTGGGACTGGAATCTGAACGATCAGTCGCGCGCGTTCGGCAAGAAGTTCTTCGCAAAGACCAAGCGCATGCCCACCGATATCCAGGCGGCTGACTACTCGGCCACGATGAACTACCTGAAGGCCGTGCAGGCCGCAGGTACGACGGATGCTGACAAGGTCATGGCCAAGCTCAAATCCACGCCCATTGATGACTTCTACGCCAAGGGCGTGATTCGCGCTGATGGTCGCTTCGTGCACGACATGTACCTGATGCAGGTGAAGTCGCAGAAGGAATCGCAACAACCCTGGGATTACTACAAGGTGGTGTCCAAGCTGCCTGGCGACCAGGTGTTCACCACCAAGGCCGAGAGCAAGTGCGCGCTGTGGAAGTGAGCTTGAATTAAGGTCTGCCGCGGCCTCGGGTGTTGCAGCCCGGGCCGCACAGTTCGATAGCAACTCTGGAGACAATGCAACATGAAGACAAAGCACACTGCCCTCGCCTTGATGATGGCGGCCGCTGGCCTGGCTGGCACTGCTGCGCATGCCCAGGACAAGGTCAAGATCGGCTACATCTCCGACATGTCCAGCCTGTATGCCGATCTGGAGGGCAAACATGGCGCCACGGCCATCCAGATGGCGATCGATGACTTTGGTGGCAAGGTGCTGGGCATGCCCATCGAGCTGATGAGCGCCGACCACCAGAACAAGGCCGACATCGCCGCCAGCAAGGCGCGCGAGTGGATCGATACCCAGGGTCTGACGATGATCTTCAGCGGCACGAACTCTGGCACCGCGCTGGCACTGGCCAAGATCGCCGAAGAGAAGAAGCGCGTGATGGTCAACAACGGTGCTGCCTCTTCGGCGCTGACCAATGACCAGTGCACGCCCTACACCGTGCACTATGCCTATGACACGGTGGCGCTCTCCAAGGGCGCGGCCGGTGCCATCGTCGAGGGTGGCGCCAAGACCTGGTTCTTCCTGACAGCCGACTATGCGTTCGGCCACGCCATGGAGGCCGATGCCTCCAAGGTCGTGAAGGACAAGGGGGGTACGGTGGTGAGCGCGGTGCGCCACCCGCTGAATGCCTCGGACTTCTCATCCTTCCTGCTGCAGGCGCAGAACTCCAAGGCCAAGGTGCTGGCGCTGGCCAATGCGGGCGGGGACACCATCAACACCATCAAGGCAGCCAAGGAATTCGGTATTGGCAAGACCATGAAGGTGGCGCCTATGCTGGTGTTCTACAGCGACGTTCACAGCCTGGGTCTGAAGAATACCGCGGGCATGCAGTTCGTCACCAGCTGGTACTGGGACATGGATGCCGCCTCGCGCAAGTTTGCCGACGCCTTCATGAAGAAGACGAAGCGCCGGCCCACCGAGATCCAGGCCGCCGACTACTCCGCCACCATGAACTACCTCAAGGCGGTACAAGCCGCGGGTACGGTCGATGCCGACAAGGTCATGGCTGCATGGCGTGGAATGAAGATGGACGACTTTTTTGCCAAGGGCACCTTGCGCCCCGATGGCCGCTACGTGCATGACATGTACCTCGTCCAGGTCAAGGAGCCCAAGGAATCCAAGGGCACCTGGGACTACTACAAGATCGTCAAGAAGCTGCCCGGCGAAGAGGTGTTCACCACCAAGGCCGAGAGCAAGTGCGCGCTTTGGAAGTAACGCACGGCTGATCCGCCCCCTTCTCCCCCTCACCCGTTTTGTCTCATGGAAATCTTTGGTGTTTCAATGCCGGCGATGCTCAGCCAGCTCCTCTTGGGGCTGGTCAATGGCTCGTTCTACGCGATCCTCAGTCTGGGACTGGCCGTCATTTTCGGCCTGCTCAATGTGATCAATTTTGCCCACGGTGCTTTGTTCATGCTGGGGGCGTTGATCACCTGGATGGCCATGAATTACCTGGGCGTCAACTACTGGGTGATGCTGATTGCGGCGCCGCTGGTGGTGGGGGCGTTGGGGGTGGTCATAGAGCGTCTCTTCCTGCGGTGGATCTACAAGCTCGACCATCTGTATGGTCTGCTGCTCACGCTGGGGCTGACGATGGTGATCGAGGGCGTGTTCCGCTCGATCTACGGCGTATCGGGCCTGGGGTACGACACGCCCGAACTGCTCGAAGGCGCGACCAATCTGGGCTTCATGATCATGCCCAACTACCGCGCCTGGGTGGTGGTGGCCTCCATCGTGGTGTGCATCGCCACCTGGTATGTGATTGAGAAGACCAAGCTGGGCGCCTACCTGCGCGCAGGCACCGAGAACCCGCGCCTGGTCGAGGCCTTCGGCGTCAACGTGCCGGTGATGATCACGCTGACCTATGCCTTCGGCGCCGCGCTGGCGGCCTTTGCCGGAGTGCTGGCCGCGCCCGTGTATCAGGTCACGCCGCTCATGGGGCAGAACCTGATCATCGTGGTGTTTGCCGTGGTGGTGATCGGCGGCATGGGTTCCATCATGGGCTCCATCCTCACCGGCCTGGGGCTGGGCGTGGTGGAGGGCTTCACCAAGGTCTTCTACCCTGAGGCATCTTCCACCGTGGTGTTCGTCATCATGGCCATTGTTTTGCTTATCCGCCCCGCCGGCCTGTTCGGCAAAGAGAAGTAAGCCGAGAGGGGTGAATCACATGAATGTCAAGAAATTTGCTCCCATCGGTTACGGCCTGCTGCTGCTGGGCCTGATTGCCGCCCCCTTTGTTGGCGCCTATCCGGTGTTCGTGATGAAGCTGCTGTGCTTCGCGCTGTTCGCCACGGCCTTCAATCTGCTGCTGGGCTACACCGGCCTGCTGTCCTTTGGTCATGCGGCCTTCCTGGGTGGCGCGGCCTATGTGACGGGCCATGCCGTCAAGGTCTGGGGTGCCACGCCCGAGTTGGGCCTGCTGGCCGGCACCGTGTCTGGTGCGCTGCTGGGCCTGGTAATGGGCTGGTTCACCATTCGCCGCCAGGGCATCTACGCCACCATGATCACGCTGGCGCTGGCGCAGATGCTGTTCTTTGCCGCGCTGCAGATGCCGTTTACCGGTGGCGAGGATGGCCTGCAGGGCGTGCCGCGCGGCAAGTTGTTTGGCCTGCTGGATCTTTCCAGCGACATGACCATGTACTACGTATGCCTGGCTGTCGTGGTGCTGGCCTTCCTGGTGATCGTGCGCACCATCCATTCGCCGTTCGGCCAGGTGCTGCGCGGCATCAAGGAGAACGAGCCACGTGCCACGTCCCTGGGCTACGACACCAATCGCTTCAAGCTGCTGGCGTTTGTCATATCGGCCGCCATCGCCGGGCTGGCGGGTTCGCTCAAGACCCTGGTGCTGGGTTTTGCCACGCTGTCGGACGTGCACTGGAGCGCGTCGGGCCACGTGGTGCTGATGACCCTGGTGGGTGGCATGGGCACGCTGGCTGGGCCACTGGTGGGTGCGGCCGTGGTCGTGGCGCTGGAGAACAAGATCGGCGACCTGGGCACCTTCCTGGCCAAGCTGACGACCATCGACTGGTTCAACACCCTGGGCGAGTCGGTGACCATCGTCACCGGCCTGATCTTCGTCGTCTGTGTGCTGGCTTTCCGACGCGGCATCATGGGCGAAATCGTGGCCTGGCTGGAGCGTCGCGGGGCGGGCAGCGGATCGCATTGATCCCGCCGCAGCCAGACCGGCCCGCACCAAGGAGACATTCATGTTCATGCGAAAGAGACGCGGCCGGGCCGTGGCATTGGTGGCGGCAGCCCTGCTGGTGGTGGGGCACTGCGGTGCAGGCGCCCAGGAACTGCAGGCCCAACTGGCGCCACCCCTGGATCTGAAGCCGGTGGCTTTCAACGACGGTGTCAAGGAGTCGATCGGCGTATTCACAGACGTTGCCAACACGGTCTTCAAGCCTGCTGGCGAGGGGCCGTTCCCTGCCGTTGTGCTGATGCACACCTGCGGGGGGCTCAGGGGAGCGCCCAACGCCCACATGAAGCAGCACGCGCAGGAATTGCTGGAGGCGGGCCATGTGGTGCTGGTAATCGATAGCTTCGGGCCTAGAGGGTTCGATAATTGCTCCACCAGGGTGCCGAGTGGTTCGGAAGGCATTGCCGATGCCTATGCGGCGCTGGCCTTCCTGGCGGCCAAGCCCTTCGTGGATGGGGCCCGCATTTACCAAGTAGGGTACAGCTGGGGGGCATTCATCTCGGCCTTGCTGGCGTCGCCGCAGAGCGCCCTTCTGGCGGGGGCCGAGCGGCGGTTTGCAGCCACGGTGGCCAACTATGGCAGCTGTGCTTTCAAGGGAAAGTGGATGGTGCTGCAGGACGTCGATCGGCCGCTGCTCATGTTGATGGGTGGCCGCGACGACGAGGTGCCTGCCGCCCCGTGTTTTCCCCTGCTCGATGATTTGAAGGCGGCAGGCAAACCTGTGCAATGGCATGTCTATCCCGATGCCACCCATGCCTGGGACAAATCCGGCCTGGCGTCGAGGGGCTATGTGTTCAACCCGCCGGTCGCGAAGGACGCGACGGCGCGGATGAAGGGCTTCCTGGCAGAAGCGCGTTGAGGCGATGGGGCTCACCCCAGCCGCAGGCGTTGGGCGTAGCCCGTCATCTCCAGATACCCGCGGCCGAGCGTGCGCCCCGCGTCATCGCGCAGCGCGCTCAGGCCTTCCCAGTAGATCGCGCCCGTGGAGCCGCGGCTGTCGAGCTCCTGCTCGTCGAGCAGGGCCTGCACCACCAAACTGCCCGCAGGCGTGCTCACATGCCATTCGACGGGGTAGCTCGCGCCGCTTTCGGGGCTGCGCCAGCGGCGCAGTGGTGTGAAGCGCACGGCCTGTGGCCCGAAGGCCTGCGCGTGGGTCATGCCCGCCCCGCGCCAGGAGCCGCCCGCCCACAGCGCGCTGCCATCGGCGCGGCGCAGCTGGAAGGCGGTGAGCGCGCCGCCGTCATCCAGGTTCATGCCAATCCAGTCCCAGCCCACGGCGTCGGGGTGCATCAGCGCCTCGCTGAATTCATGGTCCAGCCAGGCGCGGTTGTCGGGGGCCGGCAGCTCGGCCAGCGGCATGCGTCGCCCGTCCAGGGTGATGGCGCCCGTGACGGCCAGCTGCGGCTGGCTGTAGTAGTAGCTGGCCTGCGCCGCATCCGGCCCCTTGCGCGACAGGCTGGCCTCGCCCTGTAGCAGCAAGGGCTGGGTGCTGGTGCAATGGAGCTCCAGTGCAAAGCCCTCGGCCTGGGCGCGGATCTCGTAGCGGCTGCCGCCCGGCGTGGCGCCTGCCAGGCGCCGCAGCGACCAGTCGCGCAGGCGCACGTCGGTGTCGCCCTCCAGCGCCTGGGCAATGCCAAAGCCGGTGCGGGCGATGCGCTGGTCGTGCAGCTGGCGCCCGCCCTGCAGGTCGGTCAACGCCGCGTGGGCAAAGATCAGCTGGTGCGCGGCAAAGGCCGATTGCAGCTCGCGCGTGGCATCGACACGCGAGCGGAAGAAGGTGATCTGAAAGCCCCACGGCCGCCCGGGCGCAGGGCCGGTGCGCGCCTGGCCGGTGAGGTACCACCATTCGGTGCGCAGCTCGGGGTGGCTGCCATGGTCGCGCGGAAAGACCAGCGCGCGCGCCGGCAGCGCGGCGGCCGGTCCGGCCCAGGGCAGGGCGCCCAGGGCCCACAGCGCATGGCGCCGCAGCATCAGGCCAGCAGCTTTTGCAGCCGCTGCTCGGCCGCCGCGCAGTCGCCCATACAGCGCTGCACCCAGTCGGCGTCGTGGTAGGTGGGCAGGTAGCGCTCGCCCGCGTCGCACAGCAGCGACAGGATGGAGCCCCGCTCGCCGCGCGCGCGCATCTCCTGCGCCAGCGTCAGCATGGCGACGAAGTTGGTGCCGGTGGACGGCCCTACGCGCCGGCCCAGCAGCGCCGACAGGGCGCGCATGGCGGCGATCGAGTCCACGTCGTGCACCTCCTCCATGCGGTCCACCAGGCTGCGGATGAAGCTCGCCTCCACGCGCGGCCGGCCTATGCCCTCGATGCGCGAGCCCGGCGCGGTGAGCGTGGCGTCGCCCGTGCGGTGGTAGGCGGCAAACACCGAGCCGGCCGGGTCGGCCACGCAGACCTGGGTGGCGTGCCTCTGGAAGCGCAGATAGCGGCCAATGGTGGCGCTGGTGCCGCCCGTGCCCGCGCCCACCACGATCCAGCGCGGGATGGGGTGGCGCTCGCGCTGCATCTGGCTGAACATGCTCTCGGCGATGTTGTTGTTGCCGCGCCAGTCGGTGGCGCGCTCGGCATAGGTGAACTGGTCCATGTAGTGGCCGCCGGTCTGGGCCGCCACGGCGCGGGCGGCGTCATAGACCTCATCCGCGCGCTCCACGAAGTGGCAGCGCCCGCCGTAGAACTCGATCAGCGCCACCTTCTCGGTCGAGGTGCTGC
>JADHED010000681.1_pt1 | contig 36540 bp, 29 predicted proteins | sample 8952041 | NCBI WGS metagenome assembly JADHED01 (sample SAMN16124423, study PRJNA663239) | bioreactor sludge metagenome | isolation source: sludge (control) | place: India:Bengaluru | collected 2018-09-08 | reverse complement strand
GTAGCCACGCTCCGGAGCGGCGGCCGTCAGGTGCTCGACCTGGCGCAGGAGCGAGGTCTTGCCCACGGCCCGCGTCCCCACGACCCAGAGCGCGTCGCGCGGGCCGTCGAGGATCTCGGCGAGCTGCGCCTCCCGCCCGTAGAAGCGCTCCGCGCGGACCCAGCCCCCGGCGACGAAGGGCCGCGGCGCGGCGAAGCTCTCCGGACGGACGTCCGTCGGCTGGGGCCGCGCGGGCGGCGCCGACGGCGCCGTCGCCTTCACCGGGGCGAGCAGCCGATAGCCCCGCTTCGAGATCGTCTCGATGTAGCGCGGCTGGCCGGCGACGTCGCCGAGGGCCCGGCGGAGCTTCGCGATCGCCCGGGTGATCGCCCACTCCGTGATGAACTCGACCTTCCAGACTCCCTCGACGAGCTGGTCGCGGGAGACGACCTGGCCGGGCCGCCCGGCGAGGAAGACGAGGACGTCCATGAGCCGCGGCTCCAGCTGCACGCTCGCGCCCGGCCGTGAGATCCGGTTCTGATCGGGCTGGACGATCCAGTCCCCGAGCTCGAGGCTGCCGACCGCAACGGCGGGCTCGCGCTCGGAGTGGGCCATCGACGAGGATTCTATCGGCGCCTCGCGGGGCTCCGGAGCGGCGAGGACCCGCTCGGGGCCGCGCCGGGGCAGGAGCACGAGGCCGTCCATCCCGTCACGCTAGAACGGGACGGCCGGGAATGCGTGACCGATCGGGAACCGAATCGTGACGCTCGGCCGGGACGAAACCCGGGCGAGGTGCGGTCGCGGAGGGGAGCGGCGGGCCCCGCTTGACGCCCCCGGGCCGGTCCCCTTATCCTCCGCGGTCCCGGCACGTGTGCCGGAGCGGGTCTTTTGAGAATCAGATCCGGGTCGAGGGTGGGGCCGAAGTACCTCCACGAGGTCCCCTGCCGGTAGCCCTGGAAAGCACGTAGGCGCGTAGCTCAGTGGGAGAGCACTACCTTGACACGGTAGGGGTCAGCAGTTCGATCCTGCTCGCGCCTACCATTCCGCTTTCCACTGCGTTCGCAGGCGCTTAGCTCAGCCGGTAGAGCACTTCCTTCACACGGAAGGGGTCAGCGGTTCGAGTCCGCTAGCGCCTACCATCCCGCTCCCTCCCTCCTCCCGGAATCCGATCACGGATCCCCGCCACCACGAATGGAGGAGGTCGCCGCCATGTCCGCCAACGCCGATAACGTCGTACGCCTGACCCTTCCCGACGGTTCCGTCCGGGAGGTCGCTGCGGGCACGACGGGCGAGGCGGTGGCGGCCTCCATCGGCGCCCGCCTCGCGAAGGACGCGCTCGCGGTCAAGGTCGGGGGGAAGGTCCTCGACCTGAAGCGCCCGATCACCGAGTCCGGGGCGTTCGAGGTGATCACCCCGAAGCACCCCGACGCGCTCGAGGTCTACCGCCACTCGACCGCGCACCTGACCGCCCACGCCGTGAAGCGCCTCTTCCCGGGCGTGAAGATCGGGATCGGTCCGGCCATCGAGAACGGCTACTACTACGACTTCGACCCGGGCCGGGCCTTCACCCCGGAGGACCTCGAGAAGATCGAGGCCGAGATGCGGAAGATCGTGGCGGAGAACGCCACGATCGAACGGCTGGAGATGTCGAAGGCCGAGGCCGTGAAGCTCTTCGAGGAGCAGGGCGACCACCTGAAAGTGGAGATCGTCTCCGGCATCCCTGAGGGCTCGCTCTCGTGCTACCGGCAGGCCGACTTCATCGACCTCTGCCGGGGGCCGCACGTCCCGTCCACCGGGAAGCTCGGCGTCTTCAAGCTGACGCACGCCGCCGGCGCCTACTGGAAGGGCGACGAGCGCAACCCGATGCTCCAGCGGATCTACGGCGCCTCGTTCCTCTCGCAGAAGGAGCTCGACGAGCACCTGCTGCGGATGGAGCAGGCCCGTGCCCGCGACCACCGGAAGCTCGGCAAGGAGCTGGGGCTCTACCTCTTCCACCCGTGGGCGCCGGCCTCGCCGTTCTTCCTCCCGAAGGGGGCGACGGTCTACACCCTCCTCGTCGACTACATGCGGAGCCTCTACCCGAAGTACGGGTACACCGAGGTCGTCACCCCGCAGGTCTACGACGTGGAGCTCTTCAAGAAGTCGGGGCACTACCAGAACTACCACGAGAACATGTTCTTCACGGTGGCCGACGAGCGGGAGTACGGCGTCAAGCCGATGAACTGCCCGGGCCACTTCCTGATGTTCTCTCAGCAGGCGTTCTCTTACCGCGACCTGCCGGTCCGGTACGCCGACTTCGGCAGGCTCCACCGCTACGAGCGCTCGGGCGTGACCCAGGGGCTGACCCGCGTCAGGACCTTCTGCCAGGACGACGCCCACCTCTTCGTCTCGCTCGAGGAGATGCCGGCGGAGATGGACCGCTTCATCGACCTGATCGACGAGGTCTACGGGACCTTCGGCTTCACGGACGTGAGGGTCGCGCTGGCGACCCGCCCCGAGAAGTTCATGGGGACCGTCGAGAACTGGGACCTCGCCGAGAAGGCGCTCGCCGCGGCGTTCCAGCGGCGCGGGCGGGCCTACGAGATCAACGCGGGAGACGGCGCGTTCTACGGCCCGAAGCTCGACTTCCAGGTGACCGACGCCATCGGCCGGGCCTGGCAGCTCGGGACGCTCCAGGTCGACTTCTCGAACCCCGAGCGGTTCGACCTCGAGTACACGGCCGAGGACGGGACCAAGAAGCGGCCGGTGGTCCTCCACCGGGCGGTGCTCGGCTCGCTCGAGCGGTTCTTCGGGATCCTCGTCGAGCACACCGGCGGCGACTTCCCGCTCTGGCTCTCGCCCGAGCAGGCGCGCGTCATCCCGGTCTCCGACAAGCTCCTCGACTACGCGCGCTCCGTCGTCGCCGAGCTCCGCGCCGCGGGGCTGCGCGTGACGGTCGACGAGCGGAACGAGAAGCTCGGCGCCAAGATCCGCCACGGGGAGCTGGAGAAGGTCCCGGCGCTCCTCGTCGTCGGCGAGAAGGAGCGCGAGGCCGGGGCGGTGTCGCTCCGGAAGCGCCACGAGGGAGACCTCGGGTCGCGGAAGCTCGCCGAGGTCGTCTCCGAGATGAAGCAGGCCGTCGTCGCGCGTGCGGCGGCGTGGGGCGCGAAGGCGCCCGCCACGAAGTAACGAGTCGTCTGAGCAAAAGGAGGAAGCGCCATTTTCTTTCGAGGCGGTCCACGGATCCCCCCCCAGAAGAACTCCCCGATCAACGAGTTCATCCTCCGCTATCCCGAAGTGCGCCTCATCGCCGCGGACGGCGAGCAGCTCGGGGTCGTCACCCCGCAGGACGCGCTCGCGAGGGCGCGTGAGGTGGCCCTCGACGTCGTGGTCATCGCGGAGCAGGCCCAGCCTCCCGTCTGCAAGATCATGGACTTCGGCAAGTTCACCTTCGAGAAGAAGAAGAAGGAGCACGAGTCGAAGCGGAAGCAGAAGGTGACCCAGGTCAAGGAGGTCAAGTTCCGCCCGAACATCGACGACCACGACTACGACTTCAAGGTCAAGAACATGATCCGGTTCATCGAGGAAGGCGACAAGGTCAAGGCCACGATCCAGTTCCGCGGCCGCGAGATGTCCCGCCTCGAGAACGGGCGAAAGGTCCTTCAGCGCCTCGGCGCGGACCTGGAGGGGAAGGCCCACGCGGAGGGGAACCCCGAGATGCTCGGCAACCGGATGCACCTGATCTTCGCGCCGCCGAAGAAGCACTGACCTCCCGCCGGGGGTCCCGGTCCCGGCCCCGCGCCGCGGGGACGAGACCACCGCCGGCTCACGAACCGACCCACGGAGCAAGGAGACCCGTCCCATGGCCACCCACAAGAGGAAGACCCACCGCGGCGCCGCCAAGCGCTTCACCATCACCGCGAGCGGGAAGTTCAAGCGCGGCAACGCGATGAAGCGGCACATCCTGACGAAGAAGGCCTCCGGCCGGAAGCGCCAGCTCGCCAAGTCCAGCCTCGTCGCGAAGGCGGACCAGGCCACCGTCCGGCAGATGCTCCCGTACGCGTGAGAAGGAAGAGGAGATAAGGCCATGCCTCGCGTCAAGCGCGGAACAAAGAGGAACGATCGCCGGAAGAGGATCCTGGCCCTGGCGAAGGGCTACTACGGAACGAAGCACAACTGCTTCCGCATCGCGGAGCTGCAGGTCGAGCGCTCGCTCGCCTACGCCACGCGCGACCGCAAGCAGAAGAAGCGCGAGTTCCGCGGCCTCTGGATCACCCGCATCAACGCCGCCGCCCGGATGAACGACATCAGCTACTCGCAGCTGGTGGCGGGGCTGAAGAAGGCCGGCTCGGACGTGAACCGCAAGGTCCTCGCCGAGATCGCCTTCCAGGACCCGAAGGGCTTCGCGGCTCTCGTCACCTCCGCCAAGAGCGCCCTCGCCGCCGCCTGAGGCGGAGAGGGGAGCAATGAGCTCGGCACCTCTCGGCGTCGAGGAGGCCCGGGGCCTCTTCGAAGGGGAGCTGGCGGCTTCGGAGGCCGCTGCGCAACCGCGCGGCGGCCTCCTGCCTGCCGACGTCCAGGAGCTGAAGGTCCGCTGGCTCGGCAAGAAGCAGGGCGTCGTCACGGCCCTCCTCGCGCGCCTCAAGGAGGTGCCGAAGGAGGAGAAGGCCGCGTTCGGCGCCGGCGTGAACGCCCTCAAGCAGGAGGTCGAGGCCCGCCTCGACGCGCTCGAGGCGGAGGCCGCCGCGCGCGCGGCCGCGCGCGCCGAGGCGGCGAAGGCCGTCGACGTCACGCTCCCGCCGCGGACGCCCCCGGTCGGACGCCTCCACCCGCTGACGGTCGTCCGCCGGCGGATCGAGTCGGCCTTCCGCGGCCTGGGCTACGAGGTCGCGGACGGTCCCGAGATCGAGACCGACTGGTACAACTTCGAGTCGCTCAACTTCCCGCCGGACCACCCGGCGCGCGACGCGGTGGACACGTTCTTCGTCGAGGGGGGCGGGGGAGGGCGCGACGCGCTCCTCCTCCGGACCCACACGTCGCCGGTGCAGATGCGGACGATGGAGGGGCGGAAGCCCCCCATCCGGGTCCTCTGCCCGGGGCGCGTCTACCGGAAGGACGACATCGACCCGCGCCACTCGCCGGTCTTCCACCAGATGGAGGGGCTCGTCGTCGACGAGGGGATCACGTTCGCCCACTTGCGCGGCACGCTCTCGGCGTTCGCGAAGAGCTTCTTCGGGGGGCGCGCCGAGGTGCGCCTCGCGCCGACGTTCTTCCCGTTCGTCGAGCCGGGCGTCGACTGCGCCGTGAGCTGCGTCTTCTGCGAGAAGGGGTGCCGGATCTGCTCGTACTCCGGCTGGATCGAGATCATGGGGGCCGGGATGGTCCACCCGAACGTCCTCGCGAACGCGGGGATCGACCCGGAGCGCTACACGGGCTTCGCGTTCGGGATGGGGATCGACCGGATCGCCATGCTCCTCCACGGCATCCCCGACCTGCGCCTCCTCTTCGAGAACGACGTCCGGTTCCTCGACCGGACGTGGCCCCGACCTGCGCCTCCTCTTCGAGAACGACGTCCGGTTCCTCGACCGGACGTGGGGCTGAGCGTGCGCTCTGCGCACGACGAGCTGACCGTGCGCTCTGCGCGCGGGGAACACGGGAGCCGCGGTCGCGGCTTCCCGGGGAGCTGACCCGATGAAGTTCCGCCTCGAGTGGCTCGGGCAGTACCTGCCCGGCGACCTTCCCGACCTCGCCACGCTCCGCCGCCGCCTCACCGACGTCGGCTTCATCGTGGAGGGGACGGAAGGGGAGGGGAAGGACGCGGTCCTCGAGGTCGAGCTGACGGCGAACCGCCCCGACGGGATGAACCACCGCGGGCTCGCCCGGGAGGCGGCCTGCGCCCTGGGCCGGGAGTTCCGCGACGTCCCCGCGCCGGCACCTCCGGAGGGGCCCGTCGCGGCGTCCTCGCTCGCGACGGTGACGATCGAGGCCCCCGACCTCTGCTCGCGCTACTCCGCGCGGGTCGTCGAGGGGCTGCGCGTCCGGGAAGCGTCGGCCGCGGTGCAGGAGCGCCTCCGGGGCCTCGGGATGAACCCGATCTTGGCGCCGGTCGACGCGACGAACCACGTCCTCTGGGACATCGGCCAGCCCCTCCACGCCTTCGACCTCGACACGCTCGCGAAGAAAGCCGACGGACTCCCCGCGATCGTCGTCCGCCGCGCCCGCTCCGGGGAGACGCTCGTCACCCTCGACGGCGTGGAACGGACGCTCTCGCCGGAGGACCTGGTCATCGCGGACGCCGAGAAGCCCGTCGCCCTCGCGGGCGTCATGGGCGGCCTCGCGACGGCGATCACGCCCTCCACGACGCGCGTCCTCCTCGAGTCGGCGCACTTCTCGGCCAACGCGGTCCGGAAGACGGCCCGCCGGCACGGGATGCACACGGACGCCTCCCACCGCTTCGAGCGGGGGACCGACCCGGAGACGACGCTCGAAGCGCTCGACCGCGTCACGGCGCTCCTCCTCGCCGACTGCGGCGGGACGGTCGCGCGCGGGGTAATCGACGCGCACGGGACGCCGCGGCCGCGGAAGAGCGTGACCCTCCGGCACGCGCGCCTCGTCTCGTTCCTCGGGATGGAGGTGCCGCTCGAGCGCTGCGTCGAGATCCTTTCCTCCCTCGCGTTCGGCGTGAGAGAGGCGGCGCCCGGAGTCCTCGAGGTCTCCGTGCCGACCTGGCGGGTCGACGTCGAGCAGGAGTGCGACCTGATCGAGGAGGTCATCCGGGTCGTCGGCTACTCCTCGCTCCCCGAGACGCTGCCGCACGCCTACAACCCCACCTGGTCCGAGCCGGTCCTCGCCCGCGAGGAGCGGGCACGCGACCTCCTCGCCGCGGCGGGCTTCGCGGAGGCGTGCACCTACTCGTTCGTCTCGGCCGAGGAGAACGCTCCCTTCGCGTCCTGCGTCGCCGGGACGCCTCCGGTCGTCGCGAACGCGCTCGGGGAGCCATTCACCACGATGCGCTCGACGCCGGTCGTCGGTCTCCTCCGCGCCGCCCGGCACAACGTCCGGCGCGGGCTCGGCGACCTCGCCCTCTTCGAGGTCGGGCGCTCCTACGCGCTCGTCGAAGGGTGTCCGGTCGAGTCCCGGCGCGCGGCGATCCTCCTGCTGGGCCGCCGGGGAGTCCACTGGGCGGCCGAAGCGCGCCCCGCCGATTTCTACGACGGCTCGGGCGCCGTCGCGGCCCTCTTCGCCGGGTTCGGCGCGCCGGCTCCCGCGTTCCGGCCCGCCACCCTCCCCTTCCTGGCGCCGGGTCGGTCGGCCGAGATCGTCGTGGACGGGAAGGCGGCCGGCTGGGTCGGTGTCCTCGCCGGGCCGCAGGCCGCGGCGTGGGACCTCGGAGAGGCGGTCGTCGCAGACGTCGACCTCGCCGCGATTCCGGCGCCGCCTCCGCCATCTTCGGTCGAGATGCCGTCGCGGTTCCCCGGCAGCGAGATCGACCTGACGGTGACGCATCCGGTTTCGCTTGCCTGGGATTCGCTCGTCGCGGCCGTCCGGACGGGTGCCCCGGCCGAGCTCCTCGAGGTCGACGCGAAGTACCTCTGGCGCGGCGCGGGCGTCCCCGAAGGGCACGTCAAGACGACCCTCACCGTGGCCTTCGGGTCCGCGGAACGCTCGCTCGAGCGAGACGAGATCAACCGCTGGCGCGACGAAGCCGCCAGGCGCCTCCTCGCCGTCCCCGGGACGGCGGTGGACGGCATTGCCTGAAGGAGAACCAGATGAGCGGGAAGAAGGACAAGGCTCCTGTCGAAGAGACGGCGCCGGAGGCCGTCTCGGAGCTGGAGCAGCTGCTCGGGACGATGGAGGAGAGGGTGGCCCGCCTCCTCGCGGCGGTAACGGCCTCCGCAGGGGAGAACGCCCGCCTTCTCGCGGCGCTCGAGGAGACGGCGGCCGAGCGGGACCGGCTCAAGGCCGAGCTCGTGGACAGCCGGGAGGGCGCCGTGCACGTCGCCGAGCTGAACGAGAAGCTTTCGCGCCTGACGACCGAGCGGGAGGAAGTCCGGACCCGTATCGAGCGTCTGGTCAAGAGCTTGGAGGAACCGGCCCCGATCGACTGAGACGGTGCGTGCTATCCTCGGAACGGCAGCAGAGAAGGAGAGCTGCCGGGATGGAGAACAGGCCGACCGTCATTCAGGTGGAGATCTTCGGGCAGACCTATTCGGTCCGCGCCGCGGGCGAGGAGGAGTACATCCGTGACCTCGCCGCGTTCGTGGACCGGAAGATGCGGGAGGTGGCGGCGCACGCCCCGACCGTCGACTCGACGAAGATCGCCATCCTTGCGGCCCTGAACGTCTCCGACGAATTCCATCAGTACCGAAGCAAGACCCGGATGGGTGATCCGGGGCGGCTCGTCCCGGTGGCGGGCCGCCTCGTCGAGAAATTGGATGAGATCCTCGGAATCCTGCCTGCGGAGCTCCCGGCGGACGCCGGAACGGAATGGCGTGGCACCCTGCGCGGTGCGTGAATGAGCACATGTCCTTGAACCGATATTTGAACCCCGAGCGCCTCGAAGACCGGCCACCCTGTGACGCCCCGGCTCCGGCCGGGGAACTGACGGGTCGCCCCGGGGCGTTCTCCCTGGTTTGGCAAGGGTTCAAAGACGCTGGCTCACACGGCCGAGGCGGGGGCCTTTTCCCCTCTTCGAGGACGTCGTAGCGGCAGCAGATCTCCGGCCTCTCGATCCGGCTTCCCGGCTCAGGATCACCCTCGACGAGACGGAAGACGAGGGGGATCACAGGTGAATCCAAGCATTTACGTCGCCATCGCCGCGATCCTTTTCGTGGCGGCCGGCGTCTTCTTCGTCCTCGCGACGAAGGCGAGAGGACGGGCCGAGGACGCCCGGGTCCTCGCCGACCTCGAGGCGAAGAAGGTCCTGGAGACGGCGAAGCTCCAGGCCGAGGCCGAGGTTCGGAAGGCACAGGCTGCCGCCCAGAAGGCCGAGCTCGACGCCAAGGAGCAGTTCCTCAAGTCCCGCGAGGCGATGGACGAAGAGGTCGCCCGGCGCCGCAACGAGCTCGCCGACATGGAGAAGCGCCTCCTCGCGAAAGAGGAGTCGCTCGAGCGGAAGATCGGCAGCGCGGAGAAGCGGGAACAGGACGCCGAGAACCGCGCGAAGAACCTCGACAAGCGGGAGAAGCGGCTCGGAGAGATCGAGGAGGAGGCCCAGAAGGCGGCCGACGAGCTCGTCGCGGCCCAGCGGGCGAAGCTCGAGGAGATCGCCGGCCTCACTGCGGAGCAGGCGAAGAAGGACCTCGTCCGCGACCTCGAGAACGAGGCCCGCCTCGAAGCGACCGGCCTGATCCGGCGGATCGAGGAGGACGCGGTCGACAACGCGCAGATGAAGGCCAAGCGCCTCCTCGCGATGACGACCCAGCGGATGGCCTCGGACTACGTCGCCGAGACGACGGTCACCGTCCTCGACCTCCCGAGCGACGAGATGAAGGGGCGGATCATCGGCCGCGAGGGGCGGAACATCCGCGCCGTCGAGGCCGCGACGGGCGTCGACATCATCATCGACGACACGCCGGAGGCGGTCCTCCTCTCCTCGTTCGACCCGATCCGGCGCGAGGTCGCGAGGAGGGCCCTCGAGCGGCTCATCCAGGACGGCCGGATCCACCCCGGCCGGATCGAGGAGGTCGTCGAGAAGGTCCGCGCGGAGCTCTGGGAGGACCTCAAGAGGACGGGCGAAGCCGCGGCCTACGAGTTCGGGATCGCCGACCTGCACCCCGAGCTCGTCAAGCTCCTGGGGCGCCTGAAGTACCGGACGAGCTACGGGCAGAGCGTCCTGCAGCACTCCAAGGAGGTCGCCTGGGCCGCCTGCCACATGGCGAGCGAGCTGAAGGTCGACGTCGCCGTCGCCAAGCGCGCCGGAATCCTCCACGACATCGGCAAGGCGATCGACCGCGAGCAGGAGGGGACGCACCTCGAGCTCGGCCGGCAGCTCCTCAAGAAGTACGGGGAGAGCGAAGCGGTCATCCACGGCATGGAGTGCCACCACGGCGACTACGAGCCGAGGACGATCGAGGCGGTCCTCGTGAACGCGGCCGACGCGATCTCGGCGGCCCGCCCCGGCGCGAGGCGCGAGATCATCGAGACCTACGTCAAGCGGCTCGAGAAGCTCGAGCTGATGACGCAGGGGATGAAGGGGGTCGAGAAGACCTTCGCCATCCAGGCCGGGCGAGAGCTGAGGGTCATCGTCGACGCCAAGCAGGTGAACGACTCCGAGTGCTTCTGGATGTCGAAGGACCTCGCCAAGCGGATCCAGTCGGAGCTCCAGTACCCCGGCCAGATCAAGATCACGGTCATCCGGGAGACCCGCGCGGTCGAGTACGCCAAGTAGAGCCCGGACAGCAGAACGGAAGCCCGCCGCCCCGGGGAATCCCCGGGGCGGCTTCGTCAGAGCCCAGGGAGGACCGGATCGTGAAGCTCCTTTTCGTCGGAGACGTCGTCGGGAAGCCGGGGCGCAAGGCGCTCGGCCTCCTCGAGAAGGTCATCGCCCGCGAGGGGGTCGATTTCACCGTGGTGAACGTCGAGAACGCCGCCGGCGGCTTCGGCGTGACGGCGGAGATCTTCGCCGACCTCTCGAAGCTCCCGATCGACGTCTTCACGTCGGGGAACCACATCTGGGACAAGAAGGACTTCGTCCCCTATCTCGACGAGATCCCGAACCTCCTCCGCCCCGCGAACTACCCTCCCGGCAACCCCGGCCGCGGGTGGGCCGTCCAGCACACGCCCGCCGGGATCCCGGTCGGCGTCCTGAACCTCCAGGGGCAGGTCTTCATGGCGGCGACCGACTCGCCCTTCCGCGTCGGGGACGCGTGCCTCGAGGAGATGAGGGCGTCCTGCCCGGAGATGAAGGTCGTCCTGATCGACATCCACGCCGAGGCGACCTCGGAGAAGCAGGCCGTCGGCTGGTGGTTCGACGGGAGGGCCTCGCTCGTCATCGGGACGCACACGCACGTCCCGACGGCCGACGCGCGCGTCCTCCCGAAGGGGACGGCCTACCAGGGGGACGCCGGGATGACGGGCGCCTACGAGGGGATCATCGGCTTCGACCCGAAGAACATCCTCGAACGGTTCCGCTTCCAGACCCCGCGCGGGATGGAGACGGCGACCCGGGACGTCCGGCTCTGCGGCGCCGTCGTCGACGTGGACGAGACGACGGGGAAGGCCCGGTCGATCACGCCCCTGCAGGAGAGGCTCTGAGGCGGCGGGCCCGGTCCCGGCGTTTCCGCCGGGCCGCCTGCTGCTAGCATCCGCGCATGGCCGTCGACCCCGAGCTCCTCGCCATCCTCGCCTGCCCGGCCTGCGACCCGCGGCCCCCGGTGACCCTCTGCCCGCTCGAGGCCGGAGCGGCGGCGCAGGTCGTCGAGAAGTACCGTGACAAGTTCCGCGACGAGGAGCCGGTCGTGACCGACGGCCTCCACTGCGCCGTCTGCGGCCGGGTCTACCCGATCGTGTCGGACATCCCGGTCATGCTCGTCGAGGAAGCCCTCCCCGCCGGGGCGCGCGCGTCCTGAAGCTCCTGCCGGGGCCTCTCGCTCGCCGGGCGCCGCTCCCGAGAGCGGCCTTCGCGGGCCTCGTCCTCTGCGCCGCGCTCACGCCCTCGAACGCCCTCGCGAACGTCGCGCTGGCCGTCGCGATCCTGGGCGCGGTCGTCCTCGCCTTCGGGCGGCGCGGCGCCGGCGAGAGCGATCCCGGAGGCGGGCGGAGGACCTCGCCGCTCCTCGGGCCGGTCGCCCTCTTCGTCCTCCTCGGCGTCCTCTCGGCGCTCTTCTCGACGGACGTCCTGCGTTCCCTCGCGGGGCTGAAGGGCCTTCTCACCTTCTCCCTCGTCCTCCTCGTCGCGCTCCTCGTCGACGACGCCGACGACGCCCACCTCCTCGTCGACGCGCTCCGCCTGACGACGCTCTACCTCGTCCTGCGCGGCCTCGTCGACTGGTTCCTCCTCGGCCACGACAACGTCGACGAACGCCTCTCCGGCGGCCTGTCGATCTACATGACGTACGCGGGCCTCCTGATGGTCCTCGCGCTCGTCCTCGCGGCGCGCGCGCTGACCCGGAGCCTTCCGGCGCCGGGCCGTGTCGCGGACGGCCTCCTGGCCGTCGGCGCGGCGCTCCTCGTCGGCCTGACGTTCACCCGCAACGCGTATCTCGGCCTCGCCGCGGGTCTCGTCGTCCTCGTCCTGACGGCCCGCCCCCGCCTCGGCCTCGCGCTCCCTCCGCTCGTCGCGCTCCTCGTCCTCCTCCTCCCCGCCGGCGTGAAGGAGCGGGCGGCGTCGACGTTCGACCGGACCGACGCCGCGGCGCGGGACCGGCTCGCGATGTGGCGGGCGGGGGCGGTGATGGTCTCCGAGCGGCCGTTCTTCGGGGTGGGCCCGGGGCGGATCAAGGAGCTCTACCCGCTCTACCGCCAGCCGGGGTTCGTCGAGCCGGCGGTGGGGCACCTTCACGACAACGCCATTCACGTGGCGGCGGAGACCGGCGTGCCCTCGGCGCTCGCCTACCTGGCGCTCGTCGTCGCGGCGTTCTCGGCGTGGCCCCTCGCGCGCGACCGCTCGCGTCCCGCCGTTCGCGCGCTGGCGCGGGGGGCGCTCGCGGCGAACGCGGCCCTCTTCGTGGCGGGGGTCTTCGAGTACAACTTCGGCGACGTGGAGGTCCTCCGCCTCATGCTCGTCGTCCTCGCCCTCCCGTTCGCGGCGGCGCGGGCCGGGACCGGCGCGGCGCCGGAACCCTAGCCTCGCCGGGGGGCGCTGTTCGCGGCCCCCCGGACCCCCCGGATCCGGCGGAGCGTCGAGGCTCTTCCCACACGCCAATAGAATGCAGAGCCGATGTCGTTCCGATACCGCGTGCCGCGGCGGGCCCCGGGGCGTCCCGCGGAGCCGACCCTGCCCTTCGGAGACGGCTCTCCCGAGGGGTCGGCGGTCCCCGTGTCGGTCTTCGTCGCGAAGCTGAACGGGGTCCTTCGCGCCTCGCTCCCCGACGCCTGGGTGAAGGGGGAGATCGGAGAGTGGAGAGTCTGGTCGTCGGGGCACGCGTACTTCACGCTCAAGGACGCGAGCGCCGCCCTCCCGGCGGTGATGTGGGCGTCGGACGTGGCACGCGTCCCGTTCCGCCCCGAGGAGGGGATGGAGGTCCTCGCGCGGGGGCGCCCCGACGTCTACCCGCGGAGCGGAAAGCTCTCCTTCGTCGTCGCCGAGATCCAGCCGGTCGGCGCGGGCGCGCTCCAGCTGGCCCTCGAGCAGCTTCGGGCACGGCTCGCCGCGGAGGGGCTCTTCGACCCCGCGAGGAAGCGGAGGCTCCCGCTCCTCCCGCGGAGGATCGGAGTCGTCACGTCGCGGCACGGAGCCGCGGTGCGGGACATCCTCAAGGTGCTCTCCGCGCGCTTCCCGAACGCGCACGTGACGGTCTGGCCGGTCGCGGTCCAGGGAGCGTCGGCGCCCGCCGAGATCGCGCGGGCCGTCGAGGGCTTCTCGCGTCTCGGCGCCGCCGACGTCGTGATCGTGGCGCGCGGCGGCGGGTCGCGCGACGACCTCTCGGCGTTCAACGACGAAAGGGTCGTCCGGGCCGTCGCCGCGTGCCGCGTTCCGACGATCTCGGCCGTGGGGCACGAGATCGACGTCACGCTGACGGACCTCTCCGCCGACCTGCGCGCCGCGACCCCCTCCCAGGCGGCGGAGCTCGTGGTGGCCCGCCGGGAGGACTTCGAGGCCCGGATCGAGGGGCTTTCGCGAGAGCTCGGCCGGACTCTGAAGGGCCGGCTCCTCGCCGCGCACGCCGACGCGGCGCGCCTCCTCAACGCTCCCGCGCTCGCCGGCTTCCCGGCGCGGGGGGAGTCGGCGCGGGGGCGGCTCACCTCGGCCGCGCGCGAGCTCCTCTCGGCCGTGCGAAGACTGCCTTCGGCCTTCGGCGAGCGCCTCCAACGCTCGGAGTCGGCGATCGCCGGATGGCCGGAGCGCGCGTCCCTCCCGCTCGGCCACGCGCGCGTCGCCGCGGCCGAGCGCGCCGCGGCCGATCGGCTCGCCCGGAGCCTCGGCGGCGCCCGCGAGCGGCTCGGCGCCCTGGCCGGCGCCCTGTCGGCGCTCGACCCGCTCCGGGTCCTCGCCCGCGGCTATTCCGTGACCTACCTCGAGGGGACGAAGACGCCCCTCGTCGACGCGGAGGCGGTGGCTCCCGGCGACCCCCTCCGCATCGTCCTCGCGCGCGGGACGCTCCGTGCGCGCGTGACCGACATCCCGAAGGACGGTGACCGATGACGTCGAAGACGAAGCTGCCGAAGGGGCTCACGTTCGAGAAGGCGCTCGAGCGCCTGGAGAAGATCGTGGCCGAGCTGGAGGAGCCGGAGCGGGGCCTCGAAGCCTCGCTGGAGCTCTTCGAGGAGGGGGTGGCGCTCTCCCGTTTCTGCCGAGGGAAGCTCGAGGAGATCCAGAAGCGGGTCGACGTCGTCCTGAAGGAGACGCCGGACGGGCTGGTCACGGAGCCGCTCGACGCGGACGAGGAGCCGGGCGGCGGCGACGAAGGCGAAGAGGAGAAGGAGTGAGCCTCGAGGCGTTCCTCGCGTTGGCGAAAGCGGAGACGGAGACGGCCCTCGCGCGGGTCCTCCCGCCGCCGGGCGACCCTCTCGCCGACGCGATGCGCTACTCGACTCTCGCCGGGGGGAAGCGCCTCCGTCCGGCGCTGGCGATGGCGTTCCACGACGTCCTCGGCCCGAGCGGGGCGCCGCGAGAGGAGGTCGCCGAGGCCGCGGTCGCGCTGGAGCTCGTCCACACCTACTCGCTCGTCCACGACGACCTCCCGTGCATGGACGACGACGCGCTCCGGCGCGGCAAGCCGACCTGTCACGTCGTCCATGGCGAGGCGATGGCCCTCCTCGCGGGAGACGCGCTCCAGTCGCTCGGGTTCGAGGTCCTCTCGTCCCGTCCGCGCGGGGAGGGTTTCGCCGAGCGGCGGGCGGAGGCGGTCCTCCTCCTCGCCCGGGCCATCGGGGCCGATGGGATGGCCGGAGGCCAGGCGCTCGACCTCGCGGCCTCCGGGAGCGGGCACGGGGAGCTCCGGACGGAGGCGCGTCTCCGGGAGATCCACCAGAAGAAGACCGGGAGGCTCCTGTCGGCCGCGTGCGAGCTCGGGGCGGTCCTCGCGGGCGCTCCGCCGGAGCGGCGGCGGGGCGCCGCGGCCTACGGCGATGCGCTCGGCGTCCTCTTCCAGATCGCCGACGACCTTCTCGACGTGACCGCGAGCGCCGCCGTCCTCGGGAAGAGCGTCGGGAAGGACGAAGCCCAGGAAAAGCTGACCTACGTCTCCGTCTACGGCCTCGAGGGGGCCGTCGCGGAGCGGGAGAAGGCCCTCGCCGCGACTCTCGAGCGGGCGCGGGCTCTGGAGGGAGAGCCGGGCCTCCTGTCCGCCCTCGCCGGCTACGCGGCGCACAGGGACCGGTGATCCGGATATCATCGAGGGTTCTATGACCCAGCGTCCGACCCCGCTCCTGGACCGGGTGAACTGGCCCCGGGACCTCAAGCCCCTCACGCTCGAGCAGCTCGCGGTCCTTTCCGACGAGCTCCGGACCTTCCTGATCGACACGGTCTCGAAGACGGGAGGGCATTTCGCCTCCGGCCTCGGGACCGTCGAGCTGACCGTCGCGCTCCACTACGTCTTCGACACGCCGCGGGACCTCCTCGTCTGGGACGTGAGCCACCAGTGCTACCCGCACAAGGTCCTGACGGGACGCCGCGACCGCCTCCACACGATCCGGCAGAAGGGCGGGCTCTCGGGATTCACGAGCCGGGCCGAGTCGGAGTACGACGTCTTCGGCGCGGCGCACGCCTCGACCTCCATCTCGGCGGCGCTCGGCATGGCCGCGGCGCGCGACGCGAAGGGAGACGACTACGACGTCGTCGCGATCATCGGAGACGGCGGCCTGACCGGCGGCGTCGCGATGGAAGGGCTGAACCAGGGCGGCTACCTCAAGCGCCGGCTCATCGTCATCCTGAACGACAACGAGATGTCGATCGCGCCGAACGTCGGGGCGATGTCGGGCTACCTCCTCCGGATCGCGCGCGGGCAGATCTACAAGCGGGTCCGCGAAGAGGTCGGGGGGATCCTGAAGAAGCTCCCGAAGGGCGAGCGGCTCGCCGAGATGGCCGAGAACCTCGAGGACGGCCTGAAGAAGGCCCTCGTCCCCGGCACGCTCTTCGAGGAGCTGGGGTTCAAGTACGTCGGTCCGATCGACGGCCACAACCTCCCGGTCCTCGTCCGGACGCTCCGCGAGGCGAAGGAGTACGACGGGCCGATCCTCCTCCACGTCCGGACGACGAAGGGGAAGGGGTACGCGCTCGCCGAGAAGGACCCGGTCTTCTGGCACGGACCTTCGCCGTTCAAGGTCGAGACGGGCGAAGTCGCGAAGAAGGCCGCTCCTCCGAGCTATACGGCCGTCTTCGCCGACGCGCTCGCCGAGCTGGCGCGGAAGGACGAGCGGATCGTGGCGATCACCGCGGCGATGCCCGACGGCACCGGCCTCGACAGGTTCGCGAAGGAGTTCCCCGCGCGGACGTTCGACGTCGGGATCTGCGAGCAGCACGCCGTCCTCTTCGCGGCCGGGATGGCGACCCAGGGGATGCGGCCGGTCTGCGCCATCTACTCGACGTTCCTCCAGCGCGCCTACGACCAGGTCTTCCACGACGTCTGCCTCATGGACCTCCCGGTGGTCTTCGCGCTCGACCGGGGCGGGGTCGTCGGGGCGGACGGCCCGACGCACCACGGCGCCTACGACCTCTCCTACCTGCGGGTCTTCCCGAACATGCACGTCGCCGCGCCGAAAGACGAAAACGAGCTCCGGAACCTCGTCGCCACGGCGGTCGCCCTCGGGCGGCCCGTCGCGATCCGCTATCCGCGCGGCGCCGGGCACGGCGTGGCGCTCGACGCCGAGCCGAGGGTCCTGCCGGTCGGCAAGGGCGAGGCCCTCCGCGTCGGCAAGGACGGCGTCGTCGTGGCCGTCGGCGACCCCGTCCTCCCGGCGCTCCGCGCGGCCGAGAGGCTGGCGGCCGAGGGGGGCGCGTCGCTCTCCGTGCTGAACGCCCGGTGGGTCAAGCCGCTCGACGTCGAGCTGCTGGCGCAGTTCGTGAAGCCCGGGACGACCGTCTTCACCGTCGAGGAGAACGCGGTGGCCGGCGGGTTCGGGTCGGCGGTCTCCGAGGCGCTCGACGCTCTCGGCGTCGCGGCGCGCGTCCACCGGCTCGGGATCCCCGACCGTTTCGTCCCGCACGCCACGCAGGCCGAGCAGCGGGAAGAGATCGGGATCGACGAGGAGGGGCTCCTCCGCGCCTTCCGGACGGGGACTGCCGGGGCCGGCGTCGTCCCGATCCGGGCTCGGGCCGCGGGCTGACGCCGCGAGGCCGATGCGCGCGCTCGTCTGCGAGCGACCCGGGCACGTCGCCCTCCGGGAAGTCCCGGAGCCCCAGCCGGGGCCGGGGGAGGTCGTCGTCCGGGTGGAGTCGGCCCTGACCTGCGGGACCGACCTGAAGCTGATCCGCCGGGGCCATCCGAAGGTACCGTTCCCGACCGCCCTCGGGCACGAGTACTGCGGCCGCGTCGTCCGGGCCGGCGAGGGGGTCCCGTTCGCGGTCGGCGAGCGCGTCGTCTCGGGCGTGAGCGGTCCCTGCCGGGAGTGCCCCGACTGCCGCGAGGGGCGCCCGAACCACTGCCCGACCGCCTTCGATCACGCCGTCTGGGGGACGTGGGCCGAGCAGGTGCGGATTCCCGCGCGCGTCGTCGCGTCGACGCTCCTGCGCGTCCCTGACGCGCTCCCGACCGACGCCGCGGCGCTCCTCGACCCTCTCGCCTCGGTCCTGCGCGGCCTCGGCAGGCTTCCCGACCCGTCGGGGCGGACGGTCCTCGTCCTCGGCTCCGGCCCGATCGCCCTGATGTTCACCGCCCTCCTCCTCCGCCGCGGCGCGGCCCGCGTCCTCGTCGCGGGCCGGAACCCCGCGCGGCTCGCGGCGCACGCCTCGCTCGGCGCCGAGACGCTCTCCATGCGGGAGAGCCTGGGGCCTCAGGTCCGCGACCGGGGCGGCTCGCGCGGCGCCGAGCTCGTCGTCGAGACGACCGGAGCGCCGGAGGTGGCGGAGGAGGCGCCGGGGCTCGCCGCGCGCGGCGGGACGGTCCTCCTCTTCGCCGGCCTCGCACGGGAGGCGCGCCTCGCGGTGCTGGCGCACCGGGTCCACTACGACGAGGTGACGCTCGCCGGCTCGTTCCACTACACGCCGGAGGACTCGCGGAGGGCCCTCGAGCTCCTCTCGCTCGGAGAGCTCCCGGTCGGTCTCCTCGTCACGTCGGAGAGCCCCCTCGAGAGATACCCGTTCGTCCTCGAGAGGCTCTCGCGCGGCGAGGAGATGAAGGTGGCGTTCCGGCCGTGATCCCGCGCACGATGAAGGCCGCGCTCGTCCGCGCGCCCGGGCAGGTCGAGATCGTCGAGATGGAGACGCCGCGGCCCGGTCCGGGCGAGATCCTCGTGGCGATGAAGGCGGTCGTCGTCTGTGGGAGCGACGTCCATCCGTGGTACGTCGCCTCGAAGGCCCCGGCCGTCCTGGGGCACGAGACCGCGGGAGTCGTGGCCGAGACGGGACCCGGCGTCGTCCACGTCCGGAGCGGCGATCGGGTCTTCGTCCACCACCACGTCCCGTGCGGCGCCTGCCGGTACTGTGCGGCGGGGGAGCCCGTCATGTGCGCGGAGTGGAAGCCGTCGCGCCTCCATCCCGGGGGGCTCGCCGAGTACGTCCGCGTGGAGGCGCCCTCGGTCGCCCGCGACGCGCTCCTCCTTCCGCCGCACGTCTCGTTCACCGGGGGCGCCTTCGTCGAGCCGGTCGCGTGCGCGCTCAAGGCGGTCGACCGCGCGCTCGTCCGGCCCGGGGACGCGGCGCTCGTCGTCGGCCTCGGCTCCAACGGGCTCCTCCTCGGCTGGCTCGCGCGGCTTGCCGGGGCCGCGCTCCTCGTCGGGAGCGACCCCGATCCCGTCCGGCGGCGGCTCGCCCTCGAGCACGGCTTCGACGCGGCGATCGACCCGCGCGCTGCGGATCTCCCCGAGGCGGTCCGCGCGGCCGCGCCGCGCGGGGCCGACGTCGTCTTCGTCGTCCCGACGTCGCCCGCGGCGGTCCTGCCGGCGATCGAGGCGGCGGCGCCGGCGGGGCGCGTCGTCCTCTTCTCTCCGGTCGCGCCGGGAGAGACGTGGCCCATTGCGCCGAACGTCCCGTACTTCAAGGACCTGACGCTCCGCTTCAGCTACTCCTCGGGGCCGCTCGAGACGCGTCGCGCTCTCGACCTCATCGCCTCCGGCACGCTCCCGGTCGAGAGGCTGGTGACCCACAGGCTCCCCCTCGAACGGACGGTCGAGGCGTTCGCGCTCGCGGAGGGCGGCGGCGCGACGCTGAAGGTCGTCGTCGACGTCTGATGGCTTCGCCGAAGACGCGGCTCGACCTCCTCCTCGTCGCGCGCGGGCTCGCCGAGTCGAGGTCGAGGGCGGAGGCGCTCGTCCTCGCGGGACGCGTGAAGGTGGCGGGCGTCGAGCGTCCGAAACCGGGGACCCCGGTCGGCGCGGACGCGGAGCTGACGGTCGAGGGGCCGGAGCACCCCTGGGTCTCGCGCGGCGGCGTGAAGCTCGCCGGAGGGCTCGACGCGTTCGGGATCGACCCGGCCGGCCGGACCTGTCTCGACGTCGGCGCCTCGACGGGCGGCTTCACCGACGTCCTCCTCTCGCGCGGAGCGGCCCGCGTCTACGCGATCGACGTCGGGCACGGGCAGCTGCACGCGAAGCTCCGGAACGATCCGCGCGTCGTCCTCCGGGAGGGAGTCAACGCGCGGCTCCTCTCGCGTTCGGACGTCCCCGAGCCCTGCTCGCTCCTCGTCGCCGACGTCTCGTTCATCTCGCTGCGCCTGATCCTCCCCGCCGCGGTGCCGCTCCTCGCCCCGGGTGCGGAGGCGCTCCTCCTCGTCAAGCCGCAGTTCGAGTCGGAGCGGGGCGAGGTGGGGAAGGGCGGGATCGTCCGCGACCCGGACGTTCGGACCCGCGCTCTCGAGCGGGTGGTCGCGGCGGCCGTGGCGCTCGGCCTCGTCCACGCCGGGACCGTCCCGTCGCCGATCACGGGCGCCGACGGGAACGTCGAGCTCCTCGCCGCGTTCCGGCTCGGCGCGCCGCCGAGCGGCAGCGACTAGAATCGGCCGATGTCGACGCGACCGAAGGCGCGCCGGAGGCCCGTCCGGCGGGTGGGCCTCGTCACCCGGACGACGAGCGGCGAGGCGATCCACATCACCCGCCGGCTCGAGGCGTGGCTGCGGAAGCGCGGCGTCGAGGTGCTCCACGACGCGGAGTCGATGGGCGCGCGCTCGGCGATGGGCGGTGTCCCGCGCGCGGAGATCGGACGTCACGTCGACCTCCTCGTCACGCTCGGCGGCGACGGGACGCTCCTCTCGGTCGCGCGCCATCCCGCGCCGGGCGTCCCGATCCTCGGAATCGACATCGGGACGTTCGGATACCTGACGGCCTGCCCGCCCGACGCGTGGGAGCCGCTCCTGACCGAGGCGCTCGCCGGGACGGCCCCCGTCGAGACGCGCCGCCTGCTCTGGGTCGACGTCGTCGAGCCGGGGCGGCCGCGCCGGAGGATCCGGGTCGTGAACGACGCGGTGATCGGGAAGTCGGCCCTCTCGCGGATCGCGACGATCCGCGTCGAGGTGGACGGCCGCCAGGTCCTCCGCTACCGGGGCGACGGCGTCATCGTCTCCACCCCGACCGGGTCGACGGCCTACAACCTCTCGGCGGGCGGCCCGATCCTCGCGCCGACGATGCCGGCGATCATCCTGACGCCGATCTGCCCTCACACGCTCTCCCTCCGGCCCATGGTCCTCTCGGACCACGTGAAGCTCGGCCTCGCCGTCGAGGGAGAGCCGTCCGACGTCTACCTCACGCTGGACGGGCAGGAGGGGTTCCCGATCGGCTCGTCCACGCGCGTGCGGATCGCCCGCGCGCGGGAGACGGCGCTCCTCGTGAGAGCTCCCGGAAGCACGTTCTTCGACGTCCTCGCCAAGAAGCTCTCGTTCGGCGGCGAGAAGGGGTAGGCGGCCGTCGCGATGGGGGCGAAGAAGGGGCTCGGCGGGCGGATCCCCCACCCCCAGATTCCCCAGCTGAGCCTCGAGCAGGTCCGGGTCCTCCGGCTCTTTGCGCTCCTCTTCGTCTTCTCGCTCCTCGTCCTGTACGCCGTCTTCCGCTCCGCGCGGTTCCAGGACCTCCTGCGGCGGCGGACCCAGACGCTCCTGACCGAGAAGATCGGCCGCGAGGTGCGGATCGGCGGCTTCGACCTCGCCCTCGTGCCCCCGGCCTTCCTCGTGAAGGACGTCTTCGTCGCGAACGACCCGAGGGGACTGCCGGGGGCCTGCTTCTCCGCGGAGGAGATCAGCCTGCGAGGGATCCCCCAGGTCTCCGAGAGCCGGATCGACCTCCCGAAGGTGAGGATCATCTCCCCCCGGATCGTCCTCGAGGTCTTCGGGGACGGGACGAACAACTTCTCCTCCATCGCCGCGGCGCTTCCGAAGGGCGAGGGAGGGGGGCGGGACGTCCGCGTCCGGCAGGCGGTCCTCCAGAAGGGGACGATCCGCTTCCGCGAGTGGAAGTCGAAGCTCGACGTCGTCCTCACGGACGCCGCACTGACGGCGCGCTCGGGCCGGTTCTCCCGGACGACGCGCGCCTCCCTCGGATGTCGAAAGGCGCGGTTCCGGCTCGACGACGGAGACGTCCTCGACCTCGAGGTCGGCGCCGACGTCGTCCTCGGCCCGGGGCGCCTCCGGCTCCGCGGTCTTCGACTCCGGGGCGACGGCTTCGCGCTCGACGCCCTCGGCGGGATCGACGACCTGAAGGACCCCGAGGTGAAGATCCTCGCCCGGGTCCGGGCGCGGGGAGAGGACCTCGACCGCTATTTCGGCGCCGGCGTCCCGGTGTCGGGACCCGTGTCCGCGGTGGCGAGCGTCCGCGTGCCCCGGGGAGGGGGCTACCGGATCCGCGGCCGGTTCGAGATCGAGGAGGGAGGCCGCCTCGGCCCCTTCCCGATGACGGGCGAGGGCTTCCTCCGCGTCGACCCCGAGGGCCTCCTCGCGCACGTCTCGCGCGCCGCGTACGCGGGAGGGAACCTCGAGGCGCTCGTCCAGCTCGCGAGGATCAAGGGACCGCCGCTGCCGGTCCGGATCGCGGTCTCGGGACGCGAGATCGACTTCGAGCGGTTCTTCTCGGACCTCGGCCTGCCCGGGACCGGGCTGATGGCGAAGACCGACCTCGACATGACGCTCACGTTCGGCGCGGGGGGCGTCGAGCGGAGCGACGGCTCCGGCGTGATCCGGCTCCACCCGGCGCACGGCGTCGCGTCGGCCGTCCCGGGCCGCCACGCGCTCCCCGTCTCCGGCGGCGGACCACTCTTCGTGGAGAACGGCGCGATCCGGTTCCCGGGAATCCCCTTCGTCACGGCGGGAGGGCTGACGGCGATCCTCGACGGGACGCTCCGGATCGGGTCGTGGGCGCCCGACTGGAAGCTGACGATCGAAGCGCCCGACCTGCGCGAGGCCGAGCGCCTCGCGGAGAACTTCTACCCGGCGATCCAGGGCGAGCCGCTCCTTCCGAAGCTGAACCTGGGCGGCTCGGGGCGGATCGTGGCGACGCTGGACCGGAGCTTCGACGACCCGAGGATCGCCGGCCGCCTCGACGCGACGGCGTTCGTCCTCCGGGGCGTCCCGTTCGGACAGACGTCGGCCGACTTCGTCGTCGACCGGAACGTCCTCGCTCTCGACGCCCTCGACGCGCGGGACGGGGATGGCCGGCTGGTCGTCCGCGGGCAAGTCGGATGGGGAGGAGCGCTCGGGGACGAATACCGGCTGAACGGCCTGACGCTCGAGACCGAGCGCTGGCCGGCGGAGCGAGTCCTCTCGTTCCTCAGGCTCGACCTGCCGATCACCGGACGCGTCACGGGCCGGCTGCCGCTGTCGGGAGTCACGCCGCGAGTGATCGGCTCGGGCGACCTCGTCTTCGAGGAGGCGACACTCTGGGGCCAGCCGTTCGACCGCGTCGCGGGGACGCTCGGCTTCGAGGCGGAGGCGCTTCGTCTCTCCGGCGTGAGCGGAACGCTCGGGGCGGGGAGCGCGCGGCTCGACGGCCTCTACCGCTACGACGACGACGGCTTCGACGTGAAGGCGGAGGCCTCGGCCCTCCCTCTGGAGCGCCTCGGCGCGCTCTCCGGTCAGGCGACCGGGCTCTCCGGACGCCTGACCGGGACGCTCGAAGGGACCGGCACGCTGGACGTCCCGAGGCTCTCCCTGGAGGGTCGGGTGGAGGATGCCGCGATCGGCGGCCAGCCGCTCGGCCGGGCCGGAGAGCCGCTCGCGCTCCGGCTCGCGCTCGACGGCGACGATCTCGATGCCGAGGCGGAGGCGCCGGGCGCCGCGCGGCTGACGGCCCGTGGGGAGGGCGGAGAGGTGTCGCTCGGCCTCGAGGTCCTCTCCCTCGCCGCCTACTCGACCCTCTTCGGTCTGTCGCCCGAGGCCGGGCTCGACGGGACGCTCGCGATCGACGCGCGGCTCCGTACCGATCCGCAGACCGGCTTCACCTCCGCGCAGGGCCGCATCGCATCCCTCGACGCTCGAATGGGGCCGCACCGCTTCTTCCTTCCCGCGCCGGCCTCGTTCCTGTGGAGCGGGGGCCGCCTGTCGTGGGCCGGAGCGCGCGTCGGCGCCCGCCGGACGGCGGGAGAGGGGAGGGCGCTCCCGGAAGGCGAGGTCACGATCGACGGGAACGTCGAGACCGGCGGCGCGGGCGCGATCGACGTGCGAGCCACCGGGACGATGGAGGCGGCCTTCCTCGCACCGTTCCTCGGCGTGTCGAGCCTCGAGGGAAGGATGGCGGTTTCGGCGGCGGCGTCGGGGACGACGGCGCGGCCCGTCTTCGAGGGGCGGGTCGTCCTCGACGGCCTCGAGCTCGTCACCTCCCCCGGCGAGGACCCCGTGGAAGCGATCTCGGGGACGATCCTGCTGACGCCGGGCCGGGTCTCGACAGACGACCTGACGCTCCGCTGGAACGGAGACGTGGCGGTCGCCGGGGCGGCGACCCTCGACGGCTTCGCGTGGACCGGGATTCGGCTGAACGTCCACCTCGACGGGCTCCGCAGCGAGCCCTTCCCGGGCCTCCGCTCGACCGTCTCGGGCGACCTCGTCCTCCTCGGCGACGACGAGCTCCGCTCGGCCCGCGGGGAGCTGACGCTGACCCGGGGCCTCTACGCCGAGGACCTCGACCTCTCCCTCCAGGCGCTCCTCGGAGGACGGCGCGGGGCCGCGGAGGCGCCTCCCGAGCCGACCCGGTTCGACGACGTCGACCTCGAGGTGCGCGTCTCGATCCCGCCCGGGGCGCTCGAGGTCCGCAACAACGTGGCCCGCCTGCGCGGTTCCGGGGACCTCACGGTCCGCGGCACGTTCGGGCACCCGCTCCTCCTCGGGACGATCGAGGCGGCGGAGGGCGGGCGTCTCGAGCTGCGCGGGCTGCGCTACGACGTCACGCGGGCCAAGCTCGTCTTCGCGAACCCGGCGACGAACGACCCCTACTTCGAGCTCGAGGCGCGGACGCAGGTGAAGGAGTACGCGATCACGCTCGGGGTCTCCGGGACCGCCTCCCGGATCGTCCCGCGCTTCACGTCGTATCCGCAGCTCCCCGAGGCGCAGATCGTCTCGATCCTCGCGACGGGCGAGATCCCGACCACGACGGCCGGGAGCATCGGCTCCGTCTCCCCCGTGTCGACCGACCAGGACATCGTGGCGGCCGCCCGCGAGCTCATCACGGGCCTCGCCACCGACGCCGCCGCGAGCCGGACGAAGGAGTTCCTGCGGCTCGACCGTCTCCAGATCGACCCCGTCTTCATCGGCTCGACGTTCGACGCGCCGCGGCTCACGGTCGCCAAGAGGCTCTCGAACGAGCTGACCGTCACCTACTCCTACAAGGCCTCCACGGACCAGGAGCAGGTCCTCCTCGTCGAGTACCAGCTCTCCCCGGCGGCCTTCCTGCAGCTTCTCCGGGACGAGAACGGCGTCTACTCGGCGGAAGTGAAGATCCGGCAGAGGCTCCGTTGAGGACGCGCCTCTTCCTCGCCGCGCTCCTCGTCCTCGCCGCCCTCCCGGCGGACGGTGAGGAGCTCTGGGGGCGCCGCATCGAGGCGCTCGCGTTCCGGGGGGATGCTCCGATCGAGGAGGCGTCGTTCGCGCGCCTCACGGACCTCGGCCCGGGGCTGGTGCTGACGGAAGGCGCCGTCCACACCTCGCTCCGGAACCTCTTCGCCACCGGCCGCTTCGCCGATCTCGCCGTGGAGGCGGCGCCGGCCGCGGAGGGCGCCGTCGTCACGATCGTCTTCTCTGCCGCGGCTCGCGTCGCCGAGGTGGAGGTGGCGGGGGAGCGGATCCCGGTGAAGGGCCGGGTCCTCGACGCCCTGAAGACCCGCCCGCGCGACAGCTGGAGCGAGGAGCGCGGCCGGACGGCGACGCGTTCGGCGCTCCGCGTCCTCGAGGAGCGGGGCTACTTCGAGGCCGAGGTGAAGCCGTGGGTCTCGCCCGGCCCGGACGAGACCTCTGTGAACGTCCGGTTCGAGGTCGTGGCGGGCCGGCCGGCGGAGCCGGCGCCGGCCGAGTTCACCGGGGACCTCGGACCGCTCACGGCCGACGAGCTCCGGAGGAAGGGGAAGCTCCGGAAGGAGAGGGTCTTCCGGGAGACGGTCGCGCGGGAGGACGCGGAACGTTACGCGGGGCTCTACCGCGAGCTGGGCCGCTCCCGCGCGGAGGTGCGCTACGAAGGCGTGTCGTACGAGCGGGGCTCGGGCCGGGCCACGGCGCGGTACGCCGTCTTCGCCGGACCCGACGTCGTCCTCGACGTGACGGGCATCCCGGAGTCGGTGGTCCGGCGGCATCCGGCGTCCCCGTGGGCGAAGGGGGACCCGCCCGACGCGGACGCCCTCGAGCGGCTGCGCGCGGCGCTCCGCGGGGAGCTCCAGGGGAAGGGGTACGCCCGGGCCGAGGTCGACGTCGACGTGGACGTCTCGTCGGACCGCGAGGAGGTCCGCCTCCACGCGGAGCGGGGCGAGCGCTGGGTCGTGGGGCGGACCGTCGTCGAAGGGACCTGCGCGATCCCCGAGCGGACGCTCCTGGCCGTCCTCCGGACCCGACCCCGCGGGCTCTTCGAGAAGGGGCGTCTCGTCGACGCGGACCTCGCGGCCGACCGCGCGTCGATCGTCGCCGTCTACCGCGCCCGCGGGTACCCGGACGCGAAGGCGACCGCCGAGGTCGTCACGGGGGCGCTTCCGTTCGAGCTCGACGTCCGCTTCCGCGTGGACGAGGGGCCGGCCGCCTGGCTCGGTCACGTCTCCATCGAGGGGCTCTCCTCGCTCGACGCCGCCCCGATCTCGCGCCGTCTCCGGGTGCGGCACGGCGGTCCGTATCTCCTGGAGGACGTCGACGCCGACCTCGCGTCCCTCCGGTCGGCGCTGGGGGACGGCGGCTTCCCGGACGGCCGCGTCGAGGCGCGGGCCTCGCGGCGCGCCGCGGAGCCGGGGGCGCCGGTCGTCGTCGACGTCGTCTACGAGGTCTCCGAGGGGCCGAGGGCCGTCTTCGGGAAGACGATCCTCCGGGGGGCGAGGGCGACGCGCCTCTCCGTCCTCGAGCGCGAGCTCGCGTACGAGGAGGGGGCGCCGTTCTCGATGGCGCGGCTCATCCGGACGCAGCAGAACCTCGACCGGCTCGGGGTCTTCTCGCGCGTGGACGTCTCCGGCCTCTCCCCCGAGCCGGGGGGAGCCACGCGGTCGATCCTCGTCCAGGTGGAGGAGGCGAAGCCCTGGAGTCTCCTCTACGGGCTCGGCGTCGAATACGACGAGCGGGCCGAGCGCGCGTTCAACCCCCGCCTCTCCCTCGCCCTCACGCACGCGAACCTCTTCGGACGCGCGATCGCCGGTGTCGTCGAGGCGCGCTACTCGAGGCGCGACACACGGGTCCTCCTCCGCCTCGCCGACCGGTCGGTCTTCGACTCCGGGCTCGCGGGCACGATCACCGGCTACGTCGCCGAGGAGATCCGGCAGTCGTACAGCGTCCGGCGCGGGGGGGCCTTCTTCGAGGCGAGCCGCGTCTTCGCCGGGACGGTCAAGGGGGCGCTCCGCTACCAGTACGAGATCGTCGAGCCCGACGCCCCGCCCGACATCCTTTCGGAGATCGAACGTCAGGACCAGCGGATCCTCATCAATTCCATCGGGGCGAGCACCGTCATCGACCGGCGGGACGACCCGATCGTCCCGTCGAAAGGGTTCTTCGCGGCGGTGGAAGGGAAGTGGGCCTTCCCGGTCGCCGCCGCGGACGCCCACTTCCTGAAGGGGTCGACGCAGTTCTCGCTCTACCGGCCGTTCCGCGGAGGGACGCTCGCCGCGGGCGTCCGGGCGGGAGCGACGAAGTCGCTCGTCACGTGCAATCCGGAAGCGAACCCGGGCTGTCTCCCGAACCTCGACACGCCGATCGTCGAGAGGGTCTTCGCCGGCGGTCGGACGACGCACCGATCCTTCCCGCTCGACGACCTCGGCGTCCCGGGCCAGACGCTCCGGGACGGGCGGGGGATCGGAGGGAACGCGTTCCTCCTGGCGAACGTGGAATGGAGGGTGCCGCTGACGGGCGGTCTCGGGATCGTCCTCTTCGCCGACTGGGGGAACGTCTGGGCCGGCCCGGCGTACGTGAAGGTCTCGGAGGGACGCTGGGGCGCCGGCCTCGGGATCCACTACCTGACGCCGGTCGGACCCTTTCGGCTCGAGTACGGCTTCCGCCTCGACCGGAAGAGGGACGAGGACACCGGAGCCCTCAGCTTCAGCATCGGCTATCCGTTCTGAGCCGGGGCCGGCACGGGCGTTGCCGAGGGGGAAGGGCGACCGTGAGGCCGCCCCGCTTGCACCGCGCGGGCTCCTGCGTATAATGCGCGTCCGCCCGCTGGGGCCGCTCTTTCGAAACGGGGTCGTAGTTCAGTTGGTTAGAACGCAGGCCTGTCACGCCTGAGGTCGCGGGTTCGAGCCCCGTCGGCCCCGCCATTTCGATTCAGTCACTTACGGCCCGCCCGGGCTTCACGCCGGGGCGGGCCGCTTCACTTCCCGCGTCACCCGGGCCCCGTTTCGGCCCCCCGGCCTGCGTCGGCGCGGCGGGCGGTCGTCGAGGAGGCCGCGCTTCACGGCGCGCTGCTAGACTTCGCCGCCCGCGGGATGAACGCCCACCCCTGCCCATCGACGTCGCGCACGAACCTCCCCTCGGCCCCGAACGCGGGCCGGTGAACCGACCGTGAAGCCGATCGACCTCTTCCTCCTCCTCGGCGTCGGGCTGCCGATCGTCGCCGCGATCGTCGTCGTCGCGGCGCGGCGCGGAGCGTTCCGCCGTGACGCCTTCCCCGACGGCCGGCGACGGGCCGGCGCCCTCGTCGCGCTCGGGGTGACGCTCGCGGCGACGACGATCCTTCCGGCGTTCTCCCTCGGGCGTCCGATCGACCCGACCCGCCTGAGCCTCCCGTCGATCCTCGCGCTCCAGCAGCTCCTGCTCTTCTTCCTGCTCGGGTGGTGGCTCCTCGCGGGGAGGCCGGACGTCTCGGAGTTTCTCGCGCTCACATCGACGGAGCCGAAGCGGGAGGTGCGGACGGGGCTCGTCGTCGGCCTCGCGGGCTGGGGGCTGACGGTCGCGGCGGGGCTCGTCGTCCTGGGCGTCCTCCGCTTCGCCGGCCTGGACGAGGTGCGGCCGATCCCGCCGCTCGTCCGCTGGCTCGCGAGCCAGCCGCTCGCGAGCCGGCTGGTCCTGATCGCGGCGGCCATGACCGTCGAGGAGGTCTTCTTCCGAAGCTTCCTCCAGAGGCGGCTCGGCGCGGTCCCCGCCTCGATCCTCTTCCTCGTCTCCCACGGCGGCTACGGCGACCCGCTCTACTTCGTCGGACTCCTCGCCATCACCACGATCCTCGCCGCGACGTTCGAGAAGACGGGCTCCGTCCTCGCCCCGATGGTGGCCCACGGCACGTTCGACGCGGTCCAGCTCCTCCTGGTCCTTCCCTCCGCGGTCCGGGCGATCCCGGGCTGAAGCTCAGGCCGGCGGCGGACGGACCGCGTTGCGAGCGACCTCGACGACGTCGCCACGCACGGCGATCCGGGGTCGGGCGGAAGCGGGGCGCGTCGCGTAGAGCGGCTCGAGGAGCGCGGCGATGCGGGCGGCGCCGTCCGGGCCCGTCGTCCGGATTCGCCAGAGAAAGCCGACGCCGTGCGCGCCCGGGGTCTCGTCGGAGCACGAGAAGACGATCCGGTCGTCCTGCCAGGAGGCCGCGGCCTCTCGGGACGCGTCGCCGGCCCCGGCCTGCTCGAGGAGGGTCCCGAGGACCCACTCGCCGAGCGTGTCGGCCCAGGATGCGGTCCCGCCGCCCGGGACCATCCGCGGCGTCGGCCGATCCGTCGGAGCGAGCCTCAGGCGAGGAGGGAGTGCGACGCCGGGTCGGAGGATCTCCCGGGTCGTCGTGGGGAGCCGGCGGTAGGCGGCGTCGACGGCGGGCCAGCCGCCGGCCGCCTTCTTCTGCCGCACCCAGGCGGTGCCGGCGGCGTACGGGAAGACGAGCTCCCGGACGAAATAGGCGGGGACCCCGTCGGCGCCGTCGACGCCGTCCGGGTCGTCGAGGCCGTCGAGGACCTGCTCGAGCGGGTCTTCTCCGAGAGCTTCCCGGGCCTCCTCGGGAACACTTTCGAGCAGGGCCTCGGTCATCAGGACCGTCGCCTCCCCCTCGAGAAAGGCCTGGAGCGCGAGGAGGGAGTCCGTCGAGTCGCGAAGCGCCTTCATTCTCCGGTCGAGGCCGAGGCGCTGGTCCTGCAGGGCATGGGTCAGCTCGTGGGCGAGGAGGAGCTGCTCCATCAGGTCGCCCGCGGGGCCGGCAACGTCCCGGGACCTCTCGGGGACGATGTAGAAGCGCTTCTCCGCCGGGTCGTAGAAGCCGACGACCTGGCGGGTGTAGAGGCGGGTCAGCCGGTCGAGAAGACCGGGAGATGGCTCGATCAGGCCGAGGGCGGCGAGGCCGGCGGCATAAGCCTCGAACGGAATCGGGAGGTCCTGGACGAGCTTCTTCGCGAGGACCGCCTCGAGCTCCTTCTCCGGAAGGAGGGCGGAGGCGACGGGGGAGCGGAAGGAGGCGCCTCGCACCTTCTCGACGAGCTTCTGGGCCTTCGCGACCCGGACGGCGAGGAGGGCGGATTCGTCGGAACGGGCCGGCGGCGCGGCGAGGGAAACGAAGGGGGCGACCGCGAAGAGCCCGACGATGAGGGGAAGAGGCTTCGAGAGTGGACGCCGTCGCCCGGGGTCGCGTATGATTTCGGCGACGTCGTCGCAGGGCTCGGGCGCGAACATGGCGCCGCAGCTTAGCAGGGGCGGGGCCCCTGACCCCGTCGCTCCCGGTCTCGGTGCGGCGTCCTGACAGACAAAACGATGACCGCAGCAGCGCCCGGCCCCATCGTCCTCTGGCTTTCGAGCCGCTACGAGAACATCGAGCTGGCTCAGGCGGCGCTCGCCCACGTCTGCCGCCTCCGGGGGATCGACGCGGAGATGGAGCACTGGATCGGCATGGCGATGCGGGAGGCGGTGGCCAACGCGGTGAAGCACGGCAACCGGCTCGATCCGGACAAGCGCGTCCTCGTGAAGCTCGAGTCGGCGGGCGACGACCTGACGATCGTGGTCGGGGACGAGGGCGGAGGCTTCGACGCGGAGAGGATCTCCGACCCGCTCGCCCCCGAGAACCAGCTGAAGACGTCGGGACGGGGGATCTTCTACATTCGGACGTTCATGGACGACGTCACCTTCTCGAGGGGCGAGGGGGGCGGCACCGTCCTGACGATGCGCAAGGACCTCAGCAAACGCGGAGACGCGAAGGGAGAGAAGCCATGAACAAGAACGCCAGCATCCGCAAGGTGGGCGAAGTCACGATCATCGAGCTGAAGGGGAAGATCACGATCGGCGCCGGCGACCTCCAGATGAGGGAGGCGATCCACGCCGCCCTCGCCGAGGGGGCGCGCAAGCTCGTCGTCGACATGTCGCAGGTCTCGACAATCGACTCCTCCGGCGTCGGCGAGCTCGTCGGCTGCTTCACGACGGCCACGCACAAGGGCGCCAAGATGAAGCTGATGAACCTGCCGGCCAAGATCAGCGACGTCCTCACCGTGACGCAGCTGATCACGGTCTTCGACGTCTACCCGAACGAGGCGGAGGCGATCGCCAGCTTCGGAGCCTGAGCCTCGGCGTCCCCGTCGATCGGTCGGACTGTCGGCCCGGCCCGCCCCTCGGGGCGCGCCGGGCCGTTTCGTCCTCGGTCGGCGCGCGCGGCCGGATCAGGGCTCGAGCCAGAGCTCGTTCCACCTCACCGGCGGCAGGAGGAGATGCGCCTGGACCCCGCGAAGGCGGGGGGCGTGCGCGACGAAGCCGCGGTTGTGGAAAAGGAAGACGAGCGGGGCCTCGGACTGGACGAGCCGGTCCAGGTCGCGGTAGAGCGCCTCTCGCTCGGCCGCGTCGAGGAGACCGGCGCCCTTCTCGACGAGCCGGTCGACCTCGGGGTTGGCGTAGCCGCCGTCGAGGACGCTCTCGGCCTTCGAGGAGAAGAGGGAGCGGAAGAACGTGTCGGGGTCGGGGAAGTCGGCGAACCACCGCGACAGCCTCACGTCCGGGAAGACGCCGTTCCGCTTGCGCGCCGCCGCCTCCTCGCCGGGAAGGACCTCGAGCGCGAGCTTCACGCCGACCGCCTCGAGCTGGGTCGCGATGACCGGGAGCGGGTTGAGGGGGTCGCGCGCATCCTTCGGGCTGAGCCACGCGGAGAGCGTGAGCCCGCCTCCGTGGCCCGCCTCGCGCAGGAGCGCCTTCGCGGTCTCCGGCTCGTGCCGGTAGGGTCGGAGCGCAGGGTCGTGCCCGACGACGTGCGGCGGGAGGATGGACGCCGCGGGGACGGAAAGGCCCGCGAAAGTCCTCGCGTTGAGCGCCGCCCGGTCCACGGCGTGGTTGAGCGCCCTGCGGACCCGGACGTCGTCGAGCGGCGCCCGGTCGCACCGGAGGACGAGGAACGACGTGTGGAGCTGGACCGAGGAGTCGATGTAGGGCCGCCACGCCGGATCGGCCATCAGGCGGGCGGCCTCGGGGTACGGGATGTCCCAGACGACGTCGAGCTGACCGTCGAGGAAGCGCTGGAACACTCCCGCCTCGGAATCCTCCGCGAGGTCGAGGTCGATTCCGTCGGGCGCGATCCGGTTTCGCTCCCAGTAGCCGTCGAAGCGGTCGAAGCGCGCGGACTTCCCGAACGCGATCTCCCGCGGGACGAACGCGCCGGTGCCGCAGGGGAAGCGGCGGATACGGTCCGGGTCGCCGAGGATCGCCGGCGGAAGGACGGTGAGGTCGGGGAGGGTGAGGAGCTGCAGGAAGAAGGGAACGGGCCTCGAGAGCCGGACGTTGAGGACCGCGCCGGAGGGCGTCTCGAGCCCGGCGACGCCGGGAGTCCGTCCGGCCCGGAACTCCTCGTATCCCTCGACGGCGTCGAAGAGGGCGGCCAGCGGCGCGCCCGTGGCCGGCGAGAGGAAGCGCTCGAACGAGGCCTTGACGTCGGCGGCCGAGAGAGTGCCGCCCTCGTGCCACCGCACGCCGCGCCGGAGGTGGAACGTGAAGAGCGTCCCGGTCGGGTCGATCTCCCAGCGCTCGGCGAGCTCCGGGACGATCCGCGTCCCCTCGCCGAACTTGACGAGCCCCTCGCCCCAGGTCCGCGCGAGGATCGCCTGGGGAACGGTCTGGCTGAAGGCGGGGTCGAAGTTCGCCTCGTCGAGGTAGCGCAACGCGGCGCGGATCCGCCCGCCCGGCGCGGGCGACGGGAGGCGGAAGAGAGACGAACGGGAGCGAAGGAGGAGGGATTCCTGCTCGAGCGCCTGGGCCGCCTGGTTCATCGCGGTCGCGGCGTAGGCGTTCTGCCGTGCGGCCTTCCGGATCTCGTCCATCGACCCGACGACGGCGGAGGAGCCGTCGGCGAGCGTCACGGTCGCTTCCGCGATGGCGTCGACGGTCGAGGTGACGCGCTCCATCGACCCGAGGAGCGTCTGGCCGCCGACGGCCTGCTCCTCCATCGCCCGGGCGAGCTGCTCCGTGAGCTCGCGGACCCGGTCCGCTCGCGCGTGGACGGTCCGCGTCGTCTCGAGCTGTCCGCGCGTCGCCTCGGAGATCCGGCCGACCTCGGCCGAGACGCGGCCGGTCGCCTCGGAGACGCGGGCGGCGTCGGCGCTCTGCGCCACCGCCCTGCCGGCGATCCCCTCGGACGCGCGGCGGGACTCGAGCGCGAGCGCCTCGATCTCGTCGAGCGTCGCGTCGGAGGTCTGGGCGAGGTCGACGCCCTCCTCCGTCCGTCGCCGCGCGTCGGAGAGGAGCCTGCGGACGTCCTCGACGCCCCCGCGGACGGCGGAGACGAGGCCTCGGACCTCGTCGGTGGAGACGGCCGTCCGCTCGGAGAGGTCGCGGATGTCGTCGGCGAGGACGGAGAAGGTCTTGCCGCTCTCGCCCGCCTGGGCGGCGATGATCGAGGCGTTGAGGGCGAGGAGGTTCGTCTCGCCGGCGATCTCCTCGATCGCGTGGAGGATCTCCCCGATGCGCGCGCTGTGCTCGGCGAGGGCCGTGGAGGCGTCGGCGGCGCCCGAGACCGCCGCGCGGATCTCGTGCATCCCGGCGAGCGTCCCGGAGACGGCGGCCTTCCCCGAGACGACGGCCGCCGAGACGCGCTCGGAAAGCCGTGCGCCGGTCTGGGCCTGTCGGTCGGTCTCGGCGGTGGAGGAGCGGATCGCGGCGGTGGCGCGGGCCGTCTCGTCGGCGAGGCCCGAGAGGTTCTCGACGGCCGAGGCGACCTGCTGGAGAGCGGAGACGACGCCGCCGAGCGAGGCGGTGGTCTCGTCGACGAACGCCCGGAGCGCCGTGGTGCTCCGCGAGACCTCGGTGACGGACGCCGTCATCTCGTGGAGCGAGGCGCCGGCGTTCTCGGCCGCGCCCGCGAGCGTCTCCATCGACTCGCGCAGGGAGCCGATCGCCGCGTCGGTGCCGCGCATCGCGTCGGCCGTCTCCTCTGCGCGCGAGCTCTGCATCGCGGCGGCGAGGGACAGCTCCCGCCCTCGCGTCGTGAGGTCCGCGGCGACGCCGGAGACGGCCGCCGAGAGGCGCGCGAACGACGCCAGGATCCGCTCCATCGCGACCATCAGGCCGTGGAGCGCCTCGGCGAGGGCGTTCTCCCCCGACCGCGCGAGCGCCGCGCGCGAGAGCGTGAGGTCGCCGGCCGAGGCGCGGTGGAGCGCGTCGCGCGTCGCCTCTCGGGAGCGCAGGAGGCGCCCGGACGCGAGCCGTCCGAGCGCCGCGACGGCGGCGGTCGTCAGGAGGCCGGTCGTGACGATCCGGAGGGGCGAAGGGCCGCGGGTGAGGGCGAGAGCGGCGAATCCGAGCAGGACGACCGCCGGCGCGAGGAGGGCCGAGAGCCATTCCCTCGCGCGGGACGACGTCTTCGTCGACGCGGCTGGCATCGCGCCGATGCTACACTTTCCGCTCCTCCGAATCGCCCGCGTCGATCGGAGCCGGAGCCGCCCGCCGTGCCCACTTCCCTCCCGGAAACGCTCGCCCGCGTCCGCCGCGCCGTCGACGAGCGGCTCCCGGCCCTCCTCGCGGACCAGGCCTCGGGTGCCGAAGCCGGTGCCGTCGGAGACGCGCTCCCCGGAGCGGCCCGGGAGGCGCTCCTCTCACCCGGGAAGAGGGTCCGGCCCGGCCTCGTCTTCCTCGTCGGCGAGCTCTTCGGCGCGCCGGAGCAGAGGCTCCTCGACCCCGCCTGCGCCGTGGAGATGATCCACGCCGCCTCGCTCGCGCTCGACGACCTCCCGTCGATGGACGACGCCACGACGCGTCGGGGACGCCCGGCCCTCCACGCCGTCCACGGCGAGGACCTCGCGATCCTCGCCGCGGTGACTCTCATCGTCCGCGCGTTCGGCGTCCTGGCCGACGCCGGGCTCTCCGCGCTCCGGCCGGCGACGGCGCTCGACCTCGTCTCGCGCCTCGCCGACGCGACGGGCCTCCTCGGACTCGCCTCGGGCCAGTCGCTCGACCTCCGGACGCCGGAGGCGGCGGCGTCCTTCGACCGGCTCGAGACGATCCACGCCCGGAAGACCGGGGCGCTGTTCGTGGCGTCCGCCGAGTTCGGAGCCGTCCTGGGCGGCGCCCGCGAGCGCGAGCTCGCCGCGGTCCGTTCCTACGCGCGGAACGTCGGCCTCGCCTTCCAGATCGTCGACGACCTGCTGGAGCGGCAGGACCCGGCGCGGACGGGGAAGCACGCGAAGCGCGCGCCGGCTCCGACCTTCGCCCGGCACGTCGGCGAGGAGGGGGCCCGGCGCCTCGTCACGGAGCTGACGGCGCACGCCGTGGAGGCGCTCGAGCCGTTCGGCGCGAAGGGGGCGCTCCTTCGCGAGTTCGCGTCGCTCCTCGGCGCGCGGACGGCCTGAGGGCGGACGGCGCGCCCCGCGCCCTGCTAACGTCCGCGCCGTGACCGATCCCGTCGACGAGGCCCCCGCCGAGAGAGATCCCGCGACGTTCGAGGAGGCGCGCGAGCGTCTCCGCGCCCGCGGCTACCTGGACCGGGGGGTCGAGGGGGCGGTGCTCAAGGGAGCGCTCGCCGCCCGGACGCGCACGCGAGCGCTTCTGCGCGGAGCCGCCCTGGCCTCCCTCCTCCTCGCCCTCGCGCTCGCCGTCGTCGAGACGGCCTCCGTCGCCCTCGCTTCCGCGCTCTCCCCGCGCGACGCGCTCGTCCTCTTCGCCTGGCTGGGCGCCGGGGCCCTCGTCGCGGCCTCGGGCCTCGTCCTCGCGCTCGGAGCCGTCGCCTGGCTCCGGACCCGCGGCCGGAGCGACCCCTCCCGCGCCTCGACGGAGGTGGCCGTCGGCTTCGGCCTCCTCGCGGGGATCGGCGCCGCCCTCGCCGCGCGCCCCGTCCTCGACGCGGCCGGGCCGGTGGCGGCGGCCGTGGCGTTCGGCGCCGCGGCCCTGGCCGTCGTCCTCGCCGTCCGCGTCGCGCGCGGCCTCGCGTTCACCGTCCTCGCGGCGTCGGGGCGCTCGGTCCTCTCGAGGGCGCCGCGGCCCGCGCTCGCGCTCGGGACGGCGCTCGCGGCGGTCGCCCTCGCCACGGGCGCGTGGCTCCTCGCGAGGCGCCCGGAGCCCCCCGCGGAGCCGCTCGTCGTCCGCGCGGGCTCGGCGCGCGTCGTGGTGGTGGCGGTGGACGGCTGGCTTCCGGAGCTCGCGGGCGGGGCGACGCCGATCGCCGCCGCGTCGCGCTTCTCCTACCGCAAGGAGACGTCGGACCCGGCGGCGTTCTGGACGACGGTCGCGACCGGGGAGCCGGCGCGGCGGCACGGCGTGGGGGCGCTCGACCTCGTCCGCCTCGACGGCGTCACCGCGCCCGTGA
>JADHED010000682.1_pt1 | contig 36601 bp, 30 predicted proteins | sample 8952041 | NCBI WGS metagenome assembly JADHED01 (sample SAMN16124423, study PRJNA663239) | bioreactor sludge metagenome | isolation source: sludge (control) | place: India:Bengaluru | collected 2018-09-08 | reverse complement strand
GCGGTTCCCGGCGGCGAGAGCCGTCACTTCCCGCCGGGCGGCCCTTTCCGCCAGGCGGAGGCCGGGGTCGCGGTCGCCCCGGCGCCCGGCCATCCGCTCCCGGAGCGCCGGTCGGGCGGGATCCCGCCGGCCCGCGTCCGCCCCGGGCCGCGCCACCGCCGCGAGGAGCCCGGCACCGCCCTGCGCCGCCGTCGGGGCCGCCCTCGCCTTCGGCGCCCGATCCGCCGCCGGAGGCGCCGCGCGGAGGCAACCCGGGTGCCGCGGCGGGGGTCAAAAGAATCCGTTGGCCCCCGGGGTCCGCTATCATAGGGTTTTTCGGCTCGCTCCGGGCCGCGTCGTCCGCGCCACCACCCATGCGAAACGTCGTCATCCTCGGCTCCACCGGCTCCGTCGGCCGGACCGCCCTCTCGGTGGTCCGCGCCTTCCCGGATCGCTTCCGGGTCACGGGCCTGTCCGCCCACACGTCGGTGGACGACCTGGCCCGCCAGGTGCGCGAACACGCCGTCCCGCTCGTGACCAGTTCCGACGATGCCTCCCTGCCCCGCCTGCGCGACCTCGTGGAGGGGAGCGGGTGCCGGGTCATCCCCTTCGCCGAGGCCCTCTCGCAGATGGTGGCGGCGCCGGACACCGACGTCGTCCTGAGCGCCGTGGTCGGCGTGGCCGGCCTCGCGCCCGCGCTGGCCGCGCTGCGCGCCGGCAAGACGCTCGCCGTGGCCAACAAGGAAGCCCTCGTGGCGGCCGGATCGCTCCTCAAGTCCGTCGCCCACGAGCACGGCGGCCGGATCGTTCCGGTGGACAGCGAGCACTCGGCGGTGTTCCAGGCCCTCCGCGCGGGCCGCCCCGAGGAGGTGGAGAGCATCATCCTCACCGCCTCCGGCGGCCCCTTCCGTACTCGCCCGCTGGAGACGTTCAAGGACATCACCGCGGCGGAGGCGCTCCGCCACCCCACCTGGTCCATGGGCCCGAAGATCACGGTGGACTCGGCCACGATGATGAACAAGGCCCTCGAGGTCATCGAAGCGGTGTGCCTGTTCTGCGTGCCGCCCGACCGAGTGCGGGTCGCCCTGCACCCCCAGTCGGTCGTCCACTCCATGGTCGAGTTCCGCGACGGTTCCGTGGTGGCGCAACTCGGGCCGCCGGACATGCGGCTGCCGGTCCTCTATGCGTTGAGCCACCCCGAGCGCCTGCCGTACGACGGGCCCCGCCTCCGGATGGGCGACCTGCGATCGCTCTCCTTCGAGGAGATCGACCCCCGGCGCTACCCGGCTCTCGAACTCGGCTACCGCGCGGCGCGGGACGGAGGGGTGGCCGGAGCCGTGCTGAACGGCGCGAACGAGCGTGCCGTGGAGGCCTTCCTGGCGGGCCGCATCCCCTTTCCGCGCATCACCGAGGTCTGTGCCGGGGCCCTCGAGACGCACCCCCGCCGTGCCGAACCCGGCCTGCCGGACGTGCTCGCCGCCGACCGCTGGGCCCGACTGGAGGTGGACCGATGCCTGAGCCGCTCATGACCCTGCCCCTGCTGGCCGTCGAGGCGTTCGTCAACACCCTCGTGGTCATCGCGGGCATCGGCTTCCTCATCTTCGTCCACGAACTCGGCCACTTCCTCGTGGCCAAGTGGGGCGGCGTGCGCGTGGAGAAGTTCTCGCTCGGGTTCGGCCCCGCGCTGCTCCGGTTCCGCCGCGGCGAGACGGAGTACCGTCTGAGCCTCATCATGCTGGGCGGCTACGTGAAGATGGCCGGCGAGACCCCGGCCGACGAGCACACCTCGGATTCGCGCGAGCTGCAGAACAAGCCGGTGCCCGTGCGCGCGGCCATCTTCGCCGCCGGCGTCACGATGAACGCCGTCTTCGGCGTGCTCCTGTTCGTCCTCGCGTTCAACATCGGGGTCCCCCTGCCCTCCCCGGTGGTGGCGACGGTCCGTCCCGGTTCGCCGGCGTGGAAGGCCGGTATCCAGCCGGGCGACCGCATCCTCTCCGTCGGCGGGGGCGAGATCCTCGACTTCCAGGACGTGTTCGACGAGGTGGCGTTCGCCCGCGGCCCCCTGGAGGTCGTCGTCGAACGGAACGGGCGGGTCGTGACGTTCCCCGACGTGGAGCCCGAGCGCAACGCCGCGCTCGGCCTGCAGATGCTCGGCGTCTTCCAGCGCATCGAGCTCGTGGTCGAGGAGGGGTCCGCGGCCTGGCGGGCCGGCTTCCGGCCCCGGGACGAGCTCGTCCGGGTCGGCGGCGTCCTCGCCGGCGACCTCACGGAACTGGATCGCGTGCTCCAGGCCGAGGAAGGCCCCGTGGACGTGGAAGTCCGCCGCGACGGGGCGCTCCACACGTTCACCTTCACGCCCGAGCGGGCGACCGGGGAAGCGCGCAACCGGCTCATCGGCGTCACGGAATTCGCGGGTCCCGTGGGGCTCGTGCGTCCCGGCTCTCCCGCCGAGGCCGCCGGCCTGCGGCCGGGCGACGAGATCGCCGCCGTGGACGGCATTCCGGCGCGCGACTTCTACGATGCGCGGAAGCGCGCGATGGCCGCCGCGCCGGCGCCGGTGACGTTCACCGTGCGCCGGGGTGCGGAGAGCGTGACCGTCGGACCGGTCACCGGCATCGGCGACACCAGGGGGTGGGATTCCTTCTTCCGCGACCTCGCCCCGGCCGCCGGCGGGACCCGCGTGGCCCTGCTCCCGGACATCCAGTTCGACGGCGGCAACCCGGCGCGCGGCGCGGGGCTCGCCCACGGCGACCGCATCCTCGAGGTCAATGGCGCCCCGGTCGCCGACTTCGCCGCGATTCACCGGGCCATCGCCGCGACGCCCGAGGAGGAGCCCGTCCACATCGTGTTCGAGCACGCCGGGGAACGGCGCGGCCCGATCAGCGTCGAGCGCCGCTCGCACAGCCCCTTCGCCATCGGCGACCGGACCGTGGCCCCGGTGACCGAAGTCCAGAGGGTCCCCGGCGTGTTCGCCGCGTGCGCCGAGGGCTTCCGCCGGTCCCTGGTGGCGGGCAAGCGCATCCTCCAGTTCCTGGGCGGGATCTTCAGCGGCCGCGTTTCGGCTCAGAACATCGGCGGCCCGGTCCTGATCTTCCAGATCTCCTACGCCACCGCCCGCAAGAACTTCATCCACTTCCTCTACTTCCTCGGCCTGCTGTCCATCAACCTCGCGATCATCAACCTGCTCCCCATTCCCATCCTCGACGGGGGACTGCTCCTCTTCCTCCTCTACGAGGCGATCCGGGGCCGGCCGATGCCGCAGAAGGCCATGGCGGTGTTCCAGTGGGCCGGGCTGTTCATCATCCTGCTGCTGATGGTGTTCGTCATCGCCAACGACGTGACCCGCATCCTGCGCTGACCCAGCGCGGTCCCCGGCCCGGGCTCCTCACCGCCCCGCACCGCACATGACCGGCGGAGGGGCCGGAGGGTGCGCCGCACGCCGCCGGCGCGCCCGGACCTCGGCCCACGCGAGCCGCCGTGCGTCGGGTGCGGGTTCCGCGGGGCGGCGGGTCAGCGGCCGGGCCGGGGCCGGCCGTGGCGCCCCTCGCGGATCTCCTCCCGCAGGCGCCGGTAGCCGTCCGTGGCGCGCAGCGCCGCGAGGTCGCGGTCCCGGTCCATCCACGCGACGTTCGACGGGTCGAGGGCATACCCGCCCTCCACGGCCGTGCGCAGGGCGGTGAGCGCCTCGCGGAGGGCTCCCACCCGCGAGAGCAGGCAGGCGTAGTTGTACCAGCGGACGATGGGCCGCTCGGGATCCCGCAGGGCCAGCTCCCAGTGGCGGCGCGCGCCCGCCAGGTCCCCGAGGCGCGTGAGGAACATCGCCAGCTCCTCGTGCACCCAGCCCGTGTTGAAGAAAGCCAGTTCGCTGGCCACCCCGCGCGCGTCGAGATCGGCCTGCCACGCCACTTCCTGCTCGTAGTCCTCGACGAGGGCGCGAAGCGGAGCGGTCTCCCCGAGCGCCGCGAGCGGCATGGCGACGGCGATCCGGGGATCCTCGTACCGGTTCGGCTTCTGGTCCGGGAGACTCCCGTAGAACTCGAGGAGGCCCGCCGCCTCCTCCGGCCCCCCGACCTCGCCCAGGCAGGCCGCGGCACGGTCGCGGAGATCGTCCGGCAGCAGCCCCGGGGGAGCCTCCTCGAGGAAGCGGTAGCCGCCCGGAGGCCCCGGGACGCCGGCTTCCGTGGGCGCGCGATCGACGACGATGGAGAGGAGCACGTCGCCCGGTCGCGGCCCTCCCTCCACGGCGAGTTCGCCCACGATGCCGTACATGCCGTCATAGGACCCCGCCAGGTCGCAGGTCTCGAGGACCGCGAGCAGAGCGCGCTCCACGTCATGACGGAAGAGGTGGCGCAGCATCTCCCGGGCCCCCTCCGCCGTCGCGGCGTCCCCGGACCGGCGCGCCGCCTCGACGCCCTCGCGCAGGACGTCCACCTCCGCCACGGCCTCGGCGACCTTCCGGCCCGCGGCGCGCCGGGCCGGGTCCGCGGACGACACCACCGCCTGGAGCGCGCGGCGGGGCCCGGCACCCGGCCCGGGGAGCGCGCGCAACGCCTCCTCGGCCGCGAAGTCCCCGGCGCCGGCCATGGCCAGGACGAAGCCCGATGCGAGCCGGCGCGCCCGGCCGTAGAGGGCGGAGGCGAACCGGCGCTGCGCGTTCCGTACACCCCGGTCCGCCGTCCCGAGATCGGAGACGACGAGAGGCACGAACGCCGCGCCCGGGTTCTGGGCGAGGGCGTCGATCAGCGCGGAGCGGAGCGCGTAGTCGCCTCGGGAGTAGGCTGCCGCCAGGCGCGAGGACTCCTCGGGCGGCGCCCGGGAGATGACCGCCGCCGCCTCCTCCCGCCGCTCGGCGAACGGCGAGGAGAGCGCCTCGAGGGCCGCGCCGAGGTCGTCGGCGTCGGCCCCGCGGGTGGCGGAAGCGACGACGCCGAGCAGTACGATGGCGGGCCACGTGCGCATCGCACGGATGCTAGCATGCGGTGCGGGGCCGTTTGGCCATTCAGGGAGCCCCCTGGACGGCCGATACACCAAGTCGGGAGATGCCGATTCCATGGCGGCGGACGACAAGCTCAACGCGGAGCTTCGCCGGGGCGTCCTGCAGGTCGCGCTTCTCGCGCTCCTGCGGCGGCGCGCCCACGGCTACGCCCTGGGGAAGGCGCTCTCGGCCCACGGGCTGGAGACGGAAGAGGGCACCCTGTACCCCGTCCTGCGCCGCCTCGAGCAGCAGGGCTACGTCACGAGCCGGTGGGACACCGGCGGGAACCACCCGCGCAAGTACTACGAGATCACCGGCGCGGGCCGCGAGGTCCTCTCGATGCTCGTCGGCTCGCTCCGGAGACTGGTGGACTCGATCGAGGGACTCCTCCGGGAGGGCGATTCCGATGGTGAGTGACCCGCAGCCCCTCGACCGGTTCCTCGAGGAGGTGTCCGCCGCCCTGCCCCGCCGAGGGGACCGCGCGGACATCCTCGCCGAGATCCGCTCCGCCATCCTCGACCGCGCCGAGGAGATCGCCCGCGGCGAACCGACCCCGGAGGCCATCGCCGAGGCCGTCGCGCGCTTCGGCAGCCCGTGGGAGACGGCCCTCGCCTACGGCGGCGAGCGCTACCTGGTGGGCCCCCGGCACTACCCGTGGTTCGTGGCCTACACGGGGATCCTGTTCGCCGTCCACCTCGTCCTCATCGTGGCCGCCAGCGTCCTCGGCGCGGAGATCGCCCTGTTCCCCCTGAGCGCGCCGGACGTGTCCGGCCGCCACCAGTTCCTCCGCTTCGCGGTGGCCGCCCTGCAGGCGCTCCTGTTCGACATCGGCCTGATGGCCGTCGTGTTCGCCGCCGCCGCACGGATGCCCCGCGCGGTCCGGCTGCCCAACCTCCTCTTCCGCGTCCGCCACGGCCTGCGCCACTGCCTCGCGAGCCTCGTGCTGGCCCTGGTCGCCCTGGCCGCGCTCAATCCCCTCCGCGACGTCGTGTTCGTCGTGCACTCCGCCGACCGCGCGGACCCGCTCCTCACGGCGGAGTTCCTGCGGGCGCTGCCGCTCGTCAACGCGTTCCTCGTCGCCCTTCTCCTCCGCGCGGCCGCCTACGCGCTGCTGCGCGAGCGCCGCGCCTCGCTCGTCCTCGACGCCGCGGTCTCCGGGGCCGGCGCGGTGCTGATGGTGTGGCTCCTCACGCGGAGCGCCCTCATCGCGTTCCCGGCCCACGTGGCGACCACCCCGGTGGGCGTGCCGACCGTCAACCACCTGGTGGCCGGGGTGACGAGGCTGCTCCTCCTCGTGTTCGCGACGGCCCTCGCGGCCGAGACCGTGAAGCGCCTGCTCCGTCTGCGGCAGCTGTGATCAGGACGGGAGGCCCACGCGCGCGAAGCGGCGACGGCCGACCCGCAGGATCTCCCCTCCCCGGACCGGCACCGCCGCTTCCGGATCGTCGAGCCGGACGCCGTCGAGAGTGACCCCGCCCTGGCGCACGAGGCGCCGCGCTTCCCCACCGGAGGACGCGAAGCCCGCGACCTGGACGAGCCGCACGACCCAGACGCGACCGTCCTTCACGTCTTCCGGCGCCAGACGGACCACGGGCATCTCCGAAGGGACCTCGCCGTCGGAGAACACGCGGCGGAACTCCTCCGCCGCCGACTCCGCCGCGGCGGAACCGTGGTAGCGGGCGACGATCGCCCGCGCCAGCGCCTCCTTGGCCGCCCGCGGGTGCGTGCGCGCGGGGTCCAGCAGCAGGGCCGCCTCGGCGTCCGCCACGTCCGTCGTCCACAGGAAGTAGGACGCCATGGCCGCGTCGGGGACCGACATGACCTTGCCGAACATCTCGCGCGGCGCCTCGGTGACGCCGACGTAGTTCCCGAGGCTCTTGCTCATCTTCTTGACGCCGTCGAGCCCCACGAGGATCGGGTGGGTCATGATGACCTGCGGCTCCTGGCCCTCGTCGCGCTGGAGTTCGCGGCCGAAGAGGAGGTTGAACTTCTGGTCGGAGCCGCCGATCTCCACGTCGGCGCGGACCATCACGGAGTCGTAGCCCTGCATGATCGGGTACAGGAGCTCGTGGACGCCGATGGGCACGCCGTCCCGGAGGCGCAGCGCGAAGTCGTCGCGCTCCAGCATCCGCGCCACCGTGGCCCGGGCCGTGAGACGCACCGTCTGCGCGAACGTGAGGTTCCGGAACCACTCGCCGTTGTGGCGGATTTCGGTCCGGCCCACGTCCAGGATGCGCGAGAGCTGGGCTACGTACGTGTCGGCATTGTGCCGGACCTGCTCCTCCGAGAGCATCGGGCGCGTCCGGTTGGCGCCCGACGGGTCGCCGACCATGGCGGTGTAGTCGCCGATGATGACCACGGGCAGGTGGCCCAGGTCCTGGAACAGCCGCAGCTTGTGCAGCGCGATGGCGTTGCCGAGGTGGAGGTCCGGAGCGGTGGGGTCCATCCCGTACTTCACGCGCAACGGCTTCCCCGTCTCGCGGGACCGGCGCAGCTTCGCGAGGAACTCCGCCTCGGGGACGATCTCATCGGAGATCCGCCGCAGGGCGGAGAACTGCACCTCGGGATCAGCGAATCCCATCGAGACCTCCCTCCGACCGCCACTTCTCCACGGCCGCGGCGTCGCCGCCGAAAGCCACGCCGGTCAGGCGCTCCAGCGACGCGAGCACCGTTCGCTCCATCTCCGGCGAGACGCCCGTCCTCAGCGCGTCGACGAGCGCCTCGGCGGCGGAGCGTGTCGACTCCGGCGGCATCAGCTCGGCCGCCACGAGCAGGTGCTCCCGCGCGCCGAGGGACAGCGCCTTCCGCAACGTGCCGAGCGCGTCGGCAGCGATCGGCTCCCAGCCCGGCGGGAGAACCCGCACGACCGCGTCGCGCAGCGTCACCGCCTCGTAGTACCGGTCTTCCCCCGCCCGGATCACCGCGGGGCGCAGGGTCCCCGAGATCCGGAACTCCGTGATCCCGAGGTGGCGGTCCTCCGCACGCCCGGTCGACACCGTGTGCGTCACGGCCGCCCGCCCCCCCACGGGAAGCACGAGGTCGGCCCCGAGCGGCAGCAGAACCCGCTCCGTCTCCACCTTCGCGTTGCCGTAGATGTCGACGTCGCGACGCAGGATGTCCACGACGAAGAGCGAGTCGGAAGCGCCTCCGTCCGACTCCGCGACCTCCACGACGACGTCCGCCAGGTTCCGCACCGCGAGGTCCACCTCGATGTCCGTCCCGACGGTGACGACGTCCCGGCGCGGGATCGCGCGCGCCTCCACGACCTCGCGGGTCAGCAGGCGGCGCCGCGCCGACATGCGGAGCGAGCGGAGCTCGACGGCCACCGACTCCGGAGGCGACCGGTCGAGCGCCTCCCTCACGATGCGCAGGCACTCGCGGTCGTCACCCCGGAGGTACGCCTCCTCGGCCGCCGCCAGCGCCTGCCGCGCCTCCTCCTCGCCCATCCCCTCGCCGTCGACGGACTCCGCCCGATTCACGACGGGGGCCTGGGCGAGGAGTCCGTCCTCGCTCAGGCCGTCCGAAGCGCAGGCCGCAAGGGCCGCGACTGCGATGAGGGCGATGGTCTTCATCGCGGGCCGTGATACGCCCGGCGAGTCACCTCGCCGTCACACGCCGGGGGTGGCGTCCGCGGGGGGCGCCTCCTCGGGGGCGGCTTCCGCCGCAGCCGTCTCTGCCGGGGCGGCTTCCGCCACCGGCGCACCGCCGAGTTTCTGCACGAAGGCCAGGCCGATCTTGCGCTCGTCGGGGTCGACCCGCAGGACGCGGACCTCGATCGCCTCGCCGACGGAGACGACCTCCTCCGGGTCGGCGATCTTCTTGTCCGTGAGTTCGGAGATGTGCAGGAGCCCCTCGAGGTTCTCCTCCAGCGCCACGAACACCCCGAAGTTCGTGAGCTTCGTGACGTTGCCGACCACTCGCGTCCCCACCTTGTACTTGTAGGGGATCACGGTCTGCCACGGGTCGTCCTCGAGCTGCTTCATGCCGAGGGCGATGCGCTTCTTTTCCTGGTCGACCGTGAGGACGATGGCGCGGACCGAGTCGCCCTTGTTCAGGAGTTCGGACGGGTGGGCCACCTTCTTCGTCCACGACATGTCGGACACGTGGAGGAGGCCGTCGATGCCCTCCTCGATCTCCACGAACGCGCCGAAGTTCGTGAGGTTGCGCACCTTGCCCTCGATGACGGTGCCCGGCGGGTACTTCTCCTCGACGAGCATCCAGGGGTTGACCTCGACCTGCTTCATGCCGAGGCTCAGCTCCTTCTTCTCCTTGTTGATGTCGAGCACCACGACCTCGACGCGGTCGCCGATCTTCACGACCTCCGAGGGGTGGTTCACCCGGCGGGTCCACGACATCTCCGAGATGTGGACGAGCCCTTCGAGGCCCTCCTCGATCTTCACGAAGGCGCCGTAGGACATGATGTTCACGACCTCGCCGAGGAGGTGCGTGCCGATCGGGTACTTCTCGTCCACGTTCTTCCACGGGGACGGCGTCAGCTGCCGCAGGCCGAGCGCGATCCGCTCCCGCTCCTTGTCGACCTTCAGGACCTTCACGTCCAGTTCGTCGTCGATCGACAGGACGTCCGAGGGGTGGTTGATGCGGCCCCAGGAGATGTCCGTGATGTGGAGCAGGCCGTCGATCCCCCCGAGGTCCACGAACGCGCCGAAGTCGGCGATGTTCTTCACGACGCCGCGGCGGACCTCCCCCTCCTTGATCTCGTCGAGGAGCTTGCGCTTCATCTTGTCGCGCTCTTCCTCGATGAGCTTGCGGCGGGAGATGACGATGTTCATCCGGGCTTCGTCGATCTTGATGACCTTCGCCTCGATGTCCTTGCCGATCCACTCGGCGATGTCGCCCTGGCGGCGGATGGACACCTGCGAAGCCGGCAGGAACACCGGCACGCCGATATCGACCAGCAGGCCGCCCTTGATCTTCCGCAGGACGCGGCCCTTCACGATGTCGCCTTCGTGCTTCTCGGAGACGATCCGCTCCCAGCCGCGCTGCCGGTCGGCCTTCTTCTTCGAGAGGACCACCTCGCCCATCTCGTCCTCCACCGACTCCAGGAGCACCTCCACCTGGTCGCCGGGGTCGATGGCGCTGGGATCCTCGAACTCGTTGATGCTGATGATCCCCTCGGACTTGTAGCCGATGTCGACGATGACGTCGTCGTTGATGACGTCGAGGATGCGCCCGCTGAGAATCGAGTCGACCTCGAAGTTCTTCACCGAGTCCTCGTAGATGCCCTCGAGGGGGCCGGTGCCCCCGCCGAGCGCCTCGCCGACCTTCGAGGAGAGCTCCTCTTCCGTGAGATCGAACTTCCGGATGATGTCCTTGGCCTTCTTCATGACCTACCCGTCTCTCTTGCGGCCCGGGCGCGTCCCCCGCCGCGGGGGACCGAACCCGCCCGTCCGACGCCGTCCGCGCCGCGCGCGCCCCCCACCGCGGGGAGTCGTCCACGCCTCGGCGCCTGATCCGTCCTACGCCATCCGCTCCGCCCTCTCCTTGAGGGCACGCAGGCGGCCTCCGAGGTCCGCGAGGACCTCGGCGCGGTCGATCTCCGCCCCGTACGTCACCGGGTCTCCGTAGACGACCCGCACGCGGCCCCGCCGGAACCACTTCCGGCCCCGGGGCCAGCACTCGTGGGTGCCGTCGACCGCGATCGGCACCACCGGCACGCCGGACCGGCACGCGAGCATCGCCACGCCGGCCTTCAGCGCACCGAGCCTGCCGTCCGGGGACCGTGTCCCCTCCGGGAAGAACACCAGGGCGTCGCCGTCCCGGAGCGCGGCCACGATGCCCCGCAACTCCCGCGACCCGCCTTCCTCCCGGTCGAACGACCGCGCCCCCATGCGCGCGATGAGCCAGCCGAACAGGGTGCTGCCGAAGAGCGTGCTCCGCGCCACGTACCCGATCCGGCGCGTGGTGATCGGCGCCGTCACCATCACCGGGTCCAGGTGGCTCTCGTGCGTGCTCGCGAGGATCGCTCCCCCCCGCACCGGGACCTTCTCCTCGCCCTCCGTACGGAAGTCGAAGAATGCGAGGATCAGGGTCCGCACGAAGCCGTGGATGAGCCGGTGAACCGGCCCCCTCACGCCCGAAGCCGCTCCCGCACCCATGCCGCCAGCCGTTCCACCACCTCCTCGATCGTGCGATCCGTCGTATCGAACACCCACGCCCCGTCCGCCACCGTCAGCGGCGAATCGGCGCGGCTCATGTCGCGGCCATCCCGCTCCCGCAGGTCCTTCTCGACCTCCCGCGGGTCGCGGCCGCTCTCCGCGGCGCGGCGGCGCGCGCGCTCCTCCGGCGTCGCCGTCAGGTACACCTTCGCCGCCGCGTCCGGGAACACGACCGACCCGATGTCCCGTCCCTCGACCACGAGCGCCTCTCCGGGGTAGGCGGCCCTCTGCTTCGCCACCATCCCGGCCCGGACCCCCCGCACGGCGGCCACGGGCGAGACGAACCGGCTGACCTCGACGGTGCGGATCGCTCCGCCCACGTCCTCGCCGTCCAGAAACACCCGCTCGCCGTCCGGCACGATCTCGGTGCGCGAGAGAAGCGCCGTCAGGCCCGCCTCGTCGTCGGCGGCGACCCCGAGGCGGATCGCCTTCAGCGCCAGGGCGCGGTACATGGCCCCGCTGTCGAGGTACCGGAAACCGAGGGCCGTCGCCAGCCTGCGGGCCACCGTGCTCTTCCCGGAGCCCGCCGGACCGTCGATCGCGACCACCGCGCGCTGCGCCATCCGAGTCACCGCAAGCCTCGGACGATGCCGCCACCGTGGCGCCGCCCCGGACGAGGCGTAAACCATGAATCTAGCCGGACCTCCGCCCGGGCCAAGCTATTTTCCCATGGGGAAGGAACGGAGGCGGACCTCCCCTTCCGTCCACTCGGCGTAACCCGGCACGACGTCCCACCCGGGGAGCACGACGAGGTCCGCCGACCGGTCGGGAAGGGCGAGGCGGTAGCGTTCGCCGCGGTGGACGTGCCCGCACACGATGGCGTCGTACCCCCGCGCCGCCCATCTCCTGGCCTCGGCGAAGTCGAGGGTCAGTTCGTAGTGCGTCTTCCGGGCGACCTCCATCACGCTGGCCCACCGCAGGCCCCCCGCCAGGCGCAGGGCCACCGGGAGGGGCAGGAGCCCCATGAGGGCCCGGGCGAGCCGGCTCCGCAGGAAGCGGCGCATCCGGTGGTAGGCCTCGTCCCGCGTGCACAGCAGGTCCCCGTGCGTCAGGCACAGGCGCCTTCCGTCGAGGAGGATCTCCGCGACGTCCGGCAGGACCGAGAGCCCCTGCGAGCTCGCGAAGGCCCCCTCGAGGAGGAAGTCCCGGTTGCCCGGCACGAAGCCGACCGTCGTGCCCCCGTCGCGGATCGCCCGGAGCCGGCGGAACACCTCCGCATAGCCGGGCAGGCGGTTCTGGCGCCGGCCGACCCAGAAGTCGAAGAGGTCGCCGAGGACGTAGAGGGCGCGGGCGCCGGGCGCTTCCGTGTCGAGGAAGCGGCAGAAACCGGCGAAGATCGCCGGCTCGAGCGGAGTCAGATGGACGTCGGACACGAAGAGCACGCGGCCCCCGCGGAGGTCGTGCCCCGGCCCCTCGCCCGCGCTGGCACCCGCTCCCGGCGTCACCCTTCGATCCCGTACTCTCTCATCTTCTCCCACAGGTTCTTGCGGGACACTCCGAGGATCTTCGCCGCCTCGGCCTTCTGGCCTCCCGTGTGCCCGAGAACGGCGTGTATGGTCCGCTTCTCCGCCTCGCGACGGGCCTCCTCCAGCGTGCGGATCTGGTCCGCCTCCGCCGGCACCGCGTGCTTCGCCTGGTCCGCCAGGAGGTGGCTCTCCCGGAGGACGAGCGAGTCCCCCGCCATGGCGATGGCCCGCTCGACGGCGTTCTCCAGCTGCCGGACGTTCCCGGGCCACGCGTAGCGCTCCATCCGTTCGAGCGTCTCCTCGGGGACGGTGTAGGCCTTCCCCCGACCGTACCGGTCGAGGAAGTGCGTCACGAGGAGTCGCACGTCGCCCTCCCGCTCGCGGAGCGGCGGCAGGCGGATGGGCACCACGTTCAGCCGATAGTAGAGGTCCTCCCGGAAGTCCCCCTCGCGCACCATGGCCGCCAGGTCCACCTTCGTGGCGGCGACGAGCCGCACGTCGACGCCGATGGGGCCCTCGCCCCCGAGCCGTTCGATCTGCCGCTCCTGCAGCACCCGGAGCAGTTTCACCTGCACGCTGAGCGGGGTATCGTCGATCTCGTCGAGGAACAGCGTCCCTCCGTTCGCCCGCTCGAAGAGCCCCTTCCGCTGCTCCCGCGCGTCGGTGAACGCTCCGCGCTCGTGCCCGAAGAGCGCATCCTCCAGCAGGCTGGGGGTCATCTCGGCGCACGAGAACGCCACGAACGGACCGTCCTTCCGCGCCGAGTTGTGGTGGAGGGCCTTGGCGATCATCTCCTTGCCCGTCCCCGAGGAGCCCTCGATGAGGATGTTCGAATCCGTCGGGGCCACCGTCTTCACCAGCCGGAACACGTCCTGCATGCACGCGGACCGGCCGATGATGTTGTCGAACCGGTAGCGCTGGCCCAGCTCCTCGCGCAACTCCACGTTCTCCTGCCGCAACGCCTTCAGTTCGGCGATGCGCCGCAGGAGGAGCACGATCTCCTCGTTGTAGAACGGCTTCAGGAGGTACTCGAACGCGCCGGACTTCATGGCGTGGACCGCGGACTCGATCGTCCCGTAGCCCGTGATCATGATGACCTCGACGTCCGGGTGGTTCTTCCGCGCCTCGCGCAGAAGCTCCATCCCGTCCATGCCGGGCATCTTGATGTCCGTGACGAGGACGTCGAACCGCCGGGTCGTGAGCAGGTCGAGGGCGGACAGCCCGTCGTGGGCGACCGAGACCCGGTGGCCCGCGGTCTCCAGATCGTCCCTCAGGGTGACGGTGATCGCCTTCTCGTCGTCCGCCAGGAGAATGTCCATGCGCCCTCCCGAAACACCGATTCTAGCCCCTCCGGCCGGCCCGGGCATGTTTCGCGGCAGCCGTCCGCGGAACGTTTCCCGCGCGTCCGGCGGAACGGTATCCTGCCCGCCAGGAAAGGATGTCGACGCGGTTCGTCAGGCCCGCGGGCATGTCGAACGCCGTGGACATCGGGGACCGGCGCCCGCTCGGCTTCACGCGGGCCACGCCCGCCCGGGGGGACGCCGACCGATCCGCGAGGGGCGGCACGACCTTTGCCAAGTGCCCTCCGTGGCTCCTTCCGAGAAAGACCGGAGTTCCGGCGACATGGCGGAGACCGAGACCGAGAGGCCGGGGGTGCTGATCGTCGGCGGCGGGGAATCCTCGTCCCGCGCCCTCTCCGACGCGCTCGCCCGGGACGGCATCGCCGCCGCCGCCGCCCCCACCTTCCTCGCGGGCGTCGGGCGGTTCGCCCGCGGGCGCTTCCGCGTGGTGATCCTGAGCCTGTCCCGCGCCACGGAGGCCGATCTCGAGGCCATCCCCGCGCTCCGCGAGGCGCGCCCCGACGCCCACCTCCTCGTCTCGTTCCCGCTCGACCGCCGCGACCTCGCCGCGCGCGCGCTCGCCGCCGGCGCCGACGCGTCCCTGCTCGAGCCCTACTACCTCGAGGAGGTCCTCGCGGTCATCCGCCGGGCGCTCTCCCGCGAACCGGCCCCGAGTCCCCGCGAGGACGGCCCCGCGCGCGCGCAGCTGAGCGATCTCGAATGGCTGGCGGCGGCGGTGGCGCACTTCGTGCGCAACCCGCTCCAGAGCCTCCAGTTCCACTTCGACGACGCTGCGGATCCCGACGCCCCTGGTATGCTGGGCGAGGTCCGCCGGATCGGCGACGTCGTGACGGCGCTGGAGCTGCCCGAGGAATTCCGCACCGACGTCTCCGCCAAGACCTTCGACCTCAACGACGCCGTGCGGGAGGCGCTGCGCTCCCTTGCGGAGGCGGACGGCGCCGCCGTCGTCTGGCGCCTCAAACCCGGCTTGCCGCCCGTACTCGGCCGCCGCGCCCCGATCGTCGAGGCGCTGCGGACGCTGGCGGATCTCGGGCGCACGGGGGGCGCCGCCGGGGCGCTCGTCGTCGAAACCGCGGCCGGGGCGCTCCTTTCCAGAAGGCAGGAGGCCGTCACCGTCCGGTTCACGGTGCCGGACGCGAGCCCACGGAGCGAGGAGCGCGACGACATGGGCCGCCCCGACGGCGGCACGCTCGCGCGGCTCCTCGGGCCGCGGATCATCAGGGCGTTCGTCGGCGTGCGCGTGAACGGCGGCGACTTCGAGTTCCCGCGCGTCGCGGGGGCCATGATTGTGGTGGTCCGCCTCCCCGCGTCCGGCGGGACGGAGGCCTGACCCGAAGATCGGAGCCTTGCGGGATGCCCGACAGCCCGTCCCTCATCGTGGTGGTCGACGACGAACCGCTGATCCGGGACCTGCTCCGGCGTCGGCTCGCGAAGGAGGGCTACGAGGTCGAGGCCTTCCCGGACGCCGAGTCCGCGCTGCCCGTGATCCGCGCCCGCCGTCCGGACCTGCTGCTCACCGACATCCGGATGCCGGGCCTCGACGGCTTCGACCTGCTGAAGCGCGCCCGCGCCTTCGACCGCGATCTCCCGGTCGTGCTCCTGACCGCCTACGCCAGCGTCGACGCCACGGTCCGCGCCTTCCGGGGCGAGGTCGACGGGTTCATCGAGAAGCCTTTCTCCTTCGACGAGGTGCGCCGGGTCGCCCGCCGCCTGGTGGACGCCCGCCGGCACGAGCGCGAGCTCCGGGAGCTCGTGGCCGAACGCGCCGTCACGGTCCGGGAGCTCCAGCAGAACCGGGACCGGCTCACGAACAGCGTCCTCAGCGCCCGCACCGATCTCGAAGCCGCCAACGCCCGCCTCGCCCGGCGCCTCAACGACTTCGAGATCCTCCGCGAGATCGCCGAGTTCACCACCCCCGTCAGCGAGCCGTCCGCGCTGTCCACGCTCATCTGCCCCCTCGTCCGGGACAAGATGTCGGTGGAGACCGTCGCGGTCCTGGTGCGCGACGACCCGACCGCCCCCCCCCGCATCGAGGCGGCGGTGGGCCTGCCGGCCTCGCTCGCCGACGGGGTGCGCCTCGACGGAGCCGAGGCCCTCCTGGCGGCGGAGCGCCACGACGCGGAAGCGTCCGCCCGAGTCCGGGCGCTCTTCGGCGGCGGGGAGCTCCTCGCCACGGCGATCGCGGCGGCGCACGGTCCGCCCGCGCTCCTCGTCGTCGCCCGCCGCCCCGACCAGCCCGGCTTCCGGTCCGAAGACCGCGAGCTGCTCGGGCTCGTCGCCCACGACCTCGCGCTGAACCTCGAGAACTCCCGCCTCCTCCGGCGGACGGAGGACGAGTACCTGGAGGTCCTGCGAAGCCTCGTCACGGCCACCGAGTGCCGCCACGCCTACCTGACGGGGCACTCCCAGCGGGTCGGGGAGCGTGCCGCGGCGCTCTCGCTCGCCCTCGGCCTGCCGGCCCGTGAGCGCGAGGTCGTCCACCACGGCGCCATCGTCCACGACCTCGGGAAGATCGGCGTGCGGGATGCCACGCTGGACAAGCCGGGAGCGCTCGACGGCGAGGAGTGGCAGGAGATCCACCGCCATCCGACCATCGGCGAGGAGATCGCGCGGCCCTCACGCCACCTGACGCTCGCCCGCCCCGTCATCCGCCACCATCACGAGCGCTGGGACGGCCGCGGCTACCCCGACGGCCTCGCCGGGGATGCGATCCCCCTGGCCGCCCAGATCGTCAGCGTCTGCGACGCCTGGGACGCGATGACCTGCCCGCGGCCGTACCGCGCCACGCTCGACCCCGCGGAGGCCCTGTCGCGGCTGCGCGCGGCGGCCGGCACCCAGTTCGATCCCTTCCTCGTCGAGGCGTTCTGCGACAGCCCGGCGACGCCCGCCGGCCGGGAGGAGGAGAAGTGACCGCGCCGGACGTCTTCCTCGTGGGGCCCCCGTTCCTCGGCGCACCCGAGGCCCTGTCGGCCGACGGGCTCGCCGTGGGCGCCGCGCCCACCTGCATCTCCGGTCTCCTGCGGATCCCCGACGCCCCTCCGCGCGTCGTCGTCCTCGGCGGGCGTGCGGCCGCCGGCCGCGAGGCGGAAGCGGTCCTCGCCTTCCGCGAGTCCGCCCCGGGAGCGCGCATCCTCCTGACCGTTCCCTCCAGCCTCGCGCGGCGGTCGCCGGAAGACCGCTTCGGGGCCGACGCCACGCTCGCCGAACCCTTCGCGCCGGCCGACCTGGTCGCCACCGCGCGCAGGCTCCTCGCCGCCACGCCGCCGGTCCCCGGCACCCCCGCCGGCGGCGACCTCGTCCGCGACCTGTCCGGGCTGTCCGCCCGCGTGGCGTGCCTCGCGGACCTGTCGGGTTTCCTCGTCGACGTCTTCCGGCGGTGGAGCCGGGCCGCCCGCGTGTCGCTGCTCCTCTACGACCGCCGCCGGCGCGAACTCTATTCCCGCCGCGAGCTCTGCCTCCCCGCCGAGGTCCCCGAGAACCTGCGCATCCCCCTCGGGCAGGGCATCGCCGGGCATGCCGCCCTGCGGCGCGAACCGGTGGTGGTGGACGACATCCGGCAGCCCCCGTGGTGCGACCTCGCCAACCGCGGCCCCTACGAGTCCCACTCGTGCCTCTCCGTCCCCCTCGTCGCGGGCAGCCAGCGCCTCCTCGGAGTGCTCAATCTCAGCGAACGCGCCGGAGGCGCTCCGTTCAGCACCGGCGACGTCTCGAACCTCCGGCCCGTGCTCGACCAGACGGTCCTCTCGATCGCCACCGCCATGCGCATCCGCGGCCTGCGGAAGCTCTCCAAGACCGACGAACTCACGCGGCTTTACAACTTCCGCTACTTCGGCGATCTCCTCGACCGCGAGATCCGTCTCTCCCGGCGCCGCCCGCAGGTCTTCGGGCTCGCCCTCATCGATGTCGACCACTTCCGGCGGGTCAACCACAGCGTCGGCCACGTCCCCGCCAACTCCGTGCTCCGGAGGATCGCCGAAGTCCTCCGCCAGGCCTTCCGCGCCACGGACGTCCTGGCCCGGTACGGCGGCGACGAGTTCGGCGTGCTGCTCCCGGACGTCGAGCGGACCACCCCCGGCATCGAGGCCTCCGCCGACCGCGTGGTCGCCCGCGTCCGCGCGGAACGGTTCGTGGACCTGCCCCTCCTGCCCAGCGGCCGGGTGACGATCTCCATGGGCGTGTCGTTCTTCCCCACCGACGGCCTGACCCGGAAGGACCTCGTCGTCGCCGCCGACAACGCGCTCTACCGGGCGAAGGCCCAGGGCCGCGACCGGGCTTGTTTCGACACCCGGCCCCGATCCCCGGCTCCGTAGTCCGGCCTCAAGTCGTCCTGCCCGTTCACCCGATGTCCAATCGGCAGAACATCCGGGGCGTTCCCGGGGGGCGACCATGGCCGGATCCCACATCCTCATCGTCGACGACGACCCGAACATCCGGTCCGTCCTCGCGAAGGTCCTCTCCCGCGCCGGCCACCGGGTGTCCATCGCCGACGCCGCGATGCCCGCCCTGGACATCCTCGCCCGCGATCCCGCGGCCGTCGTCCTCACCGACCTGCGCATGCCCGGCATGGACGGACGCGATTTCGTCCGCCGGGTCCTCACCGGCGAGCCGGCCACGATGGTCCTCGTCCTCACCGGCTACGGGAGCATCCCGGAGACGGTGGAACTGATGCGCGCGGGCGTGTTCAACGTCGCTACCAAGCCGGTCCGCGTGGAGGACGTCCTGTTCCTCGTCGACCGGGCCCTCGACGAGCTGCGCTTGAAGCAGCAGAACCGCGAGCTCGGACGGCGCCTCGAGTCCTCGGAGCGCATGGCCCTCATCGGCAAGCTGGCCGCGGGAGTCGCGCACGAGCTGAACAACCCGCTGGACGGGGTCGCCCGCTTCGTCCGGCTCTCCCGCGACAGCCTGCCCGCGGGCAGCGAGCCGCGCGAGTTCCTCGATTCGGCCCTCGAGGGCCTCCACCGGATGTCCTGCATCGTCAAGGACCTCCTGTCGTTCTCGCGAAACATCGTGCGCGAGGCCGAGGAGGAGAACCTCGGGAGCCTGCTCCGGGAGGCCGTGGGCCAGATCCAGGCGCTGCGCGGGGACCGTGCGCTGAACGTCGTCGTGGAGGAGCCCGTGCCCGAGGTGGCGGTGCCGCGGGGTCTCTTCCAGGTCTTCCAGAACCTCCTCAGCAACGCCGCCGACGCGGTTCAGCCCGGCGGCCGCATCACGCTCCGCTCCGCCACGCGCGCGGATGAACTCGAGATCTCCGTCGAGGACGACGGCTGCGGCATCCCCGAGGAGATCCGCGACCGGGTGTTCGACCCGTTCTTCACCACGAAGGACTCCGGCCACGGCACGGGGCTCGGCCTGTCGATCGTGAGCCGGATCATGGAGCGGTTCGGGGGTGGAGTGTCCCTCGCGAGCGAGGTCGGCAAGGGCACGACCGTGACCGTGTTCCTCCCGCTCTCGCGGACCCGTGCCAAGGAGCCAGCGAATGCCCCGGCCTGATCCCGCGTCGAAGCACCGCATCCTCATCGTGGACGACGATCCCCTGATCCTGCGGAGCCTCTCCGTGGTCATGCAGCGCGAGGGGTACGAGGTCGCCGGCGCCCCGGGCGGCGCGCAGGCCGTGGCCCTCCTCGCGGAGACCCGCTTCGACGCGCTGGTCACCGACTTCAACATGCCCGACGTGGACGGCATGCGCGTGCTGAAGGAGGCCCGCGAACGCCAGCCCGACTGCCCCGTCGTGCTCGTCACCGGCTACGGCACCATCGAGCAGGCGGTGGAGGCCATCAAGCAGGGCGCCTTCGACTACATCTGCAAGCCCATCATCGACGAGGAGATGAAGGTCGTCATCGCGAGGGCCATCGAGCAGTCGCGGCTCCGTTCGGAGAACGAAGTCCTGCGCCAGGCGCTGGACCAGCGCTACTCCTTCGATTCGATCGTCGGGCGCGACCACAAGATGCAGAAGATCTACGACACGATCTCCCTCGTCGCCCCCACGAAGGCCAGCGTCCTCATCACGGGCGAGTCGGGAACGGGCAAGACGATGATCGCCCGCGCCATCCACCACCACTCCCCCCGGCGGGCCGGACGCTTCGTGGAGGTCAACTGCGGCTCCCTGCCGGAGACGCTGCTCGAGAGCGAGCTGTTCGGCTACGTCAAGGGCGCCTTCACGGGCGCGGCGTGCGACAAGCCCGGGATGTTCCAGATGGCGCACGGCGGTTCGATCTTCCTCGACGAGATCTCGAATGCCACCCCCGTCCTGCAGATGAAACTGCTTCGCATACTCCAGGACAAGGAGTTCGAACCCGTCGGCGGAAGGGACACCGTCAAGGTGGACGTCCGGATCGTGCTCGCCACGAACGTGGATCTCGCGCGGGCCGTACAGGAGGCGAAGTTCCGCGAGGACCTCTTCTACCGCATCAACGTCGTCACCCTCCACCTCCCCCCCCTGCGCGAGCGGGTGGGCGACATCCCCCTGCTCGCGGCGCACTTCCTCGCGAAGTGCGCGAAGGAGAACGGCAAGAACATCGACGGGTTCTCGGCGGAGACGCTCGAGCTGCTCGGCGCCTACCGCTGGCCGGGGAACGTGCGCGAGCTGGAGAACGTCATCGAACGGGCCGTCGTGCTCACGCGCAACCGTGAGATCACGCCGGCCGATCTGCCCCCCAGCGTTCTCGGGGGCGAGGACCCGGGGCACTTCGCGGCATCGCGGCCCGGCGAGATCGTGCCCCTCCGCCAGGCGCTCGAGGAGCCGGAGAAGCGGATCATCGAGCGGGCCCTCCGGCAGCTGAACGGGTGCCGACAGACCACGGCGCGCGCGCTCGACATCAACCGTACGACCCTCTTCAACAAGATGCGGAAGTACGAGCTGCTCGACAAGTACTGATCACAGCCAGTCGCAGCGGAACTCGAGCGGCCGGTCGAACTCCAGCGCCACACCCACGAGCGGCACCCCGTCCTCGTTCAGCGCCGCCCGGCCCCGGACCCGCTCGATGCGCAGCACGGTGCCCTCGGTCCGCATGTCCAGCCGGACCTCGCGGGCCCCGTCCAGGAGGCTGTGGGGGACGGTCACCCGGATCGACACGCGCTGACCGACGCGCAGGCCCTCCCAGGAGAACGTGCGGAAGTAGAGGCCGCGGGCGCCGAGGTCGCTCGTCAAGGCCCGGGTGGAGCCCCCCTCGACCTCACCGCGGATCGTCGTCTCGACCGGATAGTGGATCCGCAGGCGCGGGTTCGTTCGTCGTTCGGTTCGCTCCGCCACGTTCGGCTCCCTCGACGCCGGGGCCGGCACGGCCCCATCGGTCACCCGGCATCGAGCAACGCCCGTGCCGCGCGCACCGACCCGCTCCGGACCGTCCATAACCCCTTGTCCGGCCACCCGATGAGCGGCACGGACGCGTCTCCCCCGGGGCCGGGTGCACGGCGACGTCCATCCCCTTTGACACGGGACGATCCCGGTGGACATCCCCGATTGGCCGAGCCCGCGGCCCCGCGCCAGCGACTCCTCTCGCGAAGACCACGAGGGATACCATGAGCACGCGGTGCCTGTCGGCGGACGTGGAGGGCATCCGGGCCCGTCTCGTCGAGGTCGAGGTGACGCTCGCCTCGGGCTCGCCCCGGTTCGTCATCACCGGCCTGCCCGACGCCGCCGTGAAGGAGAGCCGCGACCGCGTCCGGTCGGCGGTGGAGAGCGCGGGCTACGAGTTCCCCTCCCGGTCCCTGGTCCTCGTGAACCTCGCTCCCGCCCATCGGCGCAAGGTGGGCCCCCTGTACGACCTCCCCATCGCGCTCGCCGTGCTCGCCGCTTCCGGGGTCCTCCCGGCGGAGCGGCTCGCGGGCCACGTCGTCATCGGCGAACTGGCCCTGGACGGACGCGTCCGCCCCGTGCGCGGCGCGCTCGCCGTGGCGCAACGTCTCGCGCGGGCGGAGCCGCGCCGCCTGGTGCTGCCCGCCGCCAACGCTTCCGAGGCCTCCCTTCGGCCCGAGGTCGAGGCCCTCCCCGCGCATACGCTCCTCGAGGCCGTGGCCCACTTCTCCGGCGAGCGCACCATAGAGCGGCGCCTCGGCGACCCCTCCGGCGTCCTCGCGGCCGGGCCTCCGCCGGAGGACGAGGACCTCTCGGAGGTCCGTGGCCAGGGCGCGGCCCGGCGGGCCCTGGAAGTCGCGGCCGCCGGAGGGCACCATCTCCTGTTCGTCGGGCCGCCCGGCGCCGGCAAGACCATGCTCGCCCGCCGCCTCCCGGGGATCCTGCCGCCGCTCGACATGGACGAGGCGCTGGAGGCGACGATGGTCCACTCCGTGGCCGGCGAGCTCGGCGGGCGGGGGGTCGTCGATCGCCGGCCGTTCCGGGCCCCCCATCACACCGTCTCCGCCGCCGGGCTGCTGGGAGGAGGCCCCGCGGCCCGGCCCGGCGAGGTGAGCCTCGCCCACTGCGGCGTCCTGTTCCTCGACGAGCTGCCGGAGTTCGACCGCCGGACGATCGACGGCCTGCGGCAGCCCATCGAGGAAGGGGTCGTCCGGATCGCCCGCGTCGGCTACACCGTGCGATACCCGGCACGCTTCGCGCTCGTCGCCGCCATGAACCCGTGCCGCTGCGGACTGCACGGCGTGGCCGGGAGCGACTGCCGCTGCACTCCCCCGCAGGTGCAGGCCTACCAGTCGCGCGTATCCGGACCGCTGCTCGACCGGATCGACCTCCGCGTGGATCTCGAACGGGTCAAGTACGACGACCTGGCATGCGCCGACCGGGCCGAACCCACGCTGGCGGTCCGCGCTCGGGTCGCCGCGGCGCGGGGCATCCAGGCGGCACGCTACGCGGGCGGGACGGGCCGCGTCAACGCGGAGGTCCCCACCCGGGTCCTCCGGGCCCACTGCACCCTCCCCCCCTCCGCGCGGGCGCTCCTGCGCCTCGCCGTGGAGCGTCTGGGCCTCACCGCCCGCGGGTATGACCGCGTGCTGCGGGTGGCGCGCACCATCGCGGACCTGGACGGGCACGAGCAGGTCCCGGAGGCCGCGGTGGCCGAAGCCCTGCAGTACCGCCGGGCGGCCCCCGCCGACTGGGGCTAGCCCGCCCCGCCATCCCCGCGTCCGACCCGGACCGGGTCTCCCGGCCGAGACGCCCTGTCCTCCTCGGGGACGCGCCGGAGCAGGGCGGGAGGACGGTCTCGTGCCTCGTCCTGATCGCGGGCCGCGCGCTCGCCGGGAGGAACGGCGGGCGGTCACGCCTCGCCGAGAAGTTCCGCGATGGCATCCGCCGCGCGTTGCCCGCCCGTTCCTCCGCCGAACGCGGAGAGGTCCGGAGCCGCAGCGGGCGCCGCCCGGCGGAGGCCCTCGGCGATGGCTTCGGGCGAGACCCCCGCCAGCGTGTTCCAGCCGTCCTGCAGCGTCTCCGGCCACTCCGTCTCGTCACGCAGGGTGACGCACGGCACGCCGAGGAAGAAGGCCTCCTTCTGCAGGCCCCCGGAATCGGTGGCCACGGCCGCCGCGTGCGCGACGAGCGACAGCGTCTCGAGGTAGGACCGGGGCGGCGTCACCCGGATGCCGGCGGGCGGCGCCAGGCCGCCGGCCCGGAGCGCCTGGGCCGTGCGCGGATGGAGAGCGAAGACCACCTCCCGCCGCGCACGGGACAGGCCATCCACGATCGCCGACAGCCGCGCCGGCGAATCCGCGTTCTCCGCCCGGTGCACGGTGGCGAAGCAGTACTCGCGGGGCGCGAGGCCGAGCGTCCGCAGCGCGTCGTCCCCCGCGGACCCGCGCGCCCGCAGGGAGAGGTCCAGCATCACGTCACCGGTGAAACGTGCGTGATCGCCGATCCCCTCCGCCCGGAGCGCGGCCAACGCCGACGCGGTCGGGCAGAGGCAGAGGTCCGCGAGGTGGTCAGCGACGATGCGGTTGCCTTCCTCCGCCATCCGGAGGACGCCGGACCGGAGGCCCGCCTCGAGATGGACGAGGGGCAGGCCCTCCGCCGCGGCGGCCAGGGAGCCGGCCAGGGTCGAGTTCGTGTCCCCGAACACCAGGACCCCGGCCGGCGAGAGCTCGCGGAAGGTCGTGCGGAGGGCGGCGGTCATGCGCCGGATCTGCTCCCCGTGTCCGGCCGACCCGATGCCCAGGTTCCTCGCGGGTTCCGGGAGCGACAGCTCCTCGAAGAAGGCCCCCGAAAGGCCGTGGTCGTAGTGCTGCCCGGTGTGGACGAGGAGAGGGGCGAAGCGGCCGGCGAACGCCGGCCACACCGCCGCGGCCTTGATGAACTGCGGGCGCGTCCCCGCCACGAGCAGCAGCGTCCTCACCGCGCGTAGAACTCCTTCACCTTCGCGATGACGTAGTCCTGCTCCGCGGAGGTGAGTTCCGGGTACACGGGCAGGGACAGGACCTCGGCGGCGGCGCGCTCGGACTCCGGGAACGCGCCGTGCGCATACCCGAGGGAGCGGAAGCACTCCTGCTCGTGCAGCGACAGCGGGTAGTAGATGGCCGTTCCCACGCCGGCCTTCGTGAGGAAGGCCTGCAGCTCGTCCCGGCGCCGGCAGCGGATCGTGTACTGGTTGTAGATGTGCGTGCACCCGTCGAGGACCGGCGGGGGCACCACCTCGTCCATCGGCAGGAACGCCTCGTCGTAGGCCGCGGCGTGCTCGCGCCGCATCGCGGACCACCGGTCGAGGTAGCGGAGTTTCACGCCGAGGACCGCGGCCTGCAGGGAGTCGAGCCGGGAGTTCCAGCCCACCCTGTCGTGGAAGTAGCGGTTCTTCGCGCCGTGGCCCCGCAGGAGACGGATCTCCTCGAGCAGCGCCTCGGCCTTGCCCACCACCATGCCGCCGTCGCCCGCTCCCCCGAGGTTCTTCGACGGGAAGAACGAGGTTGCGCCGAGGTCGCCCAGGGCCCCCGACCGCTTGCCCTTGTACTCGGACCCGATGGACTGCGCGGCGTCCTCGAGCACCTTGAGGCCGTGTTTCTCCGCGATCTCGAGGATCGGGTCCATGTCGGCCGTCTGGCCGAACAGGTGGACCGGCATGATCACCCGCGTCCGCGGCGTGATGGCCGCCTCGATCTTCTCCGCGTCGATGTTGAAGGTCGCCGGGTCGATGTCGACGAACACGGGGCGCCCGCCCACGTTCCAGATCGCGCCGGCGGTGGCGAAGAACGTGAACGGCGACGTGATGACTTCCTCCCCCTTCTCGACGCCGAGGGCGCGGAGGGAGAGGAGGAGCGCATCGGTGCCCGAGGCCACGCCCACGGCGCCCGTGGCGCCGCAGTAGTCGGCCATCGCGACCTCGAGGTCCTTGACGGGCTTGCCGAGGACGAAGCCGCAGTCCTCGAACACGGCGGCGACGGCCGGCTGCGCCTCCGCCTTGATCGTCTTCCACTGACGCGTCAGATCGAGGAGCTTGACCTCCATGCGGGCCTCCGGGGGTTCGGGAAGGGGCTCATTCTCCGCAAGTGCGCCGCCGCCGCGAACAACTGCCGGGGGCGCCCATCGCTGTCCCGCGCCCGTTCGGACACTCGTTGCACGGCGGGACTGGTCCCCTTAACATCCGGAGGGGCGCGCCGTCCCCGGGGAAACGGCGTAAGGGAGTCCATGTGAAGGGAATCATCCTCGCCGGCGGACTCGGCACTCGCCTCGATCCGCTCACCCGCGTGACGAACAAGCACCTCCTGCCCATCTACGACCGCCCCATGATCCACTACCCGATCCGCACGCTGGTGGACGCGGGCGTCACGGACATCCTCGTCGTCACCGGCGGCGAGTCCGCCGGGGACTTCCTGAAGCTGCTCGGCAACGGCTCGGACTTCGGTCTGAAGCACCTGAACTACACCTACCAGAAGGGGCACGGAGGCATCGCCGAGGCCCTCGGCCTCGCGCGGCACTTCGCCGAAGGCGACTCCACCGTCGTCATCCTCGGCGACAACATCTTCGAGAAGGGCATCCGCGGCGCCGTCGAGCGGTTCGCCGCCCAGGGCGGGGGCGCCCGCATCTTCCTGAAGGAGGTTCCCGACCCGCATCGCTTCGGGGTCGCCGAGATCGACGGCGACCGCATCGTCTCCATCGAGGAGAAGCCCGCACGGCCCAGGTCGTCGTTCGCCGTGACCGGCATCTACATGTATGACACGGCCGTGTTCTCCATCATCGACCACCTCGCGCCGTCGGCCCGCGGCGAGATGGAGATCACCGACGTGAACAACGCCTACGTCCGGGAGGGGCGGATGCGTTTCGAGATCCTCGACGGCTGGTGGACGGATGCCGGCACCTTCGACTCGCTGTTCCGCGCCTCCGCCCTCGTCCGCGGCCAGGCCCGCCCGTGAAGATCCTCGTCACCGGGGCGCAGGGCCTCCTCGGCCGGGAGGTGGTCGCGGCACTGGCGGGCGCCCACGTGGTCGTGGCGGCGGACGTCGCGCAGTTCGACGTGGCCGACCTCGACGCGATGGTCGCCGCCTGCCGCGCCGCCCGACCGCGCGCCCTTCTCCACTGCGCGGCGTTCACCGACGTGGACGGCTGCGAGGGGCGGGAGGCTCACGCCTTCCGGGTCAACGCCGTAGGCGCCCGGAACGCCGCCATCGCCGCCGTCGAGGTCGGCGCCCGCCTCATCCACGTATCCACCGACTACGTCTTCAACGGGCGTTCGACGCGCCCCTATGTGGAGAGCGACGCGCCGGATCCGCTGAACGTCTACGGCCGCTCCAAGTGGCAGGGCGAGTTCTTCGTTCGCGAGATCGCCCGCGACTACACCATCGTCCGGACGCAGGCCCTCTATGGCGCCAGCGGCGCCTCGTTCGTCCGGTCCATCCTGGAGCGGGTCCGCCGGGGCGAACCCCTCGCCGTCGTGGACGACCAGACGGTCTGTCCCACGAGGTCCGCCGACCTCGCCGCGACGCTGCTCCGCATCCTCGTGTCCGGCGGCCCCGGGACCTACCACGCCTCCTCGCAGGGGGAGTGCACGTGGTTCGACTTCGCCGCCGCGATCCTGCACGACATCGGGCGGCCCGACCACCCGCTCGCCCGCACCTCGACCGCGGCGCTGGCCCGGCCCGCGCCGCGGCCCGCCTACTCGGTGCTGCGGAACCTGCACCTCGAGTGCTCGATCGGCGACACGATGCCCCACTGGAGGGACGCTCTCAGGACCCACCTCGGAGGCGCGCGATGAGGATCCTCGTCACCGGCGGGGCCGGGTTCATCGGCTCCAACTTCGTCCGCCTCCTGCTCGCCGAACGGGCGCCGGCGCTGGTCGTCAACCTCGACCTGCTCACCTACGCCGGGAACCTCGCGAGCCTCTCGGACGTCCTCGACCACCCACGCCACCGATTCGTGCGTGCCGACATCGCGGACCCCGCGGCCCTCCGGAGCCTGCTCGACGGGACCTTCGACCTCATCGTGAACTTCGCGGCCGAGTCCCACGTCGACCGCTCGATCCTCGACGCCTCCGCCTTCGTCCGCACCAATGTCCTCGGCGTGCAGACGCTCCTCGACTTCGCGCGGGAGCGCCGGTGCGGCCGGTTCGTGCAGGTCTCCACCGACGAGGTCTACGGCTCTCTGGGGGCCGACGGCCGCTTCTCGGAGGACTCCCCCCTGCGGCCATCGAGCCCGTACTCCGCCAGCAAGGCCTCCGCGGACCTGCTCGCCCTCGCCGCGGCCCACACGCACGGGCTCGACGTCGTGGTGACCCGCTGCTCCAACAACTACGGCCCCTGGCAGTTCCCCGAGAAGCTGATCCCCCTCATGATCCTCAACGCCCTCGAGGGGCGCGAGCTCCCCGTGTACGGCGACGGGCGCCAGGTCCGTGACTGGATCCACGTGGACGATCACTGTCGCGGCATCCTCGCCGCCGCCGAGCGGGGCCGCGCCGGGCGCGTGTACAACCTCGGGGGCGACTCCGAACGCGAGAACCTGGCGGTCGTCGAGAGGATCCTCGAACTGACGGGAGCCGACCGGGCGCTCCTGCGCTTCGTCCGGGACCGCCCCGGCCACGACCGCCGCTACGCCATCGATGCCTCGCGCGCCCGGGCCGAACTCGCGTGGGCTCCGCGGCAGCCGTTCGACGCCGGCCTCCGCGAGACGGTCGACTGGTACCGCGCCCGGCGCGGATGGTGCGACGAGGTCCGCAGCGGCCGCTATCGCGAGTTCTACGACCGCTGGTACGGATCGCGCAGCGCGGAGTAGCCCGGCCTCCTCACCGCTCCGCGCGGTTCGAGCCGCACCTCGCGGCCGATCGCGGCTCCGACCGGCCGGGCCACGCGCCCTCCTCGCTCCTCGCGGACCGGGGGCGGCGACGCTCCCGGTGCGACGCGGGATCTCCGATTCAGGCGAACAGCACGAAGGCCGTGACACCCGCCCACAGCGCGCCGTTCACCAGGAGCGGCACGTCCGTGGCGAACTCCGTCAGCGTCGACGCCCCTCCGGACCTCCGGTGCACGAGGTACAGGTAGCGGAACACGCCATAGATCACGAAGGGCACCGTGAACACGAGGTTCGCCGTGCCGAAGACCCGGAGCGTCCGCTCATCCAGGGTGTACAGGCTGTAGCACAGGACCACGGCCGCGCTCGACACGCCGATCAGCTGGTCGAGGAAGCCGGGGGAGTAGTCGCGCAGCGCCGGGCGGTGAGAGGACCCGTCCCCCGCCAGCGCGGCCACCTCCGCCCGCCGCTTGCAGAGCGCGAGGAAGAGCGACAGGAAGATCGTCGTGAGGATCAGCCATCGCGACGCCTCCACGCCCGTCACGACGGCTCCCGACAGCACCCGCAGGACGAAACCCGAGGCGATGCAGAAGACGTCGAGGAGCACCACGTCGCGCAGCCGCACGCTGTACGCGACGTGGATCAGGACGTAGCCCGCGAGGATCCCCGAATAGGCCGGCGCGAGGAGCGCGCCGGCGCCGATCGACCCGACGAACAGCAGGAGCGCCATTCCGAGCGCGAGGGAGGGGGAGATCTCGCCCGCCGCCACGGGGCGCCGGCGCTTGTCCGGGTGCAGTCCGTCCCGGTTCCGATCCAGCACGTCGTTCACGAGGTAGACGCCGCTCGCGGCGAGCGAGAAGAGCGCCGCGGCGGCCAGCGTCCGTGCGGCATCCGCGGGGTCGAGGAGCCTCCGGGCGAAGAGGGGGGCGACGAGCACGAAACCGCTCTTGACCCAGTGTGCGGGGCGCATGGCGCGGACGAGGGCGCCGATCATGCCTCGCCCCCCCCGGCGAGATGCGCCCGAAAGACCGGATTCGCGGGCTCGTATTCCGGCACCAGCGCCTTCAGCGCGCGGACCACTCCCGCGGTGTCACCTTGCGCGGCGGCCGCCACCAGCCGGTCGGCGCCGGCACGGACCGCTTCCGGGGCCGTCCCGGACGGGGGGATGACCCAGATCTTCTCGTGCTCCGTGCGGTCGCCGGCGCTCCCGTCGACGAGCAGCTCCTCGTAGAGCTTCTCCCCCGCCCGCAGGCCCACGTAGCGGATGGGAATGTCGACCCCGGGTCGGAAGCCCGAGAGAGTGATCAGGCGTCGCGCGAGGTCGGCGATGCGGACGGGTTCGCCCATGTCGAGCACGAACACCTCGCCGCCTTTGCCGATGACGCCCGCCTGCAGGACGAGTTGCACGGCCTCGGGGATGGTCATGAAGTAGCGCACGACCTCCGGGTCCGTGACGGTGACGGGCCCGCCGGCCGCGATCTGCTTCTTGAACAGCGGCACCACGCTCCCCTGGCTGCCGAGGACGTTTCCGAAGCGCACCGACATGAACCTCGTTCCGCCGCCCTCGAGGGCCTGCAGGACGAGCTCGGCGACCCGCTTCGTCGCCCCCATGACGCTCGTCGGCCGGACGGCCTTGTCGGAGGAGATGAGGACGAACCTCCGCACGCCGTGGCGCACCGCGCACTCCGCGAGCACCCGCGTTCCGTGGACGTTGTTGCGCACGGCCGCGCACGGGTTCTCCTCCATCAGGGGCACGTGCTTGAACGCCGCGGCGTGGAAGACGTAGTGGAAGCCGCCCCGGGCGAACAACCGGTCCATCGCCGCCGCGTCGCCGACGTCCTCCACGACCACCTGGAACCGCAGTCCCGGCTGCCGGTCCAGAAGTTCGCGCTCGAGGAAGAACAGCGCGTTCTCGCTCCAGTCCAGCAGGCAGACGGACTCGGGGCGCAGGGCGGCGATCTGGCGCACGACCTCCGAGCCGATGCTCCCCCCGGCGCCCGTCACGAGGACCCGTTGTCCCGTGATCTCCCGGGCGAGCGCCTCTCCGTCGAGGCTCACGGTCGGGCGCTCCAGGAGGTCCTCGACCTCCACGTCCCGGATCTGCGTGAGCCGGATGATGTCGCCCTCCGTCGGGACGTGCCGCAACCGGATCGGGATGTCCCGGCAGATGTCGAGGATCCGCTGCATGTCCCGGCCGGAGGCGGTCGGGATGGCGACGATCACGTCCTCCACGCCCTCCCGCTCGACGATGGCGGCGAGCTCGTCGATGCACCCGAGCACGGGAACGCCGTGGATCTTCATGTGCCGTTTGCGGGGGTCGTCGTCCACGAAGCCCACGGGATGATAGGAGAGGTGCTCGTGGCGCTTCATCTCCCGCAGGAGCAGCTCGCCGGCGTCGCCCGCTCCCGCGATGACCACCCGCTTCCGTCCGACCCTCATCGGCAGGAACATCTCGCGGAAGGCCCGGATCGCGAAGCGGATCCCCCCGAGGAGGAGGATGCAGAACGCCCAGTCGAGGACGAAGACGGAGGTGGAGTAGGCCTCGCCCCGGGCGAGGACGAAGGCCGAGACCGGGAAGTACAGCGCGGATCCGAGCGTCACCGCCCGGAGGACGTTGTAGAGGTCGGCGATCGAGACGTAGCGCCAGAGCCCCCGGAAGAGATCGAAGGCGAAGAAGGTGCCGAAGCGGATCGCCAGGAGCACCGGCAGCCCGACGAGGAAGGTCCGCCCGTACTCCTCGCGCCACGGCCGCAGGGCGTCGAGGCGGAGGGCGAACGCGAGGTAGTAGGCGAGGCCGCACAGGGCGAGTTGCAGCGTCGCGACCGTGACGACCCGGTAGCGCAGCAACAGGTCAAGTGTCCGCCGCCACGCGCCCATGCCCGAGTCTCGCCCGCTCCCTCGCCCGCGTCCCGATCACCATCCCGGCGCCCGCGGCGGCCGCGGCGACGAGGGCCACGACCCGGGCGAGTGCCGACCCCTGAAGATACAGCACCCCGAGACCGGCCGAGAGAACAGTCCAGCCTGCGTAGAGCGCCGCCACGCGCGCGTGGGACAACCCCGTCGCCGCCAGGCGCTGGTAGAGATGGCTGCGGTGCGCCGACAGGACGTCCTCCCGCCGGATCGCGCGCCGGGCCAGCGTGAACAGCGTGTCGAACAGGAACGGCGTGAGGACGAGGAACGCCGCCGGGAACGGCACCCCCGAGGGCAGCACGGCCACGGCGGCCAGGAGGAACCCGACCGGGAGGCTGCCGACGTCGCCCATGAACACGCGCGCGGGGTTCCAGTTCACGGGCAGGAACCCGAGACACGCGGCGCCGAGCGGGATGCCGAGCCAGGCGATCCCGCCGTGCCCGGACAGCGCGTCGATTCCCGCGAGCGACAAGGCCGCCAGGCCGCCGAACGAGGCCGCGAGGCCGTCCGTGCCGTCCATGAAGTTGTAGAGGTTCGAGAACCCGGCGAGGAACAGGACCGTCAACGGGGGGCCGAGGACTCCGAGCGGAACGGCCCCGGCGAGCGGCAGATCGACCGACCGAACCGGGCCCGCCGCCCACACCAGGCCGGCGGCGGCCGCGACCTGAACCAGGAGTTTCACGCCGGGCCCCCTGGCGCAACGGTCGTCGACCGCTCCGGTCGCGGCGAGCGCCACCGTCCCCGCGGCGAGCGCCACGGCCGTCGGGCCTCCCGGGCCGCCCAGGAGCCACGCCCCCGCCACGGCGGCCGGGGCGAGGGCGCCGAGGATGCCGAGTCCGCCCCCGCGGGGGGTCGGACGGACGTGGCTCGACCGGGCATTGGGCACGTCCATCCATCCCCACCGCGCCACGAGGGCGGCCGCGACCCGGCACAGCACCGCGCTCCCGGCCGCCGTTCCCAGGAGGAGCAGGACGGCCCTCACCGCGACCTCCGCAGACCCAGCCGGGACGCCTCGAGGTGCAGACCGGCCACGGGGTCCATCGGCGCGAAACCGAGATCTCTCCGTGCATCCGCCGTGTCGAAGTCCTTGTCCTCGAGCAGGCGTTCCACCTGTTCGACGCGCAGCGCCGGACGCGCGACGACAGCCCCGTAGACCCGGACGAGAGCACGCGCGATCGGCGCCGGGATGTCCACGATGCGCACCGCGCGTCCCACCGCCTGCTGCGCGCCGGCCACGAACTCGCGGAACGGCAGTGGCCGCGCCCCCGCCAGGACGTAACGGCGGCGGGAAGCCCGGGCGCTGGCGACGGCCGCCGCGGCCGCGGACGCCACGTCGTCCACGAGGACCGGCTGCACGAGCCTCCGGCCGCCCCCCACGACGGGAAGCACCGGGAAACGGGAAGCCGCCGCCAGCAGGCGCTCCACGTTGCGGTCCCCCGCCTCGCCGTAGATCATCGTCGGGCGCAGGACGACGTAGTCGAGCGAAGACTCGCGGATGGATTCCTCCGCCGCCAGACGGACGCGCTTCGACGGCGCCGGGAGGGTCGTCAGCACGGCCGCCGTGCTGAAGAAGACGACCCGGCCCACCGTCGATGCCGCGGCGGTCGCGACGATCCCCGGCGCGTGCCCGAAGCCCAGCGAAGCGACGCAGACGAACGCCTCCACCCCCACGAGCGCGGCGTGGAGGGATCCCGCGTCGGCGAGGTCCCCGAGCGCCTGCTCCGCCCCCAGGCGCTCGAGCGGGCGCCGGTCGCTGCCGGGGCGGACGAAGCACCGCACGGTGTGGCCGGCGTCCCGCAGGGCGGCCACCACCCTCCGCCCGGTGAAGCCCGTGGCCCCGGCGACGAGGACCTTCATCGGCTCCCCCCACCGGCCGCCACCACGCCCTCCAGCGCGGACAGGTAGCGCCGGGCCAGCGCCCGCCGGTCGTAGCGCTCCCGGACGAAACGGGCGCCGGATTCGCCCAGACGATGCGCGAAGCCGGCTTCCGCGCGGAGACGCCGCAGGGCCGCATCCATGGCCGGGACGTCCTCCGGCGGCACGACCACGGAGCCCCCCGACGCCGAGAGGATCTCCGCGGCCTCGCCCGCCACGCTCCCCAGCACCGGCACCCCGCAGGCGAGGACCTCGAACATCTTCGAGGGTATGAAGGTGCGGAACAGCGGCACATCCCGCAGGGGGACGAAGGCCGCATCGGCCGCCCGGTAGTAGTCGGCCACGGCTTCCTTCGGCACGGCCGGCCGGAAGAGGACATTGCGCATGCCTTGCGCAGCCGCCGCATTTATCAGGCGTTGTTTCTCAGACCCTTCCCCCACGAACACGAAGTGCGCGTCCTCGATTCCCCGCCAGCGCTCCGCCACCTCGAGGATCCGCGTCAGGGCGTGCGAGATGCCGTGCGCCCCGAGATACAGCGCCAGGAACCCGCCCGGCAACCCCAGGCGCCGCCGCGCCTCCGCCCGATCGCCGCCGGGGGCGTACTTCAGCGTATCCACCCCGTTGGTGATCGTGACGACGCGCTCCGGCGGCAGGCCCCGCGCGACGATGTCTCTCCGGAAGCCCTCCGTGACGGTGACCACGAGGGCCGAAGCACGGTACAGGGCCATCTCCGCTCCCGTGAGGATGCGGAGGAGCAGGGGGCTGCGCAGCACCCCGAGGTCCTTGAAGACCGCCGGCCAGAGGTCCCGGACCTCGAACACGAGCGGCACGCCGAAGCGCCGGCTCAGGAACCAGGCGGCGGGCACGCTGAAGAAGGTCGGGCTCGACACGACGACCACGTCGGGCCGGCGGGCCCGCGCCCCGCCCACGAACGCGGAGGTCAGCATGAACGACAGGTGGCCCAGGGTCCGACGGCCGAACCCCCGGTTCGGGGTCGCGTAGATGTAGGAGCGGAAGACGTCGATGCCCTCCATCTCCTCCCTCGCGAAGAGGCGACCGCGATCCTCCCGCCGCAGGACTCCCGTGGGGTGGTTCGGGAACGCCGTGACGGCGGTGAGACGGTGCCCGAGCCGTACCCACTCCGAGCCCATCTCGAGCCACCTGGCCTGGGGGGCCCCGGGTTCGGGCGCGAAGTACTGGCAGAGGAGGAGGATCTTCACGGCAGCGCCCGCGCCGCGGCGAGACCGGCGATCTGGACGCGCACGATTCCCTCCGAGAGGCGGCACTCCGGCGCGCGCCCCTCCCCGACCGCGAGGACCCACCCTCCCTCGAAGACCCTTCCTTCCCCGTGCACTTCGGCGACCGTGGTCCGCTCGCGAACTCCGAACCGCGGACAGTGCCAGCCCTCGCCGAGGCGGATCCGGCCCCGACCGGCCGCGCGGACCCAGAGGATCGCGTTCCCGCCGGACACCCGCACGAGGTTCTCCTCCACCACGACGACTTCCGCTCCCGGAACGAACTGCAGACGGTTCACGGCGCAGAAGGGCCGCCGTCCGGTGGCCCGGTCGGCGACCACCCACACCCCCTCGGCAAGGTGGCTCACGGAGCGGGCCACCTCCACGCCGCGGTGGCGATACCCGGCGTGCCGCCCGGCGAACTCGCCGCGCCCGCGCTCGAGGCGCCACGCCGTCCCCACCGCGCCCCGGCGCCCCACGCGGAAGGCCCCCCAGACCTCCGCGGAGCTCTCGCCGTCGACCTCCAGCGTATTGTGCGCGCGTGTGGACCGGCAGTGGTCCCGCATCTCGCCCGGCGCGTACTCGTACACCCCGCTGTCGACGATCGCCGGCTTCCCGGCGACCCACAGCTCGAACGTGAACGTGTCCGCCTGGCCGTGGGCCGGCAGACGCGGTGGGCAGACGGGGCCCCCGTCGAGGATCAGCCGGTTCCCCGCCCCCGGATCGTCGAAGACGTAGAACCCGGTCTCGGGGAAGCAGCGGTCGCCGGGCGTGGTGCGCGCAGGGGGCACCGGCAGCCTGCCGGCGACGCCCGCGAGAAGGTCGCGAGGCGAGAGGCGGTCGTCTCGCACGCAGTCCCCGAGGAGGGGCAGGCCGCCGTCGGGAGCGAGGATCCCCTCGAGAAAGCCGCACATGGACGCGAGGCGCTCGAAGCAGCCCGCGGGCGGCGGATGCCCCGAGGCGGCCGCCGCGAGGGCTCCCTCGGTGAGCACCGAGAGGACCCGGGCGTGGTACATGGGCGAGCCCTCGTAGTGCCCGCCGTCGCCGTTCACCTGCTCCGCAAGCCCGCGTCGGAGGATGGAGAGCCCCCGTTCGAGGAACCCGCCGGCCCGGCGACCGCGGAACGCCGCGCCCGCCAGCGTCAGCGCCAGACCGTTCTCCAGCAGGTGGTTCCCGCCCACGTCCCACTCGAGGTTCGCCTCGACGCGGCAGGCGCCCGCGAACGCGGCATCCCGCACCGGGCGTGGGGTTTCGGGCCCGAACAGCCCGCAGAGGCGGCACAGCACGGCGGTCCGGCGCGCTTCGGTGTATGGGTGCAGACCCGCCGGACCCGGGTGCGCGTCCGCCGCCACCCTCGCCTCGAGGAGCCTCTGCACCCCCTCCCGACGGCCGGCGAGCGCGAGATCGAAGAGGCACTCCATGTACTCGTGCTCGAAAGCCCAGAGCAGCGGCACGTCGGACGGTGCCGGGAAAGGGCCGTCGGGCAGGAGCCGCAGCACGGACAGGTGCCGGAAGTCGCCGCGGCCGGCCTCGTCCGCCACGCGGCGGATGACGTCGCCCGGGCATGGCCTCACCACGTCGACCGGGGGACGGAGAGGGACCTCGCGGAGGGCCGGAGCGGGGCCGCCCTGGACCCCTCCGAGCCCGGCGGACCGACCGGCCATCCTCGCGCGCAGGCGCAACCGGTGGGCCACCTGCACCGGCGAGAGGTGCCGCAGGGTGCGCAGGAACCGCCCGTTCACCGGGGGATCTCCACGGGGACGCCGCGGCGAGCGGAGTCGGCGAGCGCCAGCGTGGCGCGCGTGGCGGCCACCGCCTCGGCGAACGGCAGCGGCGACGGCGACGCACCACGCACGGCGTCGACGAACGCCGCGACTTCCTCCCGGTGCCCCTTCCCGGCCGCGGCGGGAAGCCGGCGCACCCGCCCGCCCTCGACCACGTGGACCCGGCGGAAGTTGTCGAGGACGGCCGTGGAGCCCGCCCCGAACGTCTCCAGACGCTCCTTCCCGCCTGCCGGGTCGCCGGAGACCGCGTACACGACGCTCGCCGCGGAACCGTCCGCGAACGACAGCGTGCCCGCCAACCCGTCCTCCGGCAGCGCCTCCGCGAACGCGCGCACGGCGGGCGCACCCGCGAGGAACGAGAGGAGATCCACGAAGTGGCAGACCTCCCCGAGGATCCGGCCGCCCCCCTCGCGCGGGTCCCGGGTCCAGTGTTCGGCGGGGAGCGGCCCCGCATCGATGCGGTAGGCCATGGTGAGCGGGCCGGACCGACCGCGCAGGCGCGCCGCGAGCGCGACGGCGGACCGCGAGAAGCGCCGGTTGAAGCCGACCATGAGGATCCGCCCGCTCGAGCGCACCGCCTCCTCCACCACCGCGAGGTCCTCCGCGGTCAGCGCCAGGGGCTTCTCGAGGAACACGTCCTTCCCCGCCGCGAGGGCGAGGGCGGCCAGCCGGGCATGGTCGGCATGCCGCG
>JADHED010000680.1_pt1 | contig 36646 bp, 30 predicted proteins | sample 8952041 | NCBI WGS metagenome assembly JADHED01 (sample SAMN16124423, study PRJNA663239) | bioreactor sludge metagenome | isolation source: sludge (control) | place: India:Bengaluru | collected 2018-09-08 | reverse complement strand
CCATGTCCTTGTAGATGCGGCTGCGCGTGGGGTCGCCCTCCAGCAGCTCGCGCCAACGCTGGCGGAACTTGCCCCGCGCCGCCTCGTCCATGGGAAATTCGCGCCCGGGCAGCAGGCGCACCTCGGGCACCGGGTACAGGCTGCGCTGGCTGTCGGGGTCGAAGGTGCGGATCGAGTCGATCTCATCGTCGAACAGGTCCACGCGGTAGGGCTGCAGCGAGCCCATGGGAAACAGGTCGATGAGCCCGCCGCGCACCGCGTATTCGCCATGGCCCACCACCTGGCTCACATGCTGGTAGCCGGCCAGCGTGAGCTGGGCGCGCAACTTGGCCTCGTCCAGCTTCTGCTTGACCTTGAAGTGGAAGGTGTAGCCGGCCAGGAAGGCCGGCGGCGCCAGGCGGTACAGCGCCGTGGTGGCGGGCACCAGCACCACGTCGGCCTCGCCTTGGGATATGCGCCACAGCGTCGCCAGACGCTCGCTGATCAAGTCCTGGTGCGGCGAGAAGCTGTCGTAGGGCAGCGTCTCCCAGTCGGGGAACAGGGCGCAGCGCAGATCGGGCGCAAAAAAGGCCATTTCGTCGATCAGGCGCTGGGCGTCGGCGGCGTCGGCGGTGACGATGGCCGTCACGCGGCCGGCGGCCTTCTCGCGTTCGCCCAGGCGGGCCAGCAGCAGGGCATCGGCGCTGCCCACGGGGCGGGGGAGGGTGAAGCGATTTCCGGGGGAGAGTTTGGGCAGCTGCATGCGGGTGTGATGGCCTGGATGGCAGCGCTGTGCGCGCAGGCAGGCCTGGAGCGGTAAGCGGCGATTTTAGAATGCCGGCCCATGACCGACCTGCTGCCCGCCTACAACCCTGCGCGCCATGTGTCCGTGCGCTTCTGGGCCCTGCTGCCCTGCGCGGGCACGGGCCAGCGCGCCCTGCGCCTGCCATCGGATGCGGCGTTGCCCAAGCAGTACCAGAGCGTTGCCGGCCAGCCCATGGTGCTGCACACGCTGGCGGCCTTTGCCGGCGTGGCGCGGCTGGCGGGCACGCTGGTGGCCGTGGCGCCGGGCGACGAGTTTTTTGCCGCCCATGGACATCCTGCCTTCTTTGCCGTGCCCTGCGGCGGGCCCACGCGCGCCGACACGGTGCTGGGCGGCCTGAAGGCGCTGCAGGCGCGCGGCGCGTTGGACGAGGACTGGGTGCTGGTGCACGACGCGGCGCGCTGCCTGGTGACCACGGCGCAGATCGACGCCCTCATCGACGCCTGCCAGCACGACGCCGTGGGCGGCCTGCTGGCGCACAAGCTGGCCGATACGCTGAAGACCGCCAGCGACGGCCCCGGTGGCGTGCGTGTGGCCGCCACTGTAGATCGCAGCGACAAATGGCTGGCGCAGACGCCGCAGATGTTCCGCCTGGGTGTGCTGCTGCGCGCGCTGGAGCAGGTGGGCGCTGCCGCCACCGACGAGGCCAGCGCCATCGAGGCCATGGGCCTGCGCCCGCGCCTGGTGCCGGGCGGCGCGCAGAACTTCAAGGTCACCTACCCGGAGGACTTTGCCCTGGCCGAGGCGGTGCTGGCCCAGCGAGCCCATGGCGCCACCGTGGATCGCTTTGGCGGCGCGCGTGGCGTGACGGGCGACGAGACGATCAACCCCTTTTTTGCGCGCACGACGCGGCGCTAGGAACCGTGATGGACTTCAGGATTGGCGAGGGCTGGGATGTGCATGCGCTGGTGCCCGGGCGGCGGCTGGTGATTGGCGGCGTGGACATTCCCCACGGCATGGGCCTCCTGGGCCATTCGGATGCCGATGTGCTGCTGCACGCCATCACCGATGCGCTGCTGGGCGCGGCGGCACTGGGGGATATTGGCAGCCATTTCCCCGATACCGATGCGCGCTTTCGTGGCGCGGATTCCGTGGTGTTGCTCGTCGAGGCCGCACGCCGCGTGCGCGAGAAGGGCTATGCGATCGGCAATATCGACAGCACCGTGGTGGCCCAGGCGCCGCGCCTGGCCGCGCATATACCGGCCATGCGCGAGCGCATTGCCGCCGCGCTGGGGCTGCAGATCGACCAGGTGAACGTGAAGGCCAAGACCGCCGAGCGCCTGGGGCCGGTGGGGCAGGGCCTGGCGATGGAGGCGCGCGCGGCCGTGCTGCTGATGCGTCCGCGCACGGATTGACACCCAGCCACGCGGCCTATACCGGCCGCTTGGGCAGGCGCGACTTGGGTGGCAGGTGGCGCTTGACCTGCGGGCGCTGCAGGCGTTGCTCGGGGCTCTGGCCGTCCTCCAGGTCGCCGGCGCGCTGCAGCTGGATATGGGCCACCAGTCCGCCGGATGCCGAATTGGCCAGTGCAAAAATGCCGCCCATGCGCTGCACGGTCTTGTCCACGATGGACAGGCCCAGGCCGGCACCGGCCGCGGCCGTGCGTGCCGCGTCGCCGCGGAAGAACGGCTTGGTCAGGCTGGCCAGTTGCTCGGGCGGCGCCCCCGGGCCATGGTCGCGCAGCTTGACCAGCACCCATTTCTCGCGCGCCTTGGCGGCAATGTCCACCGTGGTGATGCCGGTCTCGCGGTTCTTGCCGTAGCGGCGGGCGTTTTCCAGCAGGTTGGAGATCACGCGCGCCAGCTCCACCTCGTCGGCCATGACGATCAGGTCCTCGGGCACGTTCATGGTGATCTGTAGCTCGCGGTGATCCTGCACGGCATACACGCAGGACGACACCACGCCGTGCAGGTTGACCGGGCTCAGCGCCACGGTATCGGGACGGGCATAGTCCAGGAACTTGTCGATGGTGGCGTCGAGCTGCACGATGTCGGCCACCATGTGCTCGCGCGCCACGTCGTCTGTGACGCTCATCTCGGTCTCCAGGCGCAGGCGCGCCAGGGGCGTGCGCAGGTCGTGCGAGATGCCGGCCAGCATCACGGCGCGGTCCTGCTCCAGTTTGGCGAGCTTCTGCGCCATGCGGTTGAAGCCGATGTTGACCTCGCGGATCTCGCTGGTCACGGCCTCTTCGTCCAGCGCGCCGGCGGCAAAGTCGCCGTCGCGCACGCGGTTGGCCGCGTCGCTGAGCTGCTTGAGCGGCCGGTTGATCAGGCGCGCGATGATGGCCGCGCCGGCCAGCGACAGCGCACCCACGATGGTCAGCCAGATCAGCCAGGTCTTGCCGCCGGCGGCGGTCAGGCGCGAGCGATCCATGAGCAGCCAGTTCGGGTCGTCGTTGATGGTGAAGCCCACCCACAGGCCGTTTTCGCCATTCACGCTGCTGGCCACGATGGTGCCGGGGCCCAGGCGCCGCGACAGTTCCTCGGTCAGGCGCTGGCCCAGGGCCGATGGCTCCAGCAGCTGGAACTTGTCGCCGGGTTCACGCGGCAGGATGCGCATGCCCTCCTGGTCGGCCATGGTCTTGAGCAGGGACACGCGCGCAATGGCGTCCGAGTGCACCAGCGCGGCGCGGCTCAGGTTGACCATGGAGGCAATCTGCTGCGCCGACTGCAGCGTGCGCGGCTCCAGCTCCAGCGCGCGCAGCGTCTGCAGCCAGGCCAGCATGCAGCCCACCAGCAGCAGACTGAGCAGGAAGAAGGTGCGCCAGAAAAGATTCAGCCCCACGCGCGAACGCGGGGGCCGTTGTCTGGCTGAGGTCTCTAGCGGCGCCGGGCTGGTGGCGTCCGGAGGCACGTCGTGGGTGGCGCTCATGGGTGTGGTGGCTGGCAATGCAAGAGGACGGACGCGGCCCGTCGGGGCCTGGCGTCCATCCGTTCAGAAACGGCGCGGGCCTGGAGGGCTCAGTTTGTGCCGTCCGGCACGAACACATAGCCCACGCCCCACACGGTTTGAATGTAGCGTGGCGCTGCCGCGTCCACCTCGACCAGCTTGCGCAGGCGCGAGATCTGCACGTCCAGGCTGCGGTCGAACGGTTCGAACTCGCGGCCGCGTGCCAGTAGCGCCAGCTTCTCGCGCGACAGCGGCTGGCGCGGGTGGCGCACCAGGGCCTTGAGCATGGCGAATTCGCCGGTGGTCAGCGGCAGCTCCTCGCCATTCCTTTGCAGCGCGCGTGTGCCCATGTCGAAGGTGAAGGGGCCGAAGGTCACCACCTCGTTGTCGCCCGAGGGTGCGCCGGGCGCCTCTTGCGGCGGCCTGCGGCGCAGCACGGCGTGGATGCGCGCCAGCAGCTCGCGCGGGTTGAAGGGCTTGCCAAGATAGTCGTCGGCGCCCACTTCCAGGCCGACGATGCGATCGACATCCTCGCCCTTGGCGGTGAGCATGATGATGGGCGTGCGGTCGCTGGCGGCGCGCAGGCGCCGGCAGATGGACAGGCCGTCCTCGCCGGGCATCATCAGGTCGAGCACGATCAGGTCCACCGTCTCGCGCAGCAGGATGCGGTTGAGCGCCTTGCCATCCTCGGCCACCATGACCTCGAAGCCTTCCTGCGTCAGGTAGCGGCGCAGCAGATCGCGGATGCGCGCATCGTCGTCCACCACCAGGATCTTGTCGGTGCGGTTGGTTGTTGTCGCCATGCTGTCTTTCCCCAGTCCAATTTGTAACAGCGCCGATTCTGACCAGCTTGCGCGCCAAAAACCGGGTTTTCTCCGGAAGCCTGACTAACTGTTACAGGTTTTGCCCATGCTCGTATCGGCGTAAACGGCAGTTCCACCGCGGTCGCCAGCAGCGTGGCGTATCGTTGCCGTAGTGGCAAAACCCCGCTTCCAGGAGAATGATGGATATGAAGATTGCTTTAAAAACAATAGCTGTTAGCGCTTTATTGATGGGCGCTACCGGCGTTTTTGCTCAATACAGTCTGACGCCGGCGCCGCAGGACGTGCTGCAGTTGTCGGCCTCTGGCACGGTAGAGGTGCAGCAGGATCTGCTGGTATTGACATTGAGCGCAACCCGCGAGGCGGCAGATGCGGCTGCGGTGCAGGTTCAGCTCAAGCAGGCGCTTGATTCGGCGCTGGCATTGGCGCGCGCAGCTGCCCAGCCGCAGCAGATGGACGTGCGCACCGGCAGTTTTGGCATGTACCCGCGCCATGGCAAGGACGGCAGGATCAGCGGCTGGCAGGGCCGCGCCGAACTGGTGCTGCAGGGGCGGGACTTTGCGCGCATCACCGGCACGGCCGGCAAGATCCAGAGCATGGCCATCAGCCAGATCGCGTTCGACCTCTCGCGCGAGGCGCGCTCCAAGGTCGAGAGCGAGGCCCAGGCCAAGGCCATAGAAGCCTTCAAGATGCGTGCGACCGAAATGGCGCGCAGCTTTGGCTTTACCGGCTACACGCTGCGCGAGGTGAGCGTGAACAGCAACGAGATGGCGCCAGGCCCGCGCCCACGCTTGATGGCCGCCGAAGCCAGGATGGGGGCGCCATCGGATGCCCCGGTGCCCGTTGAGGCCGGCAAGGCCCAGGTAGTGGTGAACGTGTCGGGCTCGGTGCAGATGCGTTGAAATACAAGCAAAAAATCCTGATTAGCGACATGTCTCAGACTCCTTCCCCCTCTGGGGGAAGGTTGGGATGGGGGCCGGAAGCGCCGGCATCTTGCCAGCATCAGGGCGCGAGCGTCGCTGGCCCCCACCCCCGCCCTCCCCCAGAGGGGGAGGGAGTAAAGACCGCGGTCTGAGGCATGTACCTAATCAGGCAAAAAATGCATCCAACGCTTGTGTGATAAGCGCTTGATGCTATCAATTTTAACTAACTCCAGGCGCCCGCTCGGTGCGCATCGGGCGCTGGCGCCTACTGTGCAGTCCAGCCGCCGTCCATGTTCCAGGCCACGCCGCGCACGTTGCCGGCAGCGGGTGAGCAGAAGAACACGGCCAGCTCGCCCAGCTCTTCGGGCGTGGTGAACTGCATGGAGGGCTCCTTCTCGCCCAGCAGCGCCCTCTTGGCCTCCTCGTTGGAGACGCCCATGGCAGCGGCCTTGGCGTCCACCTGCTTTTGCACCAGCGGGGTCAGCACCCAGCCGGGGCAGATGGCATTGCAGGTCACGCCGGTGGTGGCGTTCTCCAGCGCCGTCACCTTGGTCAGGCCGACGATGCCGTGCTTGGCCGCTACGTAGGCAGATTTTTGCGCCGACGCCACCAGGCCGTGCACCGAGGCCACGTTGATGATGCGCCCCCAGTTGGCCGCCTGCATGGCCGGCAGGGCCAGGCGCGTGGTGTGGAAGGCGCTGGTCAGGTTGATGGCGATGATGGCGTCCCAGCGCTCGGGCGGGAAATCCTGCACGCTGGCCACATGCTGGATGCCGGCGTTGTTCACCAGAATGTCCACGCGGCCGAACTGTGCGGCGCTGAACTTCATCATGTCCTCGATGTCCGCCGCGCGGCTCATGTCGGCGCCGTGGTAGTCCACGCGCACTGCGTGGGCCTGGCCGGCCGCCAGCACCTCGGCGCGCGGGCCGTCCACGTCGCCAAAGCCGTTGAGCACGATGTTGGCCCCCTGGCGTGCCAGCGCCTTGGCGATACCAAGGCCGATACCGCTGGTGGAGCCGGTGACGAGGGCGGTTTTGCCGTTCAGCATGAGAGTCTCTCCGAATGAATTACGATGCAGTGGAGGGATTATCGATTGCTGCATGACGGTACCGTTTCCATGATTGAACCTACGCTGAACTACGTACCGTGCCTGGGCCCCGCGGCCGCGGGCGGGGCCGCCGAACAGGGCCACCGCATGGCCTACTGGGAGTGGAATGCCACGGGCAATCCGGCGCATCCGCATGTCATCGTCTGCGTGCATGGCCTGACGCGCCAGGGGCGCGACTTCGACCATCTGGCACGCCATCTGAGCCGCCAGGCGCGCGTCATCTGCCCGGACGTGGCGGGTCGGGGCGAGAGCGACTGGCTGGCCGACCCCATGGCCTATCAGGTGCCGGTGTACGCCGCTGACATGCTGTCCATGCTGCAGCAACTGCACCAGCAGGCTCCCATGGCCATGCTGGACTGGGTGGGCACCAGCATGGGAGGGCTGATAGGCATGGGGGTCTGCGGCGTGCCCGACCTGCCGCTGCCTGTGCCAGTGCGGCGCCTGGTGCTCAATGATGTCGGGCCACGCATCGAGTGGGTGGCGCTCCAGCGCATAGGCCAGTACCTGGGCCAGCCGGTGCGCTTTGACTCGGTGCAGCAGGCGGCTGATGCGCTGTGGGCGGTGTCCAGCAGCTTTGGCCCGCATACACCCGCGCAGTGGCTGGATTTGTCGCGCGCCATGGTGCGCCCAGCCCCCGAGGGCGGGTTCAGGCTGCACTACGACCCGGCCATTGCCGTGCCATTCAAGGCCCTCTCGCCGGAGGCAGCCGCCGCCGGCGAGCAGCAGCTGTGGCAGCTGTATGACCAGATCACGGCCCAGGTGCTGCTGCTGCGCGGCGCGCAGTCGGATCTGCTGAGCCCGCAGACTGCGCTGGAGATGTCGCAGCGCGGCCCGCATGCAGGCCTGGTGGAGTTTGCCGAGGTGGGGCACGCCCCGACGCTGGTCAGTGCCGACCAGGTCCAGGTTGTCGCGCAGTTTCTGCTGGGCGGACAGGACGGGGCGGCCCCATGAAGAGCAACACCATGGGCGCTGCGCCCCCCTTGGGGCAGGAGCCGGGCAACGGCATGCTTACCGAAGCTGTGCCGCAGGTGATCGCAGCCACCTTGCAGGCCGAGCCCGGCCAGGCCGACGCCCTGGTTCGCGCCCGCGCGTTCGCTGCGCCGCTGCTGATCGGCGAAACCCTCGAAACGGGCGAAAACACCCTGGCCCATGCCGAGGCCGTGGCCGCCATATTGGGCGCTCTGGGCAACTCGGAGACCATGCAGGCGGCGGCCTACCTGGTCTATACCTGCAACCACCTGAACAAGCCTGAGGAGGTGATCGCCAAGGCGTTTGGCAGCAACTTTGCTGCTCTGGCCGTCGAGACTACCAAGCTCATGCGCGTGCAAACCCAGGCACGCGAGGCGCAGGTGGCCGGGCTGCCGGTGGACGATGCAGCCACGCAGACCGAGAACGTGCGCAAGATGCTCCTGGCCTTCTCGCGCGACCTGCGCGTGGTCATGCTGCGCCTGGCATCGCGCCTGCAGACGCTGCGCTACTACGCGGCCACCAAGCACCCGGTGTCGCCAGGCATTGCGCGCGAAGCCCTGCAAGTATTTGCGCCGCTGGCCAATCGCCTGGGCATCTGGCAAATGAAGTGGGAGTTGGAGGATCTGGCGTTTCGCTTCCTGGAGCCCGATACCTATCGGCAGGTGGCGCGCCTGCTCGACGAAAAGCGCGTCGAGCGCGAGCTGTACATGAACCAGCTGCGCGCCCGCCTGGAGTCCGAGTTGCGTGCCCACAGCATCAGCGCCAGCGTGTCCGGTCGTCCCAAGCACATCTACAGCATCGTCAAGAAGATGCGCGGCAAGTCGCTCAATTTTGACCAGGTGTTCGACATCCGCGCGTTGCGCGTCATCGTGCCCAGCATCAAGGATTGCTATGCCGCGCTGAGCTGGGTGCATAGCCAGTTCGACCACATCGACGCCGAGTTTGACGACTACATTGCCAGGCCGAAGCCCAACGGCTATCAGTCGCTGCACACCGTGGTGCGCGACGAGGCCGGGCGCGCCATCGAGATCCAGATCCGCACGCAGGCCATGCACGACCACGCCGAGCATGGCGTGGCCGCGCACTGGGCCTACAAGGAGGCCGGCACCAAGGGCTATGCTGGCGTGTCTGCCGCCAGTGATTACGACGCAAAGATCGCCGTCCTGCGCCAGCTGCTGGCCTGGGAGCGCGACCTGGTCGGCGCCGCCAGCCGCAGCAGCCTGTTTGAAGATCGTATTTATGTATTGACGCCGGATGCGGCCGTGATCGAGCTGCCCCAGGGTGCGACCCCCGTGGACTTTGCCTACGCGGTGCACACCAACGTGGGCCACCGTTGCCGTGGCGCGCGTGTCGATGGCGCGATGGTGCCGTTGAACACGCCGCTGCAGAATGGTCAGACGGTGGACATATCCACGGTGAAAGAAGGACGCCCCTCGCGCGACTGGCTCAACCCCGAGCTCGGCTACCTCGTCAGCCACCGCGCCAAGGCCAAGGTGCGTGCCTGGTTCAATGCCCAGGCGACCGCCTTGACGGTCACGCGCGGGCGTGAATTGGTCGAGAAACTGCTGCAACGCGAAGGCAAGACGGCCGTCAAGCATGACGATCTGGCTGTTCAGCTGGGATTCAAGTCGGCTGATGCGCTGTTCGAAGTGGTGGGCAAGGACGAGCTGTCGCTGCGTAGCATAGAGGCCCTGCTGCGCCCGCCCGAGCCCGTGGCGGATGCGCCAGACCTGCTGGTCAGAAAACCGCGAACCCAGGATGGCTCGCACAAGGGCGGCGTGCTGGTAGTGGGCGTCGATTCGCTCATGACCCAGCTGGCCAAGTGCTGCAAGCCCGCACCGCCTGACGACATCCGCGGCTTTGTCACACGAGGCAAGGGTGTGAGTGTGCACCGCGCCGACTGCCGCAACTTCCGCGAGATGGCCGCGCGCAACGCTGAACGGGTGATCGACGTGCAGTGGAGCAGGGCGCGGCGTCAGGCGCCTGTGGCTGCTGTGTATCCGGTGGATGTGGCCGTTGAAGCGGCCGATCGGCAAGGCTTGCTGCGCGACATCTCCGAGGTGTTCGCGCGCGAGAAGACCAATGTCATCGGCGTGCAGACCCAGTCGGTAAAAGGCACGGCCTGGATGACCTTCACCGTGGAAGTGTCCGACGCTGGCCGGCTGACCAAGGTATTGGGCATGGTGGCAGGGGTGCAGGGCGTGCGCTCGGCCCGCAGGCGGTGAGCCATTTTTCTTGGCTCATTGAGCGAAACGTGTGGATATGCCACTCCCGCGATCGCGTTTTCGCTATTTCACAAGTCGAATCAATGACTTATGCAAACGGTGAGGCTGTGACGGTTGAGGTCGTGTAAGTCCATGACCGACAAGGCAATTTTTTGCTCCGAGCGCCTTATCAATACGTTTCGCGAAAAGAGCCTTTTTCTTTGGGCGAGATTTTTGCTGCTATACTCTTAGCTTCTCGAACGAACACAGGCGCGTAGCTCAGCTGGTTAGAGCACCACCTTGACATGGTGGGGGTCGTTGGTTCGAGTCCAATCGCGCCTACCAATGAAATCAAGCACCTAGCGGAAACGCTAGGTGCTTTTTTTTTTCGTCTGCATACAGGGGGTGAGTTTTCAGGCGCCAAGCGGACAATGCAATTCCCCGCAGCAAGAACAAGGTTTCGGGGCATCAACTCCGCCGCCTGTATGAGCGAGCCTCTATCGCGACAGAAGGGGGATGTTGCTCAATGGTGTCCTGACCTCGGCTCTCGAACCGTCCGGTGCGGATCCGCGTGCCAGGTGGTGCGGCAGGGGTGCCTTCTGCGATGAAGACCCGCTATGCCGATGACTCTTGTATAAGACCTGCAAAAAAAAGTCGCGGCACCCTGGGGTAAATTTTGCATTGCGATATTTGATTGCGATAAACGGGAATTTGTCAGTTTCCCTCAAGCACAATGGCATATCTTCACCGTGCAGGCCCAGGCGTCAGCGCGTGGGACAGCTTCACCCCCCCCTGTGTTTTATTGACCTGAGAGACAAGATGAGCACTGAACAACCCACCATCATCTATACCCTGACCGACGAGGCTCCGCGCCTGGCCACGGCCTCGTTCCTGCCCATCGTGCGCGCCTTTGCCGCGCCGGCGGGCATCAGCGTGGCCGAGAGCGACATCTCGGTCGCAGCCCGCGTCCTGGGTCAGTTCCCGGAGGCGCTGAGTGAGGCGCAGCGCGTGCCCGACACCCTGGCCGAGCTGGGCAAGAAGACCCTGCAGGCCGACGCCAACATCATCAAGCTGCCCAACATCAGCGCCTCGGTGGCCCAGCTCATGGCCGCCATCAAGGAACTGCAGGGCAAGGGCTACGCCATTCCCGACTTCCCCGAAGACCCCAAGACCGATGAAGAAAAGGCCATCCGCGCCAAGTACAACAAGTGCATCGGCTCGGCCGTGAACCCGGTGCTGCGCGAGGGCAACTCCGACCGCCGCGCACCGCGTGCCGTCAAGGAATACGCGCGCAAGAACCCGCACAGCATGGCCGAGTGGAGCCAGGCATCGCGCTCGCATGTCTCGCACATGCATTCCGGCGACTTCTACCACGGCGAAAAGTCCATGACGCTGGACCGCGCCCGCGACGTGAAGATGGAGCTGATCACCAAGAGTGGCAAAACCATCGTCCTCAAGCCCAAGGTCAGCCTGCAGGACCGCGAGGTCATCGACTCCATGTTCATGAGCAAGAAGGCCCTGGTCGCCTTCTATGAAAAGGAGATCGAGGACGCGCGCAAGACCGGCGTCATGTTCTCGCTGCACGTCAAGGCCACCATGATGAAGGTCTCGCACCCCATCGTCTTTGGCCACTGCGTGAAGATCTTCTACAAGGACGCGTTCGAGAAGCACGCCAAGCTGTTCGAGGAGCTGGGCGTGAACGTCAACAACGGCATGGTCAACCTGTATGACAAGCTGGAGACCCTGCCGTCGGCCCAGCGCGACGAAGTCAAGCGCGACCTGCACGCCTGCCATGAAAACCGCCCCGAGCTGGCCATGGTGGACTCGGCCAAGGGCATCACCAACTTCCATTCGCCCAACGACGTGATCGTGGATGCCTCCATGCCCGCCATGATCAGGAACGGCGGCAAGATGTGGGGCCCCGACGGCCGCCTGAAGGACGTCAAGGCCGTGATGCCCGAGTCCACCTTTGCCCGCATCTACCAGGAGATGATCAACTTCTGCAAATGGCATGGCGCCTTTGACCCCAAGACCATGGGCACCGTGCCCAACGTCGGCCTGATGGCCCAGCAGGCCGAGGAATACGGCAGCCACGACAAGACCTTCGAGATCACCGAGGACGGCGTCGCCAACATCACCGACCTGGCCACCGGCGAGGTGCTGATGAGCCAGAACGTCGAGACCGGCGACATCTGGCGCATGTGCCAGGTCAAGGACGCGCCCATCCGCGACTGGGTCAAGCTCGCCGTCACGCGCGCGCGCCAGTCGGGCATGCCGGTCGTCTTCTGGCTCGACCCCTATCGCCCGCACGAGAATCAGCTCATCACCAAGGTCAAGATGTACCTGCACGAGCACGACACCACCGGCCTGGACATCCAGATCATGAGCCAGGTGCGCGCCATGCGCTTCACGCTGGAGCGCGTGATCCGCGGGCTGGACACCATCAGCGCCACCGGCAACATCCTGCGCGACTACCTGACCGACCTGTTCCCCATCATGGAGCTGGGCACCAGCGCCAAGATGCTGTCCATCGTCCCACTGATGGCCGGCGGCGGCATGTACGAGACCGGCGCCGGCGGCTCCGCCCCCAAGCATGTGCAGCAGCTGACCGAAGAAAATCACCTGCGCTGGGACAGCCTGGGCGAATTTTTGGCGCTGGCCGTGTCGCTGGAAGACCTTGGCATCAAGAACAAGAATGCCCGCGCCAAGCTGCTGTCCAAGACGCTGGACGCCGCCACCGGCAAGCTGCTGGACAACAACAAGAACCCCAGCCCCAAGACCGGCCAGCTGGACAACCGCGGCAGCCAGTTCTACCTGGCCATGTACTGGGCACAAGAACTGGCCAGCCAGACCGAAGACGCCGAGCTGGCCGCCCGGTTCGCCCCGCTGGCCAAACAGCTGGCCGACAACGAGGCAAAAATTGTCGAAGAACTGCGCGTGGTGCAGGGCCAGGCGGCCGACATCGGCGGCTACTACCAGCCCGACCTGGCCAAGCTCGACGCCGTGATGCGCCCCAGCGCCACGTTCAACGCGGCGCTGGCATCGCTGACGGCCTGAGGCGCCATCGGCGGCCCTGGGGCTGCTGTCAATGCTGTTCAGATAGCCCGCCTAGGAGGCTGTCGGACTTGGGGCGTCGAAAGCGAAAATTGGCCCCAGCGAGCACAGTTTTTGCCGGATTTGCAGCCCAATAGCCGAGCTATTGGGCAAAAAGACGGTGAAAAATGGGCCGCTGCGGACAATTTGCAGCCGACGATTCCCAAGTCCGACAGCCTCCTAGGCCATCTGCTCGTAGGAGCGGCTTCAGCCGCGAACGGCGCCGTTCGCGGCTGAAGCCGTTCCTACATCGTTAACGGAACGTATTGCGGCTGCCGCCCCTTTCCCCCCCTTTTTTTTGGGGGCTGAGAGTGCCGGCGTCTCGCCGGCACAAAGCGCACCCACCGCCGGTTGTCACCCAACGCCCGCGAGCAGGCGTTGGGTGTGTTTGCTCATTTTGTTATAGCTAATAGCGCTTGACAGGTATGGCTTCTCGGCAATTTAGCCTGATTGACGGCACGCATCAGGCACAGGTGCCAACATTTCCAGATTTGTGAGTCCACAACTTCTTGGTGCCCCACCCATGAGCCCCTGCGCTCCGGCCGAACGACTCACCGGCTCCGCTCGCCTGCGGCACTGCATCGTGGGGTTGTCGGAAAATTTGACACTCCTGCGCCGACGATCACACGACTTTGGCTTGCCAATGGGCTCATGCGCTTGATTCCAGCGACCAACCTGGCGAGGGATGTGTCGGAAAATTTGACACGATCGTTCCGTTTATTCGCCGATGATTGTAAAAATCGTTTGTTATCAATGGCTTGCGCGTGTGTTCCAACCCTGGCACGGTCTGTGCATTAGATTTTGCGAGTAGATTCTTACCCGTTCAACTAGAGGAGAAATGACATGTTGAAATCCAAGCTTGCTTCTGTTGCCGCTGCAGCAGCCCTGTCTTTCGGTGCCATCGGCTCCGCACAGGCCATGGGCATTGTCGTAGGTGACTTCAAATTCACCATTGACAACTACGACTCAGGCACCACCGGCTATGGCGCTGGTGCTCCTGTGTGTAACACGGTTGCCGGTTGCGATGCCGTCGCCGGCACCAAGGCTCCGGGCTCTGTTGGTTCCGTCAACACCAGTGCCGATACCATGGGGATCTTCTCAGTGGGCTTGGTCAGCCGCATCTCTGATGGCGTGACGGTCTGGACCAAGGGTGGTGCGAATGGCTACCTTACTGGTGTGTTCGGCAACCTGGCAGATCACGAGGTAAACGTAGGCTGCATCGGCTCCTCGTGCGTAACGTCCACCAACTCCACTGGTGGCAATTGGGTGATATATAACACGGCTGTCGATTACGACCCGACCCTGGGCCCGTTGGTTGGTGCTGGTAAGGATTTGAATGCACTGATGTATCCCGGCATCAGTGGTGGTTCGATTTGGCTGGAAGGTGTTTTTGCTGCCGGAGCGATTGCTGGTGACACAACGACCACCTACACCTCGACTTACAACACTAATACTCTTGCCGGCGGCGGGCAGTCCTACATGGACATCACCGGTGGCTCACAACAGGCTATATTCGACACCAACAGCCTCACCGATCTGAACGGAACCAAGCGTGATCTGTTCATGGACATCACTTTTAATGATACCAACGGTGTTGCCAGCAGCATCGGCTGGACTGTGACTTCGGCAGGTCAGATCAAGGGCAATGCCGTCCCTGAGCCCGGCACCATGGCTCTGGCTGGTCTGGCCCTGCTGGGCGCCGGTTTGGCTTCACGCCGTCGCAAGTCCTGAGTCCTGTCCGGGGCGTCGCGGCCATGCGGCCGCGCATGAATGCCCTGACAACAAACGGCCACCCATTGGGGTGGCCGTTTTCTTTACCGCTTCTGAAAAGGTGCGCCGCCCAGCCTGGCGCCGGCCTTGATGCCGCGCTTGGCAAACCAGCCCTGGTTCATCTCCAGCACATAGCGCACCGGTTTGGCCGAGCAGTGCGAGTCTTCCACCAGCGGCTTCATGTCGGCCAGGTTGACGATGCTGCCGTCGTCGGCCACAAACGCCGCCGTCAGCGGCAGCGGCGTGTTCTTCATCCAGAAGCATTGCGTTGCCGGTTGTTCAAAGACAAACAGCATGCCCTCGTGCTGCGGCATCTCGCGCCTGAACATCAGGCCTGTCTGGCGCTCCTGGGGTGATGCGGCCACCTGCGCGTCGATGCGGTGCATGCCGGCGGTCAGTTCCACCCGTTGCAAATTCAATTGCGGGCTGCCCTGAGCCCAGGCGCTGGTGCAGAAAGCCAATGCGGCCAGTGCGTGCGGCAGGCGTGACGAAAAAGGATGAAGTGCGCGTGGTTTCATGGTCTTCGCAATTGGTTAGCAAGAACAAGGGCGGCGCCATTGGCCGCACAAGGGCAGGCATTTTGCGGGCTTTTATGGGTGCTGGTGCCACGGTGGCTGGATAGAATCTTCGGGCTTTTTCGCCTGGCAACCACCAATGGAGCATCTTTTCATGACCAGCTACCAGCACATCAAGCCGCCTTCCGAAGGCCAGAAGATTACCGTGAATGCCGACATGTCCTTGAATGTGCCGGATCAGCCCATCATTCCCTACATTGAGGGCGACGGCACGGGCATGGATATCACGCCGGTGATGCTCAAGGTGGTGGATGCGGCCGTGGCCAAGGCCTATGGCGGGCAACGCAAGATCCACTGGATGGAGGTGTATGCCGGCGAGAAGTCCACCAAGGTCTATGGCCCTGATGTCTGGCTGCCCGAGGAAACCCTGCACGCCGTGCGCGACTACGTGGTCTCCATCAAGGGGCCGCTGACCACGCCGGTGGGCGGCGGCATACGCTCTTTGAACGTGGCGCTGCGCCAGGAACTGGATTTGTACGTGTGCCTGCGCCCCGTGCAGTACTTCAAGGGCGTGCCCTCGCCGGTGAAAGAGCCGCACAAGACCAACATGGTGATCTTCCGCGAGAACTCCGAGGACATCTACGCCGGTATCGAGTTCGAGGCGCAGTCCGACAAGGCGAAGAAGCTCATCAAGTTCCTGCAGGATGAGTTTGGCGTGAAGAAGATCCGCTTCCCCGAGACCTCGGGCATAGGCATCAAGCCCGTGTCGCGTGAGGGCACGCAGCGCCTGGTGCGCAAGGCCATCCAGTACGCCATAGACAACGACAAGCCCAGCGTGACCCTGGTGCACAAGGGCAACATCATGAAGTTCACCGAAGGGGGCTTTCGCGACTGGGGCTACGAGCTGGCGGCCCAGGAGTTTGGCGCCGAGCTGATCGACGGCGGCCCGTGGATGCGCCTGAAGAACCCGCGCACGGGCAAGGACATCACCGTCAAGGACAGCATTGCCGACGCCTTCCTGCAGCAGATTTTGCTGCGCCCGGCCGAGTACAGCGTGATTGCCACGCTGAACCTGAATGGCGACTACATCTCCGACGCACTGGCGGCCCAGGTGGGCGGCATTGGCATTGCGCCGGGCGCCAACCTGTCGGACTCGGTGGCCATGTTCGAGGCCACGCACGGCACGGCACCCAAGTACGCCGGCAAGGATTACGTCAACCCCGGCTCCGAGATCCTGTCGGCCGAGATGATGCTGCGCCACATGGGCTGGACCGAGGCCGCCGACCTGATCATCCGCTCCATGGAAAAGTCCATCCAGAGCAAGAAGGTGACCTACGACTTTGCGCGCCTGATGGAGGGAGCCACCCAGGTCAGCTGCTCGGGCTTTGGACAGGTGATGATCGCCCACATGTGAGGCGCTCCAGGCGTCTGACGGCTGATGGCGAGATCCCGGCGTTCTGGAGCCGAATTTGGATCGACGGCGCTTTGATTCGTTAAGCTTGGCGCATGGCACATGTCAGCTTCTCCCCTCCGTATAGTGCGCCGAGCCAGATGACCCGGCAGTTGCGTGACCATGGCTACGCGGTGCTGCAACCACAGGATGCCGCAGTCTGGATACGGTGTGACCTGGCCGATTTGCAGGCACTCTTGCCCAGTTGGGACGATTTGCCACCCGATGACTTCCTGAAAGACGGCGGGCGTTATCGCCGTCGCCGGCATTCGTGCTTTGTTGTGGATGGGACGCATGTCACCCAGACACCTCACCGCGCCCATTGGCAGCCCGTGGAGTACAACGCACTGCATGGCGGAATGCAGCGCTGGTTTGCACCCATGCAGGACGCCACCGTTCAGGCGCCGGTTTGGAGCTGCCTGGTGCGGGCCATGGCGGATCTGGCTCAGCAGGCCCTGGCGTCCGGGCCCGAGAGGTGGTTCATCGAGGCACACCAGTTTCGCATTGATACCGCAGGCGGCATTGGCCGCCCCACACCGGAAGGGGCGCACCGCGATGGCGTGGATCTGGTCGCGGTATTCCTGGTTGGGCGCAAAGGAGTCAAGGGCGGCGAGACCCGTATTTTTGAGGCCGCAGGCCCCAATGGACAACGTTTCACGCTGAGTGAGCCCTGGTCGGTGATGCTGCTCGACGATGCCCGGATGATTCACGAAACCACGCCCATTCAGCCTGATGGCCAGGGTGGCTGGCGCGATACGCTGGTGCTGACCTGCCGCCGGCATGGTTTTCAGGAGGAAGCGAAGGAATAATTGATTCGCATCAAGCGCAGGGATGTCCCATGGTGTCACACTGACTTCAGTTCAGGGATGTCCCTGCACCCATTTCACAAAGAGGAGGTTGCATGTTCAAGCACATTCTGGTTCCCGTGGACGGTTCCGAGACATCCATGAAGGCCGTTGCCAAGGCATCTGCCCTGGCCAAAACGTTCGACAGTGCGGTGACTGCGCTGTACGTGATCGACCCTTACCCGTTCACCGGCGTGGGGGCAGACTTCGCCTATGGCCAAGCCCAGTATCTGAGCGCCGCCACGGCGGAGGCAAATGCCGCCCTGGATGCTGCCAAGGCTGCCGTGAACCAGGCCGGCGTGAGCAATGTGAGCACCATGGTGGGTGAAGGCCATGCCGTGCATGACGGCATCCAGCGCGCGGTCGAGAGCACTGGTGCCGACCTGATCGTCATCGGATCGCACGGCCGTCGCGGGCTCGAGAAGCTGATGCTGGGCAGCGTGACGCAGCGTGTGCTGGGCATTGCGCATGTGCCGGTGCTGGTGGTGCGCGAATAAGCTTTCTGGCCCAGCCAGTAAAAGAAGACGGCTCCCTCGGGAGCCGTCTTCTTTTACGGTGCGCCGATGGTGCGGCTATTCGATCTTCGCACCGGAGGCTTCAACGATGCCTTTCCATTGTGCGTACTCGGCCTTGAGCAGGGTGGACAGTTGCTCTGGAGTCATGGCCAGAGGCTCCGCGCCCTGGGCATGGATGGCGGCCCTGACGTCCGCCGTGGCCAGCAGCTTGTTGACTTCGGCATTCAGAATGCCTACCACCGCCGCAGGCGTGCCGGCCGGCGCAAAGATGCCGTACCAGGTACTCACGTCAAAATTCTTGAAACCTGATTCGGCCACCGTCGGCACGTCGGGCAACGACGAACTGCGGCTGGCCGACGTGACGGCCAACGGGCGCAGCTTGCCGGCCTTGATCTGGCCCATGGCAGACGGAAGGGAGGAGACGAGCAGATCCACGTTGCCTGCCAGCGCGTCCATCAATGCGGGGTTGGAGCCCTTGTAGGGCACATGGCTCAGCTTGATGCCCGCAGCCTTCTCGAACAGGTCGCCCGCCAGATGAATGGAGGTGCCGTTGCCGGGTGAGCCGTAGGTGACGGTGCCGGGCGCCGCCTTGGCGGCCGTGACCACGTCGGCCAGCGTCTTGTACCTGGAACTGGCGCTGGTGGCGATGACTACCGGCGTGTAGGCCACATGGGCCACGGCCGTGAGATCCCTGGTAGGGTCCCAGGGCAGGTTCTTGTACAGCCAGGGGCCGATGACCAGGTTGTCCTTCTGGCCCATGACGATGTCATAGCCGGTGGGCGCTGCCTTGACGGCCTCGCCGATGCCTATGGTGCCGCCGGCGCCGGGTTTGTTGTCTGCCACCACGGTCCATTTGTTGACTTCAGAGAGTTTGCTGGACACCAGCCGCGCCAGGATGTCCGTGCCGCCGCCGGGAGGGAAGGGCACGACCATGCGTATGGGTTTGGCTGGATAGGTGGTGGGCGCGGCGGTTTGGGCGTGGGCAAGGCCCAGCGCGCCAGCCATGGCGGCAAACGCGAGAATATGTCTGCGAATCATCAACAAGTCTCCTGAAATGCGAGAAAGGCCAGGCGCAATGCCTGACCGTGTAACGGGCTGCATCATGGCCCAGCCGTGCTGTTGCTGGCCGTGCCGATATGTGTGTGCGCCATCGTCAAACGCGATGGTGCCATGTGGGCGAACCTGCGCTGACGACCGCGTTGAATGGGGTTTCTGTTCCAGCTTCGGGATTGATGCAGGTCATCGGTAACGAGAATCACTATTGTTACCATCGCGGTTGACTCCATCACTGGGCAACTCTATGACCGACGACCTCAGCCTACCCGGCGCTGAAACAGCATTCCAGCCGCAACCGCGGACATCGACCCTGGCGCAGCGCGTATCGCTGGCGCCTTACAACAGCAACCTGCTGCGCAAGCTGCCTCACGCCTTGCTGCCACTGGCGTTGGGCGCGGGCATGCATGCAGGCGTCGCACAAGCCCAGTCGGGTGTGACCGAAAGGGGCGGCGGGGCACTTGAACTGCCCGCCGTCAGCGTCACTGCCAAGGGGTACGCAGCATCCGATGTTGAAACGCCGGTGGCATCTGCCGTATTGGCCACCGAAGACCTGGCGCGCAAGCAGGCGCACAACCTGGGCGAGGCGCTGCGCGGCGAGCCGGGGATATCGGTGTCGCTCGATGGCGCGCAGGGGCAGAATCCGGTGATTCGTGGCCTGCAGAAGGACAGCGTGGTGCTGATGGTGGACGGCATGCGCCTGAATTCGGCGCAGCCGGCAGGAGCGATCGCCTCTTTTCTGTCGCTGGGTCTGGCGGAACGGGTCGAGGTGGTGAAGGGCCCGGCCTCGGTGCTGTATGGCACGGGGGCGCTCGGCGGCGCCATCAATGTGCGCCTGCCGCAGGCGCGCTTCGAGCCAGGGTTGCAGTTCAAGGCCAGTCTGGGCTATGACTCGGCCAGCCGTGGCGCCAATGGTGCGGCGGTGCTCAATGCCAGCCAGGGCGATCACGCGCTGATGCTGGGCAGCTCGCTGGCCGACTACCAGGACTACCGCGCCCCTGGGGGCAAGGTGGCTTACACAGGCTATGAATCGGGCGCCTTCATTGGCCAGTACCGCTACCGCCTGGGCGGGGGGCAGCAGCTGCGCCTGTCGCTACAACAGCAACGCGACGACGACGTGTGGTACCCCGGCTCCATCAAGCCGCATGCGCTGCCGGTGGTGGGCAGCGTCATCACGCACTCGCCCAAGCAGACACGCCGCCTCTACGAGCTGGGCTACAACCGCCAGGGCGATGGCGAGCGGCCGGTCAATTTCGACCTGCGCCTATACCGCCAGGAGATGAGCCGCAGCATCTACGGCCAGGCCAGGCTGCTGGGGCGCGACATCGTCACCACCGACGTGAGCTTTGCCACCGACGGCCTGGACGCGCGCGCCGACTGGTTGCTGCACCCGGCGCATCTGCTGTCGTTCGGCATCAACGCCTGGCGCATGACGGCCGACCCCGATGCCTGGATGGCGCGCCCGCCGCAGTTCACGCAGTACGTGCCGTCGCGGCCATTTGGCGACGGCCGCCTGCAGGCCGTGGGCCTGTATCTGCAGGACGACATCAAGCTGGGCGCCTGGAGCGTACTGGCCGGCCTGCGCCACGACCGGGTGCAGGGGCGTGCGGCGATGATGAACAACGGCGCCGTGACCTCGGGGCTGGATCGGTCGGACGGCGCCACCTCGGCCAGCCTGGGCGTGATGTACGAGGTGACGCCGCTGCTGCGCCCCTACGCCAACCTCTCGCGCGCCTTCCGCGCCGCCGATCTGCGCGAGCGCTACCAGTCCGGTTTGCGCAACGACGGTTTCTACTGGGCCGGCAGCCCGCAGATCCGCCCCGAGACGGCGACCCAGTTCGAGCTGGGCATGAAGGGCGAGGACGAGCGGTTCGGCTACGCCGTGTCGGCCTTTCGCACACGCATAGGCGACCACATCACCGGCATGCAGCTCACCGGCGCCGCCGCCATGGCCGCCTGCGGCGCAGCCAATGCCGCGGCCTGCAAGCAGACCGTCAACCTGGGGCATGCGACCCTGACCGGGCTGGAGGCCTCGCTGCGCTGGCGCTGGCGTCCCGGCCAGTGGCTGGATGCTGGTTACTCGCATGTGCGCGGCACCAATGGCGACCTGCACGAGCCGCTGTACCAGATGCCCGCCGGCACCCTGCGCCTGGGCTGGGAAGGGCGCGTGGCCGCCGACTGGTCGGTGGACGCGACGGCGTTGCTGGTGCGGCCGCAAAAGCGCGTCGCCGCCCGCTTCACGCGCGGCCAGGAAGACGCCAGCGCCGGCTATGGCGTGGTCGATGTCGGCGCCACCTGGCGCTATGCACGCGGCCAGTCGCTGCGTCTGGCCATCAAGAATCTGGGCGACAAGCGCTATCACGAACATCTGGCCGAAGGATTGCCAGGTATGGAGCCCATTGCCCCTGGCCGCAGCCTGCGCATTGGCTGGGAGGGTAAATTCTGACCATGTCCATTTCGATCATCGACCACGCCACACGCCGTCGTCTGCTGATAGCGGGCGCGGCCGGCGCGGCACTGAGCGCTGCTGCACCGCTGCGCGCACAGCCGGCGGCCAGCACGGCTGGTACCCCGGGGCGGCGCGCCGGGCTGGTGCTGTCGGGCCCGTTTGCCGGCGTTTCCTATCCCCTGATGCGCATTGCCGACAGCGGTGCGCTCAGCGATGTGGCCGACAAGGTGGAGTTCCGCAGCTGGAAGACGCCAGACCATCTGCGTGCGCTGGCCATAGAGCAGTCGGCCGACCTGGTGGCCATGCCCAGCAACGTGGCGGCCAATCTGTTCAACCGTGGCGTGCCGCTGGCGCTGCTGGATATCAGCACCTGGGGCATGTTGTGGATGGTCTCGCGTGAAGCGGGCCTGCGCACCCTGGCCGACTTTCGTGGCAAGGAAGTGGTGATGCCGTTTCGCGGCGACATGCCCGACATCCTCTTTCGCCTGCTGGCCGAGCGCCAGGGTATCGCCGTGGGCAAGGACATCCGGCTGCGCTACGTGGCCTCGCCCATCGACGCCATGCAGCTGCTCATCACGCGCCGCGCCGACCACGCGCTGCTGGCCGAGCCGGCGGTGTCGATGGGGCTGCGCAAGAGCCAGTCGTTCCCGGTGAAGGTGATTGCCCCCGATCTGCACCGCAGCGTCGATCTGCAGCAGGAGTGGGGCCGCGTGCTGGGGCGCGCGCCGCGCATTCCGCAGGCGGGCATCACGGCGCTGGGCGGAGTGCGCAGCGATGCGGCGCTGCTGGCGCGCTTCGAGCAGGAGCACGCCAAGGCGCTGGCCTGGTGCCAGGCCCAGCCCGAGGCCTGCGGCGAGATGGCGGCGCGCCATGTCGAGATGCTGACGCCCGAGGGCGTGGCCGATGCCATGCGCGCAACCCAGTCCACCATGACCCTGGTGGGCGCCACCCAGGCACGCCCCGAGCTGGAGTTCTTCTACCAGCAGCTGCTGGAGCGGCAGCCCGGCCTGGTCGGCGGCAAGCTGCCGCCGGCCGCGTTCTATGCGGGGCGCGCCTGATGGTCTTGCTGCGCAACTGGCTGCTGGGCATTCCGCGCTATCTCTGGGGCGGCTGGGGCGCGATTGCCAGCCTGTTGCTGCTGGTGGCCCTGTGGGAGGCACTGGCCGCGGCCTACGGGCCGCTGGTGCTGCCGACGCCGTTGCAGACGGCGCATATGCTCGGCCAGTGGATGGAGCAGGGTGGTGAGCTGTGGCCGGCGCTGGCGGTGACGGCCAGGCGCGCCTTCATCGGGTTGGCGCTGGCGGTGCTGGCCGGCAGCCTGCTGGGCGTGGCCGCCGGGGTGTCGATGACGGCGTCGATGATGGCGCGCCCCTGGGTCACGGTGCTGCTGGGCACGCCGCCCATCGCCTGGCTGGTGTTGGCCATGCTGTGGTTTGGCAGCGGCGACGGCACGCCGGTGTTCACCGTGTTCATCGCCTGCCTGCCGGTGGTCTTTGTCGGCGGCATGCAGGGCGCGCGCACGCTGGAGCGCCACTGGCGCGACCTGGCGCGCGCCTATCGGCTGCCCTGGCATATGCGCGTGCTCGACCTGTACCTGCCGCATGTGGTGTCCTACCTGTTCCCGGCCTGGATCGTGGCCCTGGGCAGCAGCTGGAAGGTGGTGGTGATGGCCGAGCTGCTGTCGTCCGATACCGGCGTTGGCGCCCAACTTGCCAGCAGCCGCGCGCAGCTGGACATGGCGGCCACGCTGGCCTGGATAGGCGCCGTGGTGCTGGTGCTGCTGGCGCTGGAATACCTGCTGCTGGAGCCCATCAAGCGCGAAATCGAGCGCTGGCGCGACAGCGGCGCCGCCGGCGAGGAGCGCGCATGACGGCCGCACCCAACCGTGAACTGCGCGTCGCCGGCCTAGCGCACGCCTTCGGCCCGCGCGCCGTGCTTGAAGGCATTGACCTGCAGCTGCCCGCCGGCCGCACGCTGGCGCTGGTCGGCCCCTCGGGCAGCGGCAAGAGCACGCTGCTGCACCTGTGCGCTGGCCTGCTGACGCTGCGCGAAGGGCGCATCGCCAACGGCTTTGCGCGCACCACCATGCTGTTCCAGCAGCCGCACCTGCTGCCCTGGAAGAGCGCGCTGGACAACATTGCCCTGGGCCTGAAGGCGCGCGGCATGGGGCGCGGCCCGCGCCTGGCGGCGGCGCATGCCATGGGCCGCGCCATGGGGCTCGATGGGCTGGCGCTGGCGCAGTTTCCGCATCAGCTCTCGGGCGGCATGCAAAGCCGTGTGGCGCTGGCGCGCGCGCTGGTGCTGGAGCCCGACCTGCTGCTGCTCGACGAGCCGTTTTCGGCCCTCGACATCGGCATGAAGCAGCAGATGCACCGCCTGCTGCTGGCCGAGCAGCAGCGCCGGCCGCTGGCCGTGCTGATGATCACGCACGACGTGATGGAAGCCGTGGCGCTGGCCGACCAGGTGTTGGTGCTGGCCGGAACACCCGCGCGCCTGCGCTGGCGGCTTGACCTGGCGTTGCCCGTCGCCCGCCGCGATGACGCCTGGGTGTACCGCCAGACGGCGCTGCTGCTGGCCCAGCCCGCTGTGCGAGCAGCCTTTGATTTGCCGCCGCTGGCGGATGGGGCACCGGCTACCGATGCACCCTGGCCCGCCGACCTGGGCACAGGCGTGGCCGTGGGCGGCCTGGCACGCGTTACCGGCGACGGTTGCGAGGTGGCCCTGTGACGGCACCGCTGCTGCAAGAAGCCGCGCCGCTGCCGCGTGCCGCGCCCTGGTCGCTGGCCCACGCCCTGTGGCTGTGCCCGTTTCGTCCATTCTTTGCGCTGACCATGTTGTCGGCCTGGCTGCTGATGGGGCTGTGGGGCGGCTTCTTGCTGCTCGGCTGGCCGCTGCCGGTGGTGCCGGGCGGGCCCTTCGTCTGGCATGCGCACGAGCTGCTGCTGGGCTTTGTGCTGGCGGCTCTGGCCGGCTTCGTGCTCACGGCGGTGCCGGAATTTACTGGCACGCCGGCATTTGCGGCGGGGCCCGTGCGCCTGCTGGTGCTGCTGTGGCTGCTGGGGCGGCTGGCCTTCTGGTGCAGCGGCTGGTGGCCGGGCCCGGCGCTGGCGCTGTCGGCGCTGGCGCACCTGGGCCTGCTGGCCGGCCTGATGGCCTTGCTGGCGCCGCGCCTGTGGCGCGACCCGGATCGCCGCCACCTGTCGTTTTTCTGGACGCTGCTGGCGCTGGCGGGCGTGGTGTCGGGTTTCTACGTCGATGCGCTGCGTGATGTGTCGCCGGCACGTTGGCTGCATCTGCTGGTGGGCGTCTTCATGGCCCTGGTGGTGGTGGCCATGAGCCGCATTTCGATGAGCATCGTCAACGCCAGCATCGACGACCTGGCCGCGCGCCAGGGCGAGGATCTGGCGCCCTACCTGGCCCGCCCGCCCAGGCGCAACCTGGCGCTGCTGACCATTGCCTTGTTTACGCTGGCCGAGTTCTGGCAGGCGGGCGGGCCGGTCAGCGGCTGGCTGGCGCTGGCGGCGGCCTGCGCCTTGCTCAACCTGCTGAACGACTGGCATGTGGGGCGGCCGCTGCTGCGGCGTTGGCCGCTGATGCTGTACGCCGTGTACCTGCTGATGGCCGGGGGCTATGCGCTCATCGGCGTGGCGGTGCTGTCAGAGGCATTCAGCCCCAACGCGGGCCTGCACCTGCTGACCACGGGCGTGCTTGGCCTCAGCATCTATGTGGTGATCTGCATCGCCGGCTACACGCACAGCGGGCTGGAGAAGGGCGGCCGTGCCTGGGTGCCGCTGGGCGCCATGCTGCTGGTGGCCAGCGCGCTGCTGCGCGTGGGCGCCTATGCCGGGCAGGCGCAGGCCATGATGGGGGCGGCCGCGTTGCTGTGGGGCGCGGCCTTTGTGCTGCAGAGCGCGCACATGCTGCCGGTGTTCTGGCGGCCGCGCGCCGATGGCGCCAGCGGCTGCGCCGGCATCACGGCTTTGTGATATTCAATAAAAACGCCCGCTGGCGCTTGTCCAGCGGGCGCTGATAGCTACATTTAACGTAGCTAAACGCGGCAGGTGATCACATGCGCTCAAAGACCGCGGCAATGCCCTGGCCGCCGCCGATGCACATCGTCACCAGTGCGTAGCGGCCCTGGATGCGCTGCAGCTCGTACAGCGCCTTGACGGTGATCAGCGCGCCCGTGGCGCCGATGGGGTGGCCCAGCGAGATGCCCGAGCCATTGGGGTTGACCTTGGCCGGGTCGGCGCCCAGGCCCTTGGTGACGGCGCAGGCCTGGGCGGCGAAGGCCTCGTTGGCCTCGATCACGTCCATCTGGTCGATCTTCATGCCCAGCTTTTGCAGCAGTTGCTGCGTGGCCGGCACCGGGCCAATGCCCATGGTCTTGGGCTCCACGCCGGCGTGGGCGTAGCCCACCAGGCGCGCCAGCGGCTTGGCACCACGCGCCTTGGCGGCGCCCGCTTCCATCAGCAGCACGGCGGCGGCGGCGTCGTTGATGCCGCTGGCATTGCCGGCGGTGACGGTGCCGTTCTCCTTCAGGAACACGGCCTTCATCTTCTGGAAGTCCTCCAGCTTGGCGCCGGGGCGGAAATGCTCGTCCTTGTCGAACGCCACCTCGCCCTTGCGGGTCTTGAGCATCACCGGGACGATCTGGTCCTTGAAGCGGCCCTCGGCCCAGGCGACCTCGGCGCGGCGGTGGCTCTCGAGCGCCAGCGCGTCCTGCGCCTCGCGCGTGATGCCGTGCTCGACGGCCACGTTCTCGGCCGTCACGCCCATGTGGATGGTGTGGAAGGGGTCGTGCAGCGCGCCGACCATCATGTCCACCATCTTGGTGTCGCCCATGCGGGCGCCAAAGCGCGTGGCCAGGCTGGCGTACGGTGCGCGGCTCATGTTCTCGGCGCCACCGCCGATGGCGATGTCGTAGTCGCCCAGCAGAATGCCCTGGCTGGCGCTGACGATGGCCTGCAGGCCCGAGCCGCACAGGCGGTTGACGTTCATGGCCGGCGTTTCTTTCTGGCAGCCGCCGTTGATGGCCGCCACGCGCGAGAGGTACATGTCGCGCGGCTCGGTGTTGACGACATGGCCGAACACCACATGGCCCACGTCCTTGCCGTCCACGCTGGCGCGCGCCAGCGCCTCCTTGACCACCAGCGCGCCCAGATCGACGGTGGGGGTGTCCTTCAGCGCACCGCCAAAGGTTCCGATGGCGGTGCGTACACCGCTGACGACGACAACTTCACGGGTCATGTTTATCTCCTGTAGGGGAAGGTTTCAGGTTGAAATGGGCATTTGCCCTTGGTGGTTAAGCGGTTCAAGCTACAAAATATATAGTAATTTGATGGTCATGCATCGCGCACGTCGGCTACCGGGTTGCTGCCAAAGTCGGGGTGTTGCAGCCAGGCCAGCACCTTGGCGGCCGCTGTGGCGGGTGATGCGAGCATGCCATCACTCTGGAGGGTTGCAAAGCGGTTTACGTCAGGAAAGTCGGCCGCCTGGGCGCTGCGCAACTGGGTCTGCATGTCGGTGTCGATCACGCCGGGCGCCAGCGAGCAGACCTTGGCGCCATGCGCTTTGGCCGCCTCGTCGAGTGCCAGGCAGCGCGTGAAATGGTCCATGCCCGCCTTGGCAGCGCAGTACGCGGCCTGCGATGCCATGGCGCGCCGGCCCAGGCCCGAGGATATGTTGAGCACCTTGCGCACGGCGCCATGGGGCGGCTGGCTCCAGGACTCAGTGGCGCCCAGGAAGGCGGCGGTGAGCAGCATGGGCGCCTCCAGCCCCACGCGCAGGGCGCGCGCCAGCTCGGCCAGGTCTTGACTGCTGGCGCAGGCCGACAGCGGTGCGATGCGCGGGATCACGCCCGCGTTGTTGATCAGCGTGGCGCTGGTGTAGCGCCCTGCGGGCTGCCCGGCCAGCCAGGCCTGTAGCTGTGAGGCCGCAGCGCTGGCGTCGGACAGATCCACCGTCCACTGCTCCAGCGTCGCACCGGCCGCAGCGGCCGCAGCGGCCGCAGCCAGCGGGGCATGGGTGTTGCGCGCCATGCAGATCAGGGTGTTGTCGGGTTGCAGCAGCTGCTGGGCCATGGCCAGTCCCATGCCGCGCGATGCGCCGGTGAGGATGAAGAGCTGTTGCGTCATGCGTACATGGTAGCGGGCGTATGCCTCGGATTTTTTTCAGAAGGGCGGTGCCGATGTGTAAGCGCGCCAGTCGGCATGCAGGGGGTGTTCAAAGGCAAGGCTGCAGGCGTGCAGAAGCAGGCGCGGCGCGCGTGCCTGCGCGTCCGCGTCGGCGTAGAGCATGTCGCCAAGTATTGGATGGCCCAGCGCCGCCAGGTGCACGCGCAGCTGGTGCGTGCGGCCGGTGACGGGTTCGAGCTCCAGGCGGGTGGCGTCGCCGGCCGGGCCGCAGGCCAGCACGCGCCAGCGTGTCAGGCTGGGCTTGCCGCGCTGTGCGTCCACCACGCGCAGCGGCCGGCGCTCCCAGTCGGCGGCGATTGGCAGGGTGATCTCGCTCCAGCCGTCATCATCGGCCGTGGCGTCAGGCAGCAGGCGGCCTGCGACGATGGCCTGGTAACGCTTGTGCACGCGGCGCTCGGCAAATGTCTTGCTCAAAGCGCGTTGCATGGGCTGGCCGCGCGCCATCAGCACCAGGCCGGACGTGGGTTGGTCCAGCCGGTGCACGATGAGTGCGTCCGGCCATTGCGCCTGGGCGCGGACGCTCAAGGCATCCTGTTTGCCAGGCCCGCGCCCGGGAACGCACAGCAGGCCGGTCGGCTTGTCCAGCACCAGCAGATCATCGCCTGCATGGATGCAGGCCAGGTTCGCGGGTGCATCAATGCTCATGCGCCAGTCGATCGACGGTGGCGCAGAGCTCGGCCACATCATTGGGTTTGTGGATCAGGGCGCGCGCGCCTTCGGCCAGCGCGGCCTGCTCGATCTCGGCCGTGACATAGCCCGAGGCCAGGGCCACGGGCAGGTCCGGCCGTATGGCGCGCGCCGCGCGCACCAGGTCCAGGCCCGAGTAGCCGGGCATGTTGTAGTCGGTGACCAGCAGGTCGTAGCGCTCGGGCTCGGCGCGCAGTGCGTCGGTGGCCTCGTGCGGGTCGGTAAAGCCGCTGACTTCGTAGCCCCTGCGGCGCAGCAGGCGCCGCACCAGGAACACCAGCGCCTCGTCGTCGTCCACGTACATCACATGGCGCTGCCGATGGTCTTCGGACGCTTGCGTTTCGGGTGCGATCGGCGCTGTGGTGGCGGCCTGCGCCGCGCCTTGCAGCGGTTGGTCGGCCATTGGAAAGTACAGCGTGAACCTGCTGCCCTGGCCCGGCTGGCTCTGTACATCTATCGCCCCGCCATGCGTGCGCATCACGCCATGCACCACGGCCAGGCCCAGCCCAGTGCCCTGGCCCACGGGTTTGGTGGTGAAGAAGGGCTCAAAGATGCGCGGCAGCGTGGCATCGTCGATGCCGGGGCCGTTGTCCTGAACGCGCAGCGCCACATAGTCGCCTGCTGCCAGGCCCAGGCTGTCGCGCAGCTGCCCCTCTGGGTGCACCAGGACGGCATCGACCTGGATGCTCCCGCGCCGGCTGCCTATGGCGTGCACGGCGTTGGTGCACAGGTTGAGCAGCGCCTGCTCGACCTGCGTGGCGTCGGCCAGCACCGGGGGCAGGTCCGGTGGCAGGTGCATGCCCAGTTCGATTCCGGGCGGCAGGGTGACGCGCAGCAGGCGTTCGGTGTCATGCGCCACTTCGGCCAGCGACACGGCGGCGCGCCTGGGGGCCTCGTTGCGGCTGAAGGTGAGGATCTGGCGCACCAGGTCGCGCGCGCGCCTGCCGGCCTTGTCGATCTCCAGCAGGCATTCATGCACCGTCGAGCCCGGGGCGCAATCGACCTTGGCCAGCTCCACATTGCCCAGAATGGCGTGCAGGATGTTGTTGAAGTCGTGCGCTATGCCGCCGGCCATGGTGCCCACGGCCTGCATCTTGTGCGACTCACGCAGCTGCGCCTCCAGCGCGTTGCGGCGCGCCTCGTCGCGCTTCCTGCCGGTGAGGTCGCGCGCAAATACGGTGGTGGTCTCGCCCTCGGCATGGCGCTCGAAGGATACGTTCACTTCTACCGCCAGCTCGGTTCCGCCGGCGGTCAGCGCCGTCATCTCGCCCAGGGCTGCCTGGGTGGTGAGCTGTGCAAAGGCCAGCACCTGCTGCGCGTCAGGCAGAAAGCGGCTCAGCGGGCTGCCCAGCGCGTCGCTGGCCGTGCACTGGAACAGCATCGCTGCGGTGGGGTTGAAGACGGTGATGCGCTCGGTCTGATCCACGCAGATGATGGCGTCCAGCGCGGAGTTGATGACCGCCTCCAGGCGCCGCTCGCCAGCGTGTAGCTGCGCGTTGCGCTCCTGCAGTTCGGCAGCGCTGCGCTGCAGGGCCAGGCGCTCGGCCAGCAGCGGGCCCTGGTCGATCACGGCACAGAGAAATTGCGTCAGCGAATGTTCGTCATCGGTGTGCGCTTCGATGCGCGCGATGTGCAGGTCGCCCGTGATGTGGCGCTGTTCGTCGATGCGAAACACCACCTCGGTGGCCTCGGCCCGGCCATGTTCAAGAGCTGTCGAAAAGGCAGCGCGCACACGCTGTGCGTACTCGACGCCGACAAAGGGCATCAATGCCGTCAGCGGCCGGTCGTCCTCCAGCGGCTGGAACGAGCGCTGCGCCATGGAGTTGGCCTGCACCACCATGTCGTGCTCGTCCAGCACCATGAGGGGCAGTGGCACGTTGGCAAACAATGCCTCGAAGCGCTCAGAGGCGCTTTCTGCCGCAGCCTGGCTGTAGCGCAGCACCTTGTTCTGCGTCTCCAGCTCGGCCTGCGAGGCGCGCAGTTCGGTGATCAGCTGCGCCACCGCGCCGCTGGCGCGTTCCGGGCTGCGCCGCTCAACGACACACTCCGGCGGAACGGCCTGCGGTGGCGGCACCGCATCTTGCAAAAGAAAGAACCGGTCGGACTGGCTCATGACAACAATGGCATGGCGACGTGGAGCAGGCCGTCCAGCGCGCTCAGCGCACCGAGAGCAGTTCGATATCGAAGTTCAGCGTGGCGTTGGGCGGAATCACCGCGCCTGCCCCACGCGCGCCATAGGCAATGGCCGGTGGGCAGGTCAGTCGAGCCTTGCCGCCCACCTTCATGCGCTGCACGCCTTCGGTCCAGCAGGCAATCACGCGGTTGAGCGGAAACTCTGTCGGTTCGCCGCGCTTATAGGAGCTGTCAAACTCCTTGCCATCGGGAAAGGTGCCGCGGTAGTGCACCTTCACCGTATCGGTGGCCTTGGGGGTGGTGCCGGTGCCGTCCTTGAGTGATTCGTAAACCAGTCCGCTGGCCGTTGTGACCGGGGCGGCTTGCGCCAGGGCTGCAGGGGCGATGAACAGGGCGGCAAGCAGGGCCAGGGTAGAGTGCATGGGCTTTTCTCGATAAACAAAGAGCGGATGGTAGGGCCTTTGCGGCTGCGTCCAGCAGTTAAGATGTTTTGCCATGGAAGTCCGCCAAGCCCCTGTTGAAACCGCAGGCCAGCCCGCCGCCCCCTGGGGCTGGGCCAGGCAATTTCGCATGAAGGTGTATAAGCCAGGAACGCGTGTGAGGCGCGCTGGCAACTGGGAGACGGTGAGCCACGTGGCGCTGCGGCGCAACGGCTTGGCGGTGTATCTGGTTGGAAACACCGACCCCGTCAACCCGCTGGAACTGGAACTGGAGCCCACGGTCTTCACCACCGAGCGCGTGCCTGTCGTCTATTGATCTGCAGAGGTCAACGGGTGCCGCGCTGCGCCATGGCTTCGCCCAGGCGCACTTGACGCGCTGCCGTCCAGTCGGGTTGAAACTGTATGGCGTCATGCTGAAACAGCAGCACCACGGTCGATCCGAGCAAGAAACGCCCCATTTCCTCACCTTTGCGCAGTGTGATCTGCTGGCCCGAATAGTCCCAGCGGCGCGGCTGGCCGGTGCGCGGCGGGTTTACCTGGCCATGCCACACCGTAGCCATGCTGCCGACAATTGTCGCGCCCACCAGCACCAACGCCATAAGGCCAAGCGGGGTGTCAAACATGCACACCACGCGCTCGTTGCGCGCAAACAAGCCGGGTACGCCCCGCGCGGTAGCCGGATTGACGGAAAACAATGCCCCCGGCACATGCTCCATGCTGAGCAGGCGACCGGTCACTGGCATGTGGATGCGGTGATAGTCTCTAGGGCTCAGGTAAATGGTGGCGAAGTGACCGTCCTTGAACTGCGCCGCCAGTTGCGCATTGCCACCCAGCAGTGCGGTCGTGGAGTAGTGATGGCCTTTGGCTTGAAAGATCTGGTCGTGCTCAATGGAGCCTAGTTGGCTCACCGCACCATCCACCGGGCAGACCACGGCGCAATCGGCCAGCGGGCGCAGGCCGGGGCGTAACGCGCGCGTGAAGAAGTCGTTGAAGCTTGCATAACTGGCAACGTCCGGAGCCGCTGCCTCGCTCATGTCCACCTTGTAGCGCGCCACGAATCGGCGAATGGTCGTTGTGGTCAGGCTGCCTGCGCGTGCCGATGCAAAGCGTCCGGCGAGGGTGGTCAGCAGCTGTTTGGGCAGCAAATACTGCAGAAATACGGCAAGGCGGTCAGACACGTAGTGGCAATCCTGGCAAAAATGGGGCGGGCTGATTCTATAGAGGGAGCTGATTGGCCTTGCCATCAACGCGTCTGTGCATTTTCGATAAGCTGCACAACGATACCGCGCGGCCGGGGGCCTTCATGTCTTTGTCACCACCTCAGGGCACCAATACCAATACCAATACTCATTCCGATGCCAGCCGTTTGCGGGCATGGCTGCGGCTGTTCAAGCCGGCGCGCGTGCGCATAGACCAGCGGGAGCGCTGGCGCATGGCCGCCGGCATGGTGGTTTGCATTACCGTGGTGGCTGTGTTGGCCCGTTGGCTGGCTGTCGGCCCGGCATCGTTGTGGCTGACGGCTTCGCTGGGGGCGAGTTCGGTTCTCATCATTGCGTTGCCCTCCAGCCCATTGGCGCAACCGTGGCCGGTGTTCGCGGGGAGCGTGCTGTCTTATCTGGTGGGCGTCGGCTGCGCAGCGCTGGTGCCTTCCTTGCCGCTGGCCGGCGGCCTGGCCGTCGGACTTGCCGTTATCGCCATGCTGGCACTGCGCTGCCTGCATCCGCCGGGTGGCAGCATGGCATTGTTTGCCGTGTTGCATTCACAGGAAAGCACCATCATGGGAGCGTTGCCGGTTGCGCTCAACGTGCTGGCATTGGTGTTGGCGGGGATGCTGTTCAATCGCCTCACGGGTCGTAGCTATCCGCATGCCCAGATGCGCTCGACCTTCGCAGGTGGTCCGCCAGGAGCCTTCACGGCGTCCGACATTGATGCAGCCTTGTCGCACTACAACCAGGTGCTGGACGTGAGTCGCGACGATCTGGAAGGTCTGTTGCACCTGGCCGGCAAGGCTGCGTTTCAACGCACACTCGGTGAGCTGCGCTGTCGGCAGATCATGTCCGCGCCCGTGCATGCGGTGGCAGCCGATACCTCGCTGAAAGATGCATGGACTTTGATGCGCACGCATGCAATCAAGGCGTTGCCCGTCGTGGACATGCACAACGCAGTGATTGGTATCGTCACCATGGCGGACTTCATGCGGTTGGCAGCGCTTGAAATGCATGAGGGCATGGGCCAGCGTTTGCGCGCGCTTGTTCTGGGCCGCCCCAAACGGTCCGAGCAGGTACAGGGCCTGATGTCGTCGCCTGTATTGCAGGTGCCGGCGGATCAGTACGTGATGGCCCTGGTGCCGCTCTTTTCCGATGTGGGGCATCACCATGTTCCGGTGGTGGATGACAACCAGCGGCTGGTTGGCATCATCACGCAATCGGATTTGGTGAAGACGCTGGCGACGGCCGTGTCGCAAGCGTGAGGACGGCTGACGGCCCTGCCTCGCCCCGGTTGCAGGGCTGCCTCTGGGCATGAATCTGTGCATGGCAGTACAATCGCATGTTCAGTGCACCGCACAGCGCCTGTTTATTGAAGCCGCTTCCTGACCCTTCGGTTCCCCCGCTTCTCCGGGTATCGCGACTTCTCCTGCCTGCACCCCCCTTATTGCGCGCCGAACCCATGCCGATGGCGTGCGCGCTGGCTGAGGTTGTTCAAGGCTTGGCGGGCACCGCCACAGACATTTGTTATCCAGAGATCGACCACACATGGCCAAAGAAGAACTGATTGAGATGCAGGGTAGCGTCACCGAAGTCCTGCCGGACTCGCGTTTCCGCGTAACCCTGGACAACGGGCATCAACTGATTGCCTACACCGGTGGCAAGATGCGCAAGCACCATATTCGTATCCTTGCGGGCGACAAGGTGTCGCTGGAGATGTCTCCCTATGACCTGACCAAGGGCCGCATCACCTTCCGCCACCTCGCTGGTCGGGGCCCTGGACCCGGCGGCACCGGCGCACCACCGGCCAAGCGCTAGGAGGCTGTCGGACTTGGGGCGTCGAAAGCGTTCTCGAAGAGCGGCGCAGCCAAAAATGGGCCGCTGCGGACAATTTGCAGCCGACGATTCGCAAGACGGACAGCTTTCTAGTCAGAACACCAAAGAGGATAAATACGCCTCGCTTTCCGGGGCGGGACGGTTTGGCAGGGTAGAATGCCAGCTGTCGGAGCGTAGCGCAGCCTGGTAGCGCATCTGCTTTGGGAGCAGAGGGTCGCGAGTTCGAATCCCGCCGCTCCGACCAAAACATGATCCGGGGGCCTCCGCAGGCCTCCGGATTTTTTTATTTCCCCCTTGAAAATCAACACTTTGCCGGCCGTAGTCGCCCGCCGGGGTTCGTGGGCAGCCAGCCAAAACGGGGGGAACAATCAGGGGAACAAAACCGAGGCGGGCTAGAATTTGCCGGCCTGTTCCCCCGAATCAGGCACAAACCCAGCAAACACGCGGGTTTCCGGGGTTTGAGGCTGCCACCGGCACCGAAGGAACCAAACCGGCGACCACGCAAGGAGGCCCCCATGCTGACCGACGCCGAATGCAGAAACGCCACCTGTCCGCCCGACAAGAAGCGAGAACGCTTTGCCGATGCGGGCGGCCTTTACTTGGAGGTGGCGCCCAATGGCTCGAAACGCTGGTTCTGGAAGTACCGGATCGCAGGAAAAGAAGGACGCCTGGCCATTGGCAGTTACCCCGCCGTCAAGTTGCAGGCTGCGCGCATGGCGCGTGATGAGGCCAAAGCCAAGAAAGCGACCGGCGTTGACCCGGTGAAGGAGCGCCAGCTAGCACGCGCCAAGGCCGCAGCCCCCACGGACGGCACATTCAAGCCGCTGGCCATGGAGTGGATCAACATGCACCGGGCGGGGTGGAGTGAGTCGCACTATGTCCGGGAACTGCGCAATCTGGAGAAAGACCTGTTCCCCTACCTGGGGGCATTGCCGATCCGGGAAATTACCGGGCCGCAATTGCTGGTGGTGGTGCGCAAGGTAGAGGAACGCGGCGTGTTGGACGTGCCCCGGCGCGTGTTGCTGACAGCACACGGGGTATGGCAATACGCGGTGGCCGCTGGCCATGCCGAGCGCGACGTGACACAAGACATTCGCAAGGCGCTGAAACCCCACGCAAAAAAGAACCTGCCCGCCATCGTTGACCCTGCCGAATTTGCCGAGCTGCTGCGCGCCAGCGGCGCCTATCGGGGCGGGCCTATCGTGCGCACGGCCTTGCGCCTGGCGCCAATCCTGTTCCAAAGGCCCGGCAATCTGCGCACGGTGCGATGGGCTGATCTTGACCTTGATGCGGCGCTGTGGACTATCCCAAGCGAGGACTTGAAGCGGCGCAAGCATGAAAAGATCAACGGCATGGCGCACGTCGTGCCCTTGCCGCGCCAGGCGGTAGAGCTGTTGCGTGAATTGGAGCCATTGACCGGCCGCAGCGAATACGTGTTTCCGGGGCTGCGCAACCATGCGGCGCCGATGTCCGAGGCCGCCGTGAATGCCGCCTTGCATGCCATGGGCTACAAGGGCCGGCATTGCTGGCACGGCTACCGGGCGGCGGGCCGCACCATCTTGCGCCAGGTGTTGAAGTACCCCGCCGATGTGATCGAGGCGCAGCTAGCCCACAAGGGGCAAATCACCCACGGTGGCGCCTATGACCGGGCAACGTTCGTTGACGAGCGCGCCACCATGTTGCAAACCTGGGCTGACTACTTGGACAAGCTGGTAGCCGGCGCCGATGTGCTGCCGTTCGTGAGGCGCAGCGCCTGACAAGCCCACCCCAGCGCAGCCCCCAAAGCCGCCCCACCGTACCCCGGCCGGGCGGTTTTTTGATGCCCGCCGCTGAAAGTCTTTCGCCCGGAAAACACAAAAACGCCGGGGACACCGGGGACAAACGACAAAACTCAGTATCCATACGGGTTTATGGCCGATGGCTAGCGGGGACAAAGCGGGGACAAGACGGGGACATAGCGGGGACAAATAGAGAATTTATTGAATAGTGAAATTTCTTCATACATACATACTCTTTTTTGCCTGGGTTCTTCCCCTTTCCCGCCTGCTTTTTCCCTGGGGCAGTGCTTTGAATCGCCTACGGGCGGTGCCGGAATTGGGCGCGAGAAGGGTTTCCCCTGGCGCCCCCTTTGCGCCGGGCTTGGAGCGTCCCGGCGTGCTGGTTTGCCTGGCCAGCGTGATTCATGGCGCCGGCCTGGTGCCCGAGCATGGCCCATGGCCGATGGCGCCCGGCCTGCTGGCCTGGCACTGGCGCCCGGCGTGACCCATGGCGCCGGTCTGGTGCTGGCCTGGTGCTGGCGCCCGGCGTGATCCATGCGCCGGCCTGCTGGCCTGGTGGCCTGGCGCCCCAGCATGATCCATGGCGCCCGGCGTGATTCATGGCGCCGGCCTGGTGCCCGAGCATGGCCCATGGCCGATGGCGCCCGGCCTGCTGCTGCTGGCGCCCGGCGTGCCGGCCTGATCCCTGGCGCCGGCCTGGCGCTGGCCTGGTGCTGGCCTGGTGCCGGCCTGGTGCTGTTGGTGCCGTTCACCAGGCGTGCCCGAGCTGGTACCCGGCCTGATCCACGCTGCTGGCCTGGTGCTGGCCTGCTGCTGGTGCCCCAGTATGGCCCATGGCCGATGGCGCCCGGCGTGACCCATGGCGCCGGTCTGGTGCTGGCGCCCGGCGTGATCCATGCGCCGGCCTGCTGGCCTGGTGGCCTGGTGGCCTGGCGCCCCAGCATGATCCATGGCGCCCGGCGTG
>JADHED010000679.1_pt1 | contig 36658 bp, 33 predicted proteins | sample 8952041 | NCBI WGS metagenome assembly JADHED01 (sample SAMN16124423, study PRJNA663239) | bioreactor sludge metagenome | isolation source: sludge (control) | place: India:Bengaluru | collected 2018-09-08 | reverse complement strand
AGCTCTTCGATTTTCTCACATGTCGAGTCCTTCAAACGTTGCGGCGGAATGACGCCCATACTATCACCCGAGTGAACACCCGCCGCTTCAATATGCTCGATAATACCGCCCACAAGCATCCAGTCTTTACCGCGAACGATATCCACATCGACTTCAAGTGCGCCTTCTAGAAACTGATCCATCAAGCAAGGTTTCTCGTCAGAGATAAAATCTTTATGGCGCTCGAAATAGGATTTTAGTTCTTCTGGATTTTCTAAAACTTCCATGCGTCGGCCACCCAAGACAAAACTTGGACGACAAATCATTGGGAAACCTACATCATTTTGAACTTCTAGCGCTTGTGAATAACTTCCAACCATTGCCGATTTTGGAATCTGCAAACCAATCTTCTTACAAATATCGCTAAATAAACCACGATCTTCCGCAAGATCAATTGTTTCCATAGATGATCCAAGCAAATTAAAACCATTCTTTATAAGCTTGCTTGTAATATTAATCGGAGTCTGCCCGCCCAATTGAGAAATAAATCCTTGTGCGCCCGTGGCTCTTAAAACCTCAGACACACATTCAGCCGTCAACGGCTCAAAGAATAACAAATCTGAAGTATCATAGTCCGTTGATACAGTTTCAGGATTAGAGTTGATCATAATCACAGGTGTATTATTTCGCTGAATAGCCTTTACCCCGCGAACGCAGCTATAATCAAATTCAATTCCTTGACCAATTCTATTGGGACCACTGCCGATAACTGCCACTGGTTTATTAAACGTCGGTAGTTCCGATTTTGTCGACCAGTACGAAGAGTATAAATACGGAGTATTTGATTCAAATTCAGCAGCACAGGTATCAACGCGGCTGTATTTAGGATGCATATCCCATTTATTTCTAAGCGCCAAAATATCTGCGTCTTTACGCCCCACAAGCTTAGCAATACGTGCGTCCGAAAAGCCCATACGTTTGGCTTCTAGTAAAATACGATAGGAATCCTCTTTTTTATTTTCATCAAATTTAAATTCTTTGCTGAATCGTTTTTCGAAGGTAACGATTTCTTGAATTTGCTCCAAGAACCACGGATTAATTTGAGTTAAGTCTTGAACTTCTTCAATTGTCTTTCCATCGCGGAAAATCTGAAACACAGCCCAGATTCGTTGAGAATTTGGGTACGATAATTGTTCCGACGTATACGCTACATCAGGAATTCCTTCCGGATGAAACTCGAGCGACAACAATGATTTCATCAAAGATTCTTTGAACGTACGTCCGATACCCATGACTTCACCGACACTCTTCATTTGTGTCGTTAATAGGTCTTTGGATCCCTGGAATTTCTCAAATGCAAATCTAGGAATTTTAGTAACTACATAATCTAGTGCCGGCTCGTAGCTGGATGGTGTTGATCGAGTGATATCATTTTTTAATTCATCTAATGAATATCCGATAGCCAACAAAGCAGCGATCTTAGCAATTGGGAACCCCGTCGCTTTACTCGCCAGTGCCGACGAACGACTTACCCGTGGGTTCATTTCAATAACCACGCGCTGACCAGTGACAGGATCAACCGCAAACTGAACATTTGCGCCACCCGTTTGAATGCCAACTAAATTGATGATCTTGTAGGCTTCATCACGCATTTCTTGATACTGTTGATCCGTCAATGTCATCTGTGGAGCTACGGTAATACTATCGCCCGTATGGACACCACATGGATCTACATTTTCAATATTACATACAACGACAAACGTTCCTTTGTGGTCACGCATGACTTCAAGTTCAAATTCTTTCCAACCAATGATGCTCTCTTCAACAAGCACTTCACTCGTCGGTGACTCGTGCAGAGCTTGAATGATCATGGATCGATATTCTTCAGGAGAGTAGGCGATACCGCCACCGCCGCCGCCCAATGTATAATTGGGACGCAAGATTAAAGGGTAACCGAGTTCGGTTGCGACTTCTAAACCGTACTCATACGTACGAACTAAAAAACTACGTGGGTATTTTGCACCCACTTTATCTAAAATTCCGCGGAAAAGTTCGCGGTCCTCAGCGGCCTTAATTACATCTGGAGTCGCACCAAGAAGCTCGACATTCCATTTTTTAAGAATGCCTTTTTCATGTAGTTCAAGAGCTAGGTTCAAAGCGGTCTGCCCACCTAGCGTGGGAATGATCGCCTGCGGTCTTTCTTTTTCTAGAATCTTTTCGACGAATTCAGCTTTCAGTGGCTCGATATAGGTTTTCGTCGCAATCTCGGGGTCGGTCATGATCGTCGCGGGATTTGAATTTACCAACACGACTTCGATGCCTTCTTTCATTATCGCTTTGCAGGCTTGTGTTCCTGAATAATCAAATTCGCATGCTTGCCCAATAACGATGGGACCACTTCCTAAGATCAATACTTTCTTTAGATTGGTCTTTTTTGGCATCTTTCTTTTCCTCGCTTTAAGCTAAAACCTCTTGAGAATAAATCATCTCGGGTTTTACGTGTTTGTATTGTTCAAACTTGTATCGCATCTTCATTAAACGAAATATAAAACTTTCTGGATCCAAATCCGTATTTTTACGGAATTTCTTTACTTCAGTTAGAATAATTTTCTTAACAGAATAGGGATGGAAGCAAAATCCTTTTAAAAAGCGCCACTGCCCATCCAATTGAATCAAGCGAGCTTCAAAAATTTCTTCTTCATTAAATCCGAATAAAACGTTGGAATCTTTAACGACGATTTTATTGTTTTTGATAATGTCTTTGATATAAACGTCTTTACCTTTAATTTTGTTAAATTCAAAAAGAGAATGAACATTTTTTTTCAGCACAGCTAGCATCAATAGTTCAGATTCATCAAAACGAAGCTCACGTACCAATAGACATGCCTCTAATGGCGTCTGTCCAAAATTAGATAATTTTCGAGAGAAAAAATACCAATCGAAAAACTGATTCATGCGAAGTTCGTAATGATCATTTCTATCCTGGTCCATGACCGCGTGATCAAAAAATTCTTTTTTTGCCTTTTCTAACTCTTCGGTAAACTCACGACCCGCGAAATGATTTAAAATCTTTTCTATTAACTTTTCTACTTCGTTCATAGTCCCTTACTCCGTTCACATCCCAGCCGCTACTTGGCCAGTTAAAAATTAGAATTTATAATTAGCCACCATCTCATCAAAGAAAAATCCAAACAGGCCTTGAGCTTCATGTGGACCAGGACAGGCTTCAGGATGGTACTGAATGCCTAAGATATTTTTCTCTTTTGAATATATCCCAGCGACGCTTTGATCAGTCAAATTCGTGTGGGTGATTTTAACATCGCTCGGTAGTGTTTTCGGATCGACAGCATAACCATGATTCTGACTAGACACATAGATCCGATCGATCACTTCGTCTTTGATCGGATGGTTGCTGCCACGATGACCGAATTTCAATTTATAGGTTTTCGCACCCAATGCTAAGCACAGAATTTGATGCCCCATACAGATGCCATAAATCGGACGCTTACCAATAAAACTACGAGTTGTGTCTGCTGCAATCTTAACATCGGCAGGGTCGCCTGGTCCGTTAGTTAATAAAATCGCTTGCGGGTTATAGGCGTTTATTTCCTCGACTGACGAACGGCTATTGAAAATTTTAATTTCCTTCGCATACTTTTGCGCCAGTCTGACTATATTTTGCTTAGTTCCCAAATCAAGAATAGCGACTTTCGGACCCGATGCATTTTCACCTTTAACGATTTCACCGTCCTTAGAACTGACGGCGTACACCCAATCTTTATCGATCGTGCGCTTGGCTTGAATCAATTTATCGGCCTTGGTTTTTGCAACCGTCGCATTTTCAGCTACTACAATCGCTCCCCAAGGAGTTCCCCCGCCTCGCAGACGCATCGTCAATTCGCGCGTATCAACCCCAGACAGCATCGGTACTTTGTATTTTTTTAATTGATCAACCCAAGTATTTTCGCGACTGGATTGCTGGATTTCTAGCGCGATGAAACCTTGAATGTGAATATCTTTAGATTCCCAAAAGTCTTTCGAAATTCCGTAATTTCCCTGCTGAGGCGCCGTCATTACAATGATTTGTGAAAAGTAGGAAGGATCCGTTGCGATTTCTTCGTAGCCAGTATTCGAGGTGTTAAACACAACTTCACCTGCTCGCTCGAAATCGGGAGCTCCATTTGATGCATTTAAGATATTTCCTTCATAGCACTCACCCGTTTCTAAAACTAAAAACCCCTTCATCATAGTTCACCTTTTGCTACAAGATAAATAAGTGCCATTCTTATATAAACGCCGTGATTCACTTGATCCAAAATCATACAGCGCGGATCTTTTAATACATCCTCAGTCATTTCGACTCCCCAATTTACAGGGCCTGGGTGTAAAAACAAGCTGTCATTCTTCAAGAACTTTAATGTCTCTTTGTTTAGCTGGAATGATTCTGTTTTTATCGTTTCACCATTTGCTTGATGGCGTTCTTTCTGAAATCTTAAAAAGATAACGGTCGTTGCCCAAGCCATTCCTTCTTTCAGTGAAGAAAAAACGGGAATTTTAGAATGGGCGGGCATATAGGCTTCGGGCCCACAAAATGCGACTTCATATTTTAAAATAGAAGCCAGTTCCAAATGGGAAGACACAACTCGGGAGTGCTTAATATCACCCACGAAAAGTACTTTCTCATGAGCTAAATGTTTGTCTTTAGATCTCAGTGTCGCGATATCCAGCAACGCCTGAGACGGATGCCCTTGAGCCCCCCAGCCGGCATTAATAATTGGAACATCGATTTGTTTTGTCAGAGCCTTAAGATCCACGTCGTCACCGCAGCGAATAACCATAATATTTGGTTTCATAGCGGCGATATTTAACAAGGTATCAATATATGTTTCTTCTTTTTCTAAACTGGTTCCCGCTTTTCCGCTGAATAGAACAGATTTAGCGCCCAGCCTCATCGTAGCCATTTCAAAACTCATGCGCGTACGCGTACTAGGTTCAAAAAATATATTCGCGACAATAGTATCGGAAAGAAGAGGGTTCACATTTTTAGCTTTAAAGAAGTCGGAGTTTATAAATGCGGACTCGACTTGCTGAAGAGTGAGGTCAGAGAGCGAAACGACAGACATCTAGAAAAAATTAACTTGCCGGGCTCACACCTGTCAAAAGACTTTCTAGCGTTAACACAGAACTTTCTAAAAAGAGTTAAAACTCATTAATTTTGCCAAATAACTTAGCGGGGCACGCTTAAAAGACGATCCCATTTCATTTGACCACGTTCTTCAGAATCTTGCCAATCCACGGACAACGCAACCAAACTGACACGCCCTTTAATTAAGCTCATACTGAGCGTTCCCCACTGACGGGAATCCTCCGTCGAGTCACGATTATCACCCAGAACAAAATAATGTCCCTCTGGGACAGTGATAGGGCCAAAATTTTTCTTTGAATAGTCCTGACTGCGCAACGTCGACCAGGTATGGCCCTGATAAGTTTCAGTAAAAACCTCAAATATTGCCGTTGCGTCCGTCTGATCGGAATGCTTTTCAGTAGGCAATGGGTGCCCGTTAATTAGCAAAAGGCCATTTTTTATCTCAACGACATCTTTAGGTAATCCTAAAATACGTTTAATGTAGTAGGTACCCGAAGCCTCATTTAACTTGAGCAATACAATATCACCGAGTGTGGGTGACGTCGCACCGATAGGACGAGACACCGGGGTAAATTTGAAACCGTAGGCAGCTTTGTTAACCATAACGAAATCACCAGGCAAAAACGTGGGTGACATGGATTTAGATGGAATTCTGTAAACAGAAACCAGAGACCACTTTAAAAAAAGGGCAAAGGCCACCGATAGACTAATTAAAGTCAAATACTGGGAGGTTGTCCTAACTGTCATAGAAAGTTAAAGATCCGATTCCATCTCATTTTTAAAGGATCACAAATAAATCGAGCATCAGCAAGAGTTTCTTCACAGCTGAGCCAAATCATCCACGCCTTGCCCACTAAGTTCTTCTCTGGAACAAATCCCCAGAGTCGCGAATCGCTCGAATTATCGCGATTGTCACCCATCATAAAAAAATGTTTCTCGGGAACTACAAATCGGCTTACATCACTCGGCACCGCCTCGGAATGAATAATTACGGCGTGGGTATCGTTATCTTTGAAACTTTCGCTATACCCATACTCAACATCAGGCAAAGGTTGATAGTTCAAAACTTCGCCATTGCGAGTGATACGACCATTACTGACTTCAATTGTGTCACCGGGAACACCCACTAGGCGCTTCACATAATAAATGCTGGGATTGGCTGGATATTTAAAAACAATAATATCGCCAGGACTTGGCTGCCCCCAGCGAATCAGCGGAATATCAGTAAAAGGAATATTTAATCCGAACGAAAATTTTTTTACAACAATATGATCGTGAACTAGCAGGTTAGGAACCATACTTTCTGAGGGAATCACGAAGGGTTCTACAATGGCCCAACGTAATACTAAAATCAAAACAAGCGGACTTAAAAATGTGAATAGCGCTTGTTTCCAGGTTCCCTTTTTTGACATAGTTTAATTCACTTGGTGATAAAAACGTTTCCAGCGAATGGTCGTTGGATCACACAAGAATCGAATGCCTGGTAGCGTATCTTCACAGCTTAACCAAACAAACATAGCACGTCCCAAAATATTTTCTTTTGGTAAGAATCCCCAAACTCTAGAGTCTTTAGAATTATCTCGGTTATCGCCCATTACAAACAAGCTGTCTTTAGGAACTATTTTAGCTTGATACCTTTCATCGTAATCACGGTTTTTTCGCATAATAATCGTATGCTTCTTGTCAGCCAACGTTTCGGTAAAATGCGCGAATTGTTCTGGTCCGCCTAAACCCACATGACCATCACTAAAGTCTTTATCCGTTAACCAATTCCAATCTTCTTCAGAAATAGGAACGTTTTTCTCAACCACTTTGTCATTGATATACAGAACACCATTATCGTATTCGATTTTATCGCCCGGCAGCCCCACCACACGTTTGATAAAGAATGTGTTCATGTCTTCTGGATATTTAAATACAATAACGTCGCCCGTTTTGATTGGATTGAACTCAACCAACCATTTTTCACTAAACGGCACGCGCAAACCGTATACGAATTTGTTTACAAAAATATGATCGTGAATCAAAAGCGACGGCAACATACTGCCTGACGGAATAACGTAGGCCTCAAAGAATGCCCAACGAATAAACAAGGCAATCATCACTGCCGTGATAATTGAACCCCATCCTTCCGTCCAAAATGTCTTAGCAAATATATTAAACGGAGAAGCGCTCTCACCAGATTTCGACTTAGAATCACTCATTAGAAAAGTCCCCACATTGCGATTAAACTTCACTATTTTAGGAATAAACCCACGGCTTTGTCCCGAAATAACGCGGGGTCAAATCTAAGAAATCGATAAGAAAACACAAATTTGCTGTTTATTGAGGCTGCTTTTCTTTGATATAGAAGTATGCATTAAAAAAAATGCTCCAAAATTTGGAGCATTTTCACAAATATTACTTAACTAAGTAAATTCGAATATTTAATCAGTCTTCAACCTTCAAGATAGCCAAGAATGCTTCTTGCGGCACTTCCACATGGCCCACTTGCTTCATGCGCTTCTTACCTTCTTTTTGCTTCTCTAATAATTTACGCTTACGAGAAATATCACCACCGTAACACTTGGCTGTTACGTCTTTGCGGATCGCTGATAATGTTTCACGCGCTACAATTTTAGCACCGATAGCGGCCTGAATCGCGACCTGGTATTGTTGACGTGGAATCAATTCACGCATTTTTTCAACTAATGAACGACCGCGATTGATACTTTTTGATCTATGCACGATCAAACTTAAAGCATCGACCGGTTCACTGTTAATCAAAACGTCTAGACGAACCAAATCAGATTCTGCAAAATCCATTAATTCATATTCTAACGATGCGTAACCTTTGGAGATCGATTTCAAGCGATCGTAGAAATCCATTACCATTTCATTCATTGGCAAACGGTACTCAATGATTACTTTCGTTTCATTGACGTAATCCATTTTCAATTGCTGACCACGCTTGTCTTCGCACATTTTCAAAATACTACCGATGTATTCTGTCGGTGTATGGATCGTCACTTTAACAAATGGTTCTTCCATTTTAACGATCTTAGATTCATCTGGAATCTGTGACGGATTATCTAATTCCTTCACATCACCATTGGTGTAGTGAACGCGGTAAACAACCGTTGGTGCCGTCGTGATAAGATTTAAGTTAAATTCACGTTCTAAACGTTCTTGTACGATTTCCATGTGCAAGAGACCTAAGAAGCCACAACGGTAGCCGAAGCCTAACGCCGCCGATTTTTCCACTTCAAATGTTAAGCTGGAATCATTCAGCGCGAGTTTATCTAGAGCATCTTTTAAGTTTTCATAGTCAGTCGCATCGATTGGGAAGATACCCGCAAATACCATTGGCTTGATTCTTTGGAAACCAGGCAGAGGTTCTGCCGCCCCATTTTTTAACATCGTCATTGTATCGCCGACTTTTACGTCGCGAATGTCTTTGATACCACAGATGACAAAGCCCACTTCACCGGCGTCCAATTGCTTAACAGCCATCGGGAACGGCTTGTATTTACCCATTCTTAGAACTTCATAGTTTTTATCCGTGGCCATGAAACGGATACGATCACCGACCTTAACTACACCGTCCATCGCACGAATCAATACGACAACGCCTTGATACGCATCAAACCAAGAATCGAAAATCAAACCACGCAGGGGTAGACTTCGGTCAGCTTTAGGTGGCGGAACTTTTTGTACGATGGCTTCTAAAATTTCGGTGATTCCAATGCGCTCTTTAGCCGAGGCATGGATGATTTCAGAACAATCTAACCCCACCGTGTCTTCGATTTGCTTTGAAACACCTTCTGGATCTGCCGAAGGCAAATCGACTTTGTTTAATACAGGAATGATTTCTAAATTATTATTTAAAGCTAAGTAAACGTTTGCTAACGTTTGCGCCTCGACACCTTGAGCGGCATCGACAACAAGGATGGCGCCTTCACAAGCAGCCAGAGAACGCGAAACTTCGTAACTGAAATCCACGTGCCCCGGTGTATCGATCAAATTAATTTGGTAATCATTACCGTCTTTCGATTTAAAATCTAAACACACCGTTTGTGCTTTGATGGTGATCCCTCGTTCACGCTCTAGATCCATATTATCTAGGAACTGAGCTTTTTCTTCACGTTGCGATAACGAACCCGTAGCATTCAGCAGCGCATCGGCTAACGTCGACTTACCGTGATCGATATGGGCGATAATTGAAAAGTTTCTTATGAATTTAGGATCCATCTATTCCCGCACTACTTTCTGTCTATGTTACTAGTTAGATGCTTTTCGCAATTTTTTGTACTTGTTCTACTTTGTTCAATTTTTCCCAAGTAAACGACTCTTCAGTGCGGCCAAAATGACCGTAAGCTGCCGTTGCCGAATAAATTGGCTTGAGTAGATCGAATTCCTTTACGATGTGCGCCGGCTTCAAACTCCAGCATTCACGAACGATTTTTTCTAATTTTTCAGGTCCAAGCGCGCTTGTACCGAAATCATTGATGTTGATGCTAACTGGCTCTGCGACACCGATTGCATACGCTACTTGTACTAAACAACGATTAGCTAATCCAGCGGCTACCAAGTTCTTAGCGATATGGCGAGACGCATACGCTGCTGAACGATCCACTTTTGAAGGATCTTTTCCAGAGAACGCACCACCACCATGGGCACCATGACCACCGTATGTATCTACGATGATTTTACGACCTGTTAAACCCGCATCGCCCATTGGACCACCCGTTACGAAGCGGCCCGTTGGGTTAATGTGGAATTTAGTTTTGTTGTCGATCCACTGACCCGGAATAACTTTTTTGATTAGTTGGTTTAAAATGAAATCCTTGATTTCAGGAAGGCTTGCAGAGTCTGCATGTTGAGTCGAGATAACGACTGTATCGATACGTTTTGCTACGCCATTTTCATACTGAACAGTTACTTGCGACTTGGCATCCGGACGTAACCAGCTCACCACGTTTTTTTTGCGAAGATCAGCTAATTCTTTAACTAGCTTATGAGACATCGCGATGGATAACGGCATCATTTCTGGAGTTTCGTTAACAGCGTAACCAAACATTAAACCTTGGTCACCAGCGCCTTGTTCATCACTACCAGTTTCTTTTACCCCTTGGCTGATGTCAGGGCTTTGTTGACCCAAAGACACAATCACGCCGCATGTGTTGTAATCAAAACCTTTATCGGAATGATCGTAACCGATTTTTTTGATTGTTTCACGAGCCACTTGAGTAATGTTCACGTTGGCTTTTGTTGTGACTTCGCCCGCAACTACCACAAGACCTGTTGTTAAAAGAGTTTCGCAGGCTACACGAGCTTTAGAATCCTGAGCCAGGATAGAATCCAATACGGTATCAGAAATTTGATCGGCCATTTTATCCGGATGGCCTTCAGACACAGACTCACTAGTAAATAAATAATTTTTCACTCTAAGATCCCTTTTTTGACGGTTTGACTTGTTTACAAGTTATGCAAACTAGCACCGTGCAAAAAAGGGGTCAAAGGTTCCCTTCGAATTGAAGGAATTATGCAGCTTTGCGGTATTTGGTTTTGTACTCAAAGCGGGAGTTTAATTGCTCCAGTTTCCCAGCTTTTGATAGTTCGGCTTTCTTGTGGTTTTGGTTCATTTTACGAACCTTTAAAATTTGAGTTTCCAGTTTAGAAATGGCTAAATCAGCAGCAGAATAAACATCGTAGTGGCTAGCGGTGCATTTAAAATGGCGTTGAGGCGACTGTATATTAATTTCAACGTGAAATTGACCTTTGGTTTTGCTTAGAAATACCGTTCCACTATTTTGCTTCAGCAACAACGGGGCAATTTTATCGACACAATCCTGGACATAAAGTTCTAAGCTTTTTGAATAATCCAGATGCTTAAAGTCGAAGTTCAACTTCATTTTTTCCTCCTACATTAACTATCAGAAATGATGTCTGATAGTTACGAATCGGACGCTAGAAGGCCGGTCATTAGACATTATTGGACAAAAATTTTTATGGCTTTTCTTTGTATTTTTTTGTGATTATTTGGGACACTTGAGGATCGATATTCTTTTTTTGAGTCATCTAAAATTGAGAAAAACTCCGGCCAATCTCTGATCCCCTTTAAAAAGGTGAAAAATGGGACACATCTTCAAACACCGAATCTTACTCATCTCCAGAGCAATTCTTAGTAAGCGATTACGGACTTGATTTTCCTATTTTTAAAACGGAACTGATTTAAAAATGTTAAATCGATTAAGACGACGACATCTTCAACTGAATAACCGCACTTTTGAGCAAGCTTGATACTGGCTTCAAGTGTTCCGCCAGTAGCAAGGACATCGTCAACTATAACGATTTTCCCTTTGCCCGGTAGAGCTTCCAGGGTTGCGGATCCATATTCCAAATTGTATGATTCGGCCAACACCGGGGGAGGCAGCTTACCTTTTTTTCGGAAAGGAATGAATCCTTTTCCTGATTTCACCGCCATCATACTGGCAAAAATAAATCCACGTGATTCAAGTCCAACGAACGCATCGACGTTATCTAGGTCTATTTTTTCTAAAAGTACGTCGACTGTATATCGTAGCGCATGACTATCAGCCAGCAAGGGCGAGATGTCTTTAAAAAAAACACCTGGAGTCGGAAAGTCAGGAACGGTTCTAATAAATTGATTTAAATCCATAGACCATGGTCTATAAGACTTTGGTCTGAAATTCAAGACTCTTGTCAAAGAACCCCCCCTGAAGTTTAAGTGATTTTTTTAGCGACCGATAGATTCAAAGTATAGAAACAAAAGGGAATTTAATGGCGAAGTATCATTTAGTCCACATTGATTCAAAGGGAACCTTTTTTAATCTAACTCGGTTAGAAATGGTCATGAAACTCAAGCAAGCCGGCGATTTACAGAACTGGTTCTGCTGGTACCCAGGCATCGTTCAATGGAAACAAGTGAGTCAAGCTCACGAAGTCCGTGAATGGATGGCTCACCCGTGGACAGAAGATCAACCGATGCCCCCATGGCAGGATCTGTTTATCAATCGTGCGCGGAGCGAAAGCCAAGACTTTGAAGTTGTTGAATTTAATGACTCTGCGGCAATCACACCACCACCCGTTCCTGCTGATCCAAAAACCGAATTCGTTATCTCTGGGTTTTCAGGCCAGGTTTTTGATTTTGATGAGTCTTTAAAAGACAAACATTTGAATAAAAATGATTTCAAAATTATCAAAGAAGAAAATAAAAATACGGACGAAGCGAGCCGCTTTGAAAACACTGTTAAAGTTGATACCTCAGCAACCGATTTCGAAAAGACAATAAGCTCGTCCACTGTACTAACAACAGAAAAAACGCAAACTGCGATAGCTACACCAAATTTTGAACATACATCAAAAATAAACCTAAACGACACTCAACGTGTTGAGCAAGAAACAGTAACTGGGAAAATCGAAACCGTCCCAGATATGACGATTACGAAAGAGCTTCCGAATGTGCCAAAGACAGAACTTCCACCAGTACAAAACGTAGTCGACGCGGCTCAAGCGGCCAACAATGCAGCGGCAAAAAAGCACAATCGTCGCTATCCTCGTATCAAGGGACGCTTACGTACAATCATTACAAACAAAGCCAAAGCCTTTATGACATTCACTAAGGACATTTCTTTAGGTGGAATTCAAGTGGAAAACAACATTCCACAAGACATTCTAAATTCAGAAATCGAAGTGTACGTATCAGATCCAACAGGCAAAAAGAGCATCCTTTTCCGTTGCCACCCAGTAGGCGACATGAAAAACCCATGCCGCTTCTCATTTGCAAAAGCAGACGAAAAGAATCTACAGAAACTAAGCCAATGGTTAGATGATCTAGCAAAAATCAACGCCGCCTAAACAGGATCTTTGCGCAAATCAAAAGAGCAAAGCGCTTTTGATTAAGCGAGAAAGAAAAATCTATTCTTGAAATGATAGGGGCGTTCGAAACGCCCGTCAGCCGAGGCGACGAGGAGGCCCCGCGGAGGCGTGGCGGAAGCCACGTCGCACAAGTGGGCCGACGAAGGCAACGAAGGATCACGGGCGTTTCGAACGCCCCGGCCTCGATTTACCGTTTTGGTTGGAAAAGGAATGGATATATCACAACGGTCGAATTCCCATTCGGAGCTTTAGGAAATACGATTTTTTTGATTACATCTGTCACACACGAATCAAAGTTCGGATACGCAGTGTTCGATGCTTGCGTTGTGATTGTATCAACTGGCCCTTCGCCGTTAATTTTCCAGCGAAGAACGATACGACCACCTAAATCTTTCTTGTATGTTAAAAACTGTTCGTGGCAATTTCTTAGAGCACGTTTGTTATCCGCGATAGCTAAACGAACTTGTTCTTTGGTTAGACCACCTTGAACTTCCATCGATTTAGTTTCTAATGCCACAGTTCCACCCAATGATTGGATAGAGCCGTTTCCATCTTTTTGATTGCCGCCAAATGCACCTGTACCGACACTACCCGTAGCTTTTGACGAGGCCATACCCGAAATATTTGTTCATTTGTATACGTTGTCCATTTGTAATGTTGTGGCTGCAGCCGATAGACCTTGTCCATCATCATCGTTTGCTTGAGTTTTACCTGTATTTGTCAGGTTAACTTTTCCAGTCGGCGGTTGTAATACCTGAATTTTTCCAGAATCACCCGAGGCTGAGTCTGTTGGCTTAACCTTGGCCATTACCGCTTCCGCACTAATACCGGACCCAGTTTTCTTGGCGCCCGCTAATTTACCTAATAAGCCAACGGTATTAACATTCTTAATTTCGCCTTTTTGATTAAGACCTTGCGAAAGTTCCAACTTCTCATCAACATTTTTAATTGTCGCACGCTTACCTTGAACTTGACTGGTTTTGGTTGGAGCGGCGTCTGCCTTCTCGACTTTCGCTTGCTTGTTTTTATTTGGATCGGCCTTATCGGCAGGTTTCGCCGTCTTGGCCTCCTCTACTTTTTCTACTGGTGGAGGAGTTTTCAATTCCTCCTTTTTTACCTCTTGTTCATATACAGGAAGCGGTGGCGGCTCCTCTTCTTTAACTTCCAAATCTAGAACTTCAATTTTTGCCACACGCTGAGGTTTAGGTATATCCGTAGTCTCGTGTTTATCGATAAATTTCATACCGATTCCCATTAAAAACATACAAATAACAACTATAATTAGGGTAACGACTACGGGATCTTTTTTCCAGGCTGAAGGCGGAGCTTGCACTTCGTGCTTGTTTACCCAGCGAATATAGTAAGCATTTTCAGGGGAATATAATAAATAGAAATCATCTTCATCGACTGTGATACGGTCATTTACGTTTTGAAATTTATCAATTATGCGATCTGCACGATTATACAAATCAACAATATTTTCGTCGCCTTGATTTTCAATTGTTACAATATTAGCAGTTTGCGGAGAATAGGAAAAATTAACTTTGGGTAGCGAGTTAATCTTAATCCCTTTAGACAGAACATCTTTAGTGAAATGATTCACCGACGTTACAACGTCAATTTCCGTATTGTACGTAACTAACTCAAGAACACGATCCATTTCGGGTCTGATAACTGCGGATTCTGTACTTTCGATATCTAACGACCTTTGGATAACTCCCTTAGAAATGGGGGACGCAGCAAGTTTTTCCTCTTCAATAGAAACTTCGAACTCGCCAATTTGAACCGGAGTCTCCATTAGAATCATAGCTTCACCGCTATATGATTCTTTTTTGATATTTACATCCTTATGAGAAATATCAACAACTGACCACAAACCCGCGTAAGGATCAAATGCGCCTTCGCCCATCCATTCGATTGTAAAATGAATTGGCTTAAGATCTTCTTTACGCAAGACAAGATCACACACGGGTGCGCGGCCAACAAGTAAAGTACGCTTATCTGGAATGAGTCGACCTATTTCTTTTTGATTCTTTTTAAATAAAATTACTTTCATACTATTTCATCTTTAAAAATCGTGTACGACTTTTCCTATCAACTTCTAAGTAATCGTTAAAATCATCTCTGTTATAAATTAAAGAATCGAACTTAATATTATCAATCGAAATTTGTAGGAACAGATCCGGACGACGACGTTCACCTTCAATCACTTCGCCTTCGAAATCTAGAATAGCCCCGACGTTTTCCTTTTTTCCAACAGCCGCAGAGTTTGGCGATTTTGAAACAGTCGAAGTCGCGGTATTTCCCGTAGGTAAGGATAGTTCAGTATTAGGTGGCGCGGCAGGCTTCGGCTCGTCGGCCGGTAAAGACAATGACTCTAATCCATCCGTCGCTTCTTGAGCTTGAGCGGACACACAACCTATCAGTAGGCAAAGTAGAATTGAAATTAGTTTCATGGTAGCGCCTTCCATTTATCTATTAAAACCTGCTGCCCTGTCGCTTCTAATTCAGCTCGATACAATTTTCTATGGGCCTCAGACATTCCAAATTTAAAGAATACCCAAGTTTTTAAACTGTAGTACTCCGCCGTATCAATTTTTTTGCCAGAAAGTAGATTATCTAAAAATATAATACTCGCTTTCAGCGAAAGTTTCTCGTAAATCTCTTGCAACTTTTTGAAGTTATCATTTTGATTCACTATACGATTCAGTGTCAAACTTTCAGCCGTCTTCAAAGGCAACAGACTGTTCTTTTCGTCGTCAATGTCCTTGGTCAATTTTGTCTCGACTTCTGTTTTTGCCTTTTTAAAGTTCTCGGCTTGAGTCTCGTACTCTTTAGCCATCTCTGCTAAACCGCCCTGATATTCTTTCAGTTGTGCTTCGGATAGCCCTGCCGGAGCCGGGGAGTTCTTGATCGACTCTGCCATTCTTAATTCGATATTTGCCATTTTTTCCAAAAGGCGTATCTTTTGCTTCGACGTAGCCGATGTAACCGCTTTTAACACTTTATTTCTCAAAAATTTAACGTTGTCGACATTGTTTACAACGTAGCTTTCATACTGCTTAGGGCTCATTTTTGCATTTGGGAAAACCATATTTTTAATATTGGTTTCAATTGCTACTTCTTTATCCTCTTGCGAAAGTTCAGAAACGAATTCTTTGAAAAACTTAACTTCTTCGGCTTTAAGCATCGGCGTCAGCTGTTTATAAATTAGCAATAGTGTCGTGTATGCCAAACGCTTTTCTTCAGTACTCAATTTTGGTTTAGCACGCAAATGAGTATAAACCGATTCTGGATCAGTGTAAGAAACAATATTTAGCAAGTATAGTCGCTTATCTTGATCTTGCTTTTCTAGCTCAGTAAAATCTGCCGTGGTCAGTTTTTGATTATGAATCGACCTATTTACTAAGACTTGGTAATTTGCATTTTTGTCACCACCATAAATCCAAAATGCGGGCATTAAGTAAAAGTTACCCGTATTCAAGGACTGGTCTAAGAACTGCGAACGGATCGCGCTAAATGCTGGTCTAGCTTTAATTCCTGCCGGAAGCATTTTCCATTCTTGATCTAGCTTTTCAAACTGATTCAATTCTACTAGCTTTTTAAAATAGTCAGTATAAACGACAGTCGCCTTATCTTCTGAAGGTGCCGTTTGCAAATATGCCTTTATATCATTTTCATAATTCTGAAAATTTCCGGCATTAGAATTTAACATTGCCGACTTTAAACTGGCTTCACGTTTAACTTCGGTGATTTCGGGTGACGAAAATTTTGAATAAACTGGATGATTCTGAACGTCAGCATAACGCTGTAGTTCAAAAAATATAAGCAAAATCTTTTGGGCATTTTCCGTAGTTTTTTCGCCATTAAATATCGCTTCACCAATTGGCAACGCCTCTACATAGTTCTTTTCTGTGAATAGAATTCCAAACAGACGCTTCTGACTTCGTAACGCCAACGGATCATTAGGAAAGGCTTGGATAAATGTTTTCAAACGGCCAATGAACGCCGTTTTATGCTTAACTTTATCTTTTTCGTAAGCTTCATCATACAAAGCCAAGATTTCAATTTGAATTTTTTTTAAGAACTCCCTAGATTCAGCAGAGTCTTTTTCATTTTTAAATCTGGTTTCTAAATTGAACAGGCATGGAGAGTTTTTCAAATCTACACACGTATCGATCCATAAATGGTAAAGAAGGACACGCTTTTTAGACATCGGAAACCAATTCATATGCGTACTAATTAATTTGATAGCAAGCTCACCTAGCTGAGCCTTTGGCATATTATCTTCTGTTTTAAGACGTCCCGCATAGGCGTCTATATGTGTTCGAATATTAAACTCGGAATCATCCTCAAGCTGAAATGCGTCTTTTTCAAAAAAAGCGTCCTTAACTTCTTTTTTTACTAGCTTAAGGCGTTTATCCAAATTGAAAATAGCATTCACCATTGACGGTGACGGGATATCTTTTTTCTCGAAACTAACCTTTAAGCTCATGATCTTAAGAATTTCGAGAGGGTCCTTTTGAATAGCCAAAACTTCTCTAAACACCATTTCTTTTGGCTCACCCTTTGAATTCTGCAGGTAGAACAATAAACAATAATAATATAAACGACCTTTCAATCCTGGATGGGACAAAAACGAATTCACTTTGTTTATTAAGACAGCTTCGTCCTTATTTTGAGTTAAGATAAATGCTAAATCTTTAAACGAGTCTTCGGCGATTCCACGATCTAATTGTTCTTTAATGATTTTAATAAATTGAACTTCAGCCTTATCAATTTCTTTTTTGTTAAGAAGAGACCAAGCAACCTTATAGTCGCTCAGCGCTTTTTGAGTCTTGTTCATTCGCGGATAGAACATTTGATAAAACTTTATCGCGTCATCATATTTTTCAATTTCGAAATAGTACTCACCAATAAAAATGGCCATGACCTCGGCCTGGTTATTCTTATCGTTTAATTCAATGGATTTCAAAAAATTTTCGACTGTTTTCTCGGGCTGATCGAGCTCGTAGGCTACTAACCCTTTAATGTTATATAGGGTCGACAACATACGTTTATTGTTTTCTACATTCTTCAGCAAGAACGACAGAATTTTTTCTGCTTCGTCCAAGTGTTTGCCTTCTACGCTACTTACTTTTTCCCCTTTTACTCTCTTAACACCATATTTTTTAGCAATAGAAACATGCAGATAACTTAACCGTAAGTATAAATTAATTTTTTTATTTCTATCTTTTTCATTTCTTAAGATTAACTGAGTCGCTTTGATCTGCATTTCCAATTTTGAGGGATCGTCATTGCTAAGCTTAGGCGAGGTTAATGTTTCTTTTTTACTTTTGGGATTAGAGGCTTTAAGCTCGTCTGGTTTCTTTAATGAATCAGTATTCTGTAAGCCGGCACTATCCAAACGCTTTACTGGTGCCGCCGGTTTCGACGGAACTTGTCCATAGGCAATCAGGCCCATAAGTGAACCCGCAACTATCTGTATAGAAATTTTAGATAAAAATTTCTCAGCTATCATCATTGTTTAGTCGTCTCCGCTGGGGCGGGGGCCATATTTTCCGTTTTACATTGTGAAGATCCGATATACACGTGGCTACCAATCTCATCTAACCATTCTTCGGCATCTCCGGCTGGCCACAATTCATATCCCTTTTTCTCTAACACTTTAGCTTCTGGTAAATCAGAAAGAGGTTTTAAAAACTCCTGATCATTACTCAAAGCCAACGATGCGTATCCATAAACACGTTCAAGTTGCGCTTGAAGAGTCGGACGATACGTTTTAAAACGAATTTTTAATGAATCTGTTACACGTCTAATTTCATCATCACGCTCTTTTTGGCTAACTAACTGAAGCTGCGCCTTGGAATTCGAATTACTTGATTCTACCAATTGTGCTAACGACATGTAGTACAAATCTGACTTAGCCCACTCTAAGTAGTTGAATTTTCCATTCTTTAAACTTGCTAAATACTGCTTGATCGCATTAATTGTGAAAGCCAAATCTTTTTTCCGGCATAATCTTTTGAAAATATAGATCTTCAAAAGATAACTTTCAGGATGTAAAAACTCAGAAAAAAATCCCGACTGCTGAGACGCAATCGCACCTAGAGCCATATCATACTTACCAGCCCTGAATGCCGCCCACATCTTTTCAAATAAAACCTGACGAATTTGCGGATACACGGGCGGAATCCACGTATACACATCCATCGCTTCTCGGAAACGCTTTTGAGCATATAGAGTTCTAGCCATCTGATGCATGATGTTTAAGTAAATTTGCTGATTACCTTTTGGTATACGGCCTTTATTTGATGTTCTTAAATATTTAGCGGCACGCTGATACATCTCAAAGCTCTTCTCAAAGTCTTTGTTCAATGCCATTTCATCGGCTTTTTCTAAAAATCTAAAAACCGTATCCGACTCTTTTTCTAATACCGTTGCCTTTAACGACAATTGCCTATCCCAGGCAGCGATAGCATCAAAACCAACCTTTGGACGTCTAATCAAAATCTTTCGAATTTCGAACCACTCCTTCACAGTTAATTTCTTTTTAAAATTCTTGCGAATCAAAATACGAATAGCTACGTCATCAGAGTTTTTCTCTAGCAGTTCAATATTTTTTAGCATGCTTTGTGCGTTCACTTGGCCCGCTAAGACAAAAAGAAAAAGTGTGATAACATACCTAAGCAAGGTCATTGACCTTCTCCTTCAGCAATGAATGCGACGGACTGGAAGCCAATCTTTCGCAAAAATTTAACTGATGCGAATATATTTTTATAATTATTTCCACGATACGTAATCAAATTTACATGTGTTGCCTGCGAGCGCACTTTCTCATCTTTTGATTTTACGTATTGTTCAACTTTACCTTTGATTTCATTCACTCTGTCTTCACTTAGTTTATCAACCTCTGATAAATTTAGATTTTCATGAATAATTCCCACAATAAGTTCGGTTTCTGTAACAACGACTTCAGGAAATGTTTCTAAAGTTTCTTTACTTCGACTCATTGGTGGATGCATTTCTCTTGGGAATACAATTGATACATCCGCAACAATCGTCGCTTTCAGAAGAAACACGATAATCAAAAAGAAAATATCGATCATTGGCGCCAATTGTAGCGTCAAAGGATATTTTCGGGGGTTATCCAGTGATTCAAGATCCATTGTCTTCCTCGTTCATGTTTTTAACGTCATCCGGTGAAAGTAAAACAACATCTGGAACCGACTTTGTTATTCCATCCATAACCGAAATCAATTCTTGATATGTACCTCGCTCGGAAACTCCAACTTGTAGAGACTTCTCGTCAGGAAACTTTGCCGCGAAATCAGCTACCATTGTCTCCACGACCCCCTGCAGTTCTTTCGAATAGCGTTCTGGTTGGGTTCTATCCATTTTTTTAGTTGTCGATCCAGGATTTTTTCCTGACCACTTCATTTTAACGACGATCGTTCTATCAACAATATCGATAAACAGTTTAGGAATAACCGGAATACCTTTGCTTGGATCAGCTTTAGATACCAAACTCGTCGACGACGGAGGCAAGATAACGCTTGTTAACTCCATAAATGTTGTCGTGTACATCAAGAAAAAGATGATACATGTTAACGCATCCAAAATCGGAACTAACTCTGGCTCCGGTACGTGTCTACGATGTAATTCCGTGCTATCTAAACTCATGACCTTTCACTTTGCTCAACTAGTGTAATTAAGTCGAAACCCGTTTTTTTGCTTTGCCCGACAATTTGATCGATTTTTTGGGTGCATAAAGTATAAACCACCATCGCCGAGATACCCACGATTAGACCCGCCGCTGTCGCTGTCATCGCCTCCGAAATACCAGTACCTAATAACTCAGCTTTCTTCGCTGGATCAATGTCTCTCAAAGCCGCGAATGTTTTCATTAGACCGGAAATTGTACCCAGTAGACCCAATAGAGTCGCCACACTGGCAATTAGGGAAATAAATTGAATACCTTTTTCGCAATTCTTCATAACTTCAACAACCGCAGAACCTAACGATGATTTCATCGCTTCACGACCACCATCAACGGCCATTAAACCCGACTTAATAACGTCAAATTCAGGAACATTTCTAGCGCCATTGCAAACTTGAATAGCCGTAGTGTATTCCTTTTTTAATACCAGCTTGCTAATCTCTTTTAAGTTATTGTCGCCTGCTGGACGTAAACGGAAATAAAGGTAGTTAATTTTAGTGAAGGCCAAGATAATCAAAGCCAAACCACTGCCGACAATAAAGAAAGCCGTTAACCCGCCCTCTTTAAACAAAATCTCTAATGAACTTATAATAAACATTAAAAAACTCCTCTTATATTAAAGTATTAAAAATAGTAAACAAATCCGCCCTCAAGTAATCCGATAACGATGACTTCCTTCTTTTCCTGATTGTAGATCTCCATGAAAGAACCGCCGGCTTGAAGTCTTAAATTCCAATAGTCTGAAATGAAAAAGGTTTTTCCTAAAGCTAGTTTTGTTTTGTACGCATTATGAACTTCATAGTTCACTCGGCTAAAACCAATGTTTAAAAATGTATCCGAGCGAATGATGCCGTAGGGTCCCCAAGAGTCTTTTCCGTAAACTGGGATCCAATTTACTTCGATACCATACGAGTTTTTTGCTTTTTCAACATATAAGAATGGCACTGTTCCGTCTGGATATGCCGGTAACTGCCTAACTTTCTTAGAGATACTGCGTTCATTGTTTACATAAGTAGGAACATAGTTGAAATAAATTTCCCAAAACTCTCCAGCAGCGTAGCCAAGATTTAAATTCAATGCATACATTGTTTGCGGAGAGTCCGAGAAGTCGAAGGATAAATACGGCGCAAACAAGAACTTTCCAGATTTAACTTTCGCTTTTCTCTGAACGGCAACAACGTTTTCAAAAAGAGAACTAATCTCTTCTGAAATCGAAGGCTCCAAAGAGCGATCTAGCGAAACCCGTTTTCTATTTTCTGCTGCCTGCGCGGAAGTTGGAGCCGGAGTTTGCGCATAGGTATAAGCAGACAACACTAAAGATATAAAAACTATTTTAATGGTTCTCATGATTTCTTTAGTTTGACTGAATTTTGAATTTTTTTTTAGGAATTTAATGACTTAGCTAGACTAGTGCCGGGTATTGATTTTTCTTTTTTCCGGCACATTCGTAACGATATCGTTAGAGCAACAACTAATATACTTTTTTCCGCTGGCTTGAAGGAAGAATTTTTAGAATTTCTCTGTATTTTGCCACGGTTCTTCGCGCGATCTGAATACCATCTTTTTCTAACATTTGCGCGATTTTTTGATCCGACAAAGGATTCTTTGGATTTTCTTTTCCTACTAGATCTTTGATTTTCAGCTTAACAGATTCGCTCGCAAGTGCTTCACCACCCGATGTACTCGATATTCCTGAATTGAAGAAATATTTCAATTCATAGATTCCCTGTGGAGTATGCATGTACTTAGCCGTAGTCACACGACTTACCGTAGATTCATGCATTCCGATATCATTTGCAATATCTCTTAAAATCATTGGCTTCAAGAAGCCTGCGCCTTTATCAAAAAATTCACGTTGGTGCTTAACGATACTTTCAGAAACTTTATAAATAGTTCTTTGTCTCTGATGAATGGACTTAATTAACCAAATTGCAGATTTCAATTTTTCTTGAATATATTCATTATCTTTTTTATTCGACCCTTCTTTTAAAAGGTTCTTATAAAAATTTGAAATCTTTAATCGTGGCAAACCATCTTCATTCAGTGAAACAGAGTAATCTTCGCCGACTTTGTACACGTACACATCCGGAGTCACATAATGTGTGTCTTGTGGCGCATAGGCGCGACCTGGTTTTGGCTCCATGGAGTATATGATCTTACACATTTCGATAACTTCGCGAACGTCTTTATTTAGCGCTTTCGCAATACCATCAAAATTTTTCTTTTCTAAATCTTTTAAGTGATTATTGATCATGAAAACTAAATCTGTAGTGTCTTCTTCAAGATGTTTTGCTTGAATTAACATACACTCTTTTAAATCACGCGCGCCCACACCTGGTGGATCGAATTCATGAATCAGCTCTAACGTGTCTTGTAGGTCTTCAATCGGAAGATTTTCTTCCGCCGCGATTTGCTCAAGCGGCGTTTTAATATAACCATCATCATCCACGTAGCTAATCAAAGCATCCGCAGCGCGCTCTTCATGCTCGCCGAAACCACCCATTTTGACTTGCCAATATAAATAGTCATGAAGAGTTTCATAGGCGCGAATTACGTTTTCGTAATTCATGATCTCTTCACTGCCACTCATGCCTGACTGAGGCGGTTTTTGATTCTGCTCAAAGTAACTTTCCCATTCGAACTCATCTTGTTTCTGAGGGTCTTGACTGCTCGTAGTTTCAGGAGCTTCGGATTCACGAGCCTCCATAGACTCTGATACTTCTTTAGCACGTTGAAGATCTTCGTCTTTTAGAATTTCTGATTCTTCTAGGATAGGATTTTCTTCAAGTTCAGAACGAACATTGGACTCAAGTTCCAAACGAGACATTTGAAGCAATTTAATCGCCTGTTGCAATTGCGGCGTGATTACTAGATTTTGCCCCAAACTCATGGTCTGCTTAAGAGCCATTATTTCTCCAATTACAGTTTAAAATTTTCGCCCAAATAAAACTTACGTGCGATCTCACTGTTTGTGATTTCATCGCTAGACCCGCTTACTTGGATCCTACCATCCTTGAGTATATAGGCATAATCACAAATCCCCAAGGTTTCTCGTACATTATGATCGGTAATCAGGACTCCAATTCCTTTGGATTTGAGGTCTCTGATGATGTTCTGAATATCATTCACCGCGATTGGGTCAATACCCGCGAACGGTTCATCTAATAAAATAAACTTAGGACTTCCAGCTAGGGCGCGCGCAATTTCAACACGACGACGCTCACCACCCGACAGGGAAAAACCAAAACTTGATCTAATATGCTGAATACGGAATTCATTTAACAAGCTCTCAAGCTTTTCTTTGCGTTTCACAGAATCATAGCCGTGCGCCTCAAGAGCAACTAATATGTTTTCTTCCACGGATAGTTTTCTAAAAATACTTGGTTCCTGTGCTAAATAACTTAAACCAACCCGGGCACGCTTATACATTGGATCTTTTGTAATTGTTAAATCGTCCAAAATGATATTACCTTTATCCGGCCCTACTATCCCAACCACCATATAAAAAGAAGTCGTTTTACCGGCACCGTTTGGCCCCAGCAGTCCCACTACTTGCCCTGAAGAAATTGAAAAAGAAACGTCGTCGACGACCTTTCTCTTTTTATAAGATTTGGAAAGCCCTTCAATCTTTAGAACACTCATATATATAATTTTATTCCGCAAACATTGAATAAGTCAATTTTTGCCCACGCATCGGCAGGATGCAGAGAGATAATGGGGCGAAAAAGGGACAAATAGCTAGGTTATTTTTGGGTTGCGGAGGCTTTCACTTTTTGAATCTTCAAACGCTTGCCGCCATCTAGAAGAAGAATCTCTTCCCCGGCTATTTCATCTTCGTCTTGATAAATCTTAGGACTGCCTGTAAACCGCAGCGTCGCTTTCTGTAGATCAACTACAAGATCCTGACTAGTGGCTCTGCGTTTCTTATCGGTTAACTCAACGCCACCTTTGACGTTAATACGCTCAAGACTTTTCATATTTCCCGAATAAACAAAGTAACAATCCGGACCTTTAATCAACATACTGCCATAGTTAAGTACTACGTTATTTTCAAAGTGGGCTTCTTTGTTTTTCCCGCTGAATGTCGCCATTTCACTGGTTATTTTTAGATTTTGATTAGAGTTCATCGGTTTAAATGCGTTAATATCTTTGAAAATTTTCATTTCATTAATATCGACCAAGATATGCATATTATATCCATCAAGCTTCAAGCCTTCGCCTTGATCATCTGATGGCCCAACCATTTTGATTTTTCCAGGAGAAATAATTTTTCTCATTGCGAAATTATAAAATATTTCATCTGTGTAAAAGGTATAACCATTAGCAGATTTCGTAACGACGTTTCCCTTAATTTTAATATTTTTTGTTTTACCATCGACTTCGCCTTCATTTCCTGTCACGGTAAAATCATTCGCATCTAAGTTATAAAATTGAACTTTTACTTTATCTAAAAAGTAATCGCCCTCCTGTTGATAACCCCGAGCTTTTTCTGCGTGTAGTTCAAAATCGCGAGCGCCCCGTTGAGATTCAACTAAATGAACCCCTTTCATCTTTTGCTCAACACGCTCTTTTTTCTGATTATCTGCTGTTTCCATAGACTCACGGTCCAGCTTTTCAATTTGTTGCGGGAATATAAAAATGACTTCAACTAAAATGAAGATCAGCAAAAGTGAAAAAAGAATTTTCTTAGTTTTCTTCATGCCTGCCAGGATACTAGTGGTGAACTATCTATTGGGCAATTTCTTTTTCGGTCTTCTTAACTACGGCAAAATTAATTTCGCCTGCCCCGGCTTCAGACAGTGTATACATGACTTTTTTTACAGTTAGGAAATCAATATCTTTATCAGACTGAATGGTGACCTTCTTCCACGCAAAAGGATCCTCTTCTTTTTCGCCCCGCGCATTATCAACCACATTCTTTAACTGACTTTGAAGTTTGCTTTCATATTCTTGCTTAGATTTAACTAGGCCTTGCTGAAGCTGATCAAACAGTGGCTGAATTAACCATTCTTGTTGATTTTTAACTTCATCAAAAGAAATCACCGCAGTTTTGTCTAAAAGAATTTCTTTATTAGATATAGTAATCACAAATGCTGGCTTCAGCTCTTTAATCGATTGGGCTTTAGGCAGCACCACTTCTTTAGGAGTATAAACAATGAAATCTTTTGTATTGTAGTTCTGTAAAAGGAAAATAGCCAATACGGTAAACATATCTACCATCGCTGTTAAAGACAGAATAGCAGTGACTGAACGCTTACCCTTTTTGCGACTTAGAATTTTGTGATAGCGAAAACGCTCACCTGGCTTATGAATTGGCATTAGTTCGGCCCTCCTGTCGCAATCGAAATATTTGGAAATCCAGCAACTAAGAACTGATCCATTGTATTAATAAGATTTTCGTAAGGAACATCATCCGACATGCTCACGATGCCATCTAACTTTTCAGGATACAATTGCTTTACCCGCTGAAGCTGCGCCACCAGGCCTTGAAAATCGTACGCGTTGTTCACTTTAGGTAGAGAAATAATTTGAGTGCCCACAGTTAGAACATAACCATCTAGCTTAACATCCACTTTCAATGCGATGTCGGCATTCGGCGTAATCTGTGGCGCCTGCTGCGAATCATCTTTCTTCGCATACAAAGAACTACCGATCTGGATCATCGAAACTTGCGTCCAAACTGCCGTGATCAATAAGAATGTAATCAGAACGCTCATCAAGTCGATGAACGGCACTAGATTAAGTTCTACACTGACGGCTCGGCCTCGGCCGCCGCCACCTTCGATTTGAGCCATTTAAATTAATCCTTTATTTTATCTCTGTTCGCAACCACTAGATTTAAAAGAGACATACTAGTTTCAATTACTTCATTTTCAGTTTTCTGAATTTGATGCTGGAAAATACCGTAGGAAACGATCGCTACAATCGCAACACATAATCCGAACGCAGTACAATTTAACGCATGCGAAATACCTTGCGATAATAATTCTGCTTTCGTTGCATTATCTGCCATAGATACCGCACGGAACGAGCCGACCATACCGATGATAGTTCCTAGTAGTCCCGCAAGTACGGCAACGTTTCCGAATACTGCTAAGAACGCTGTCCAACCTTCAATTTTTGGCATCTCTCTTAATAAAGCTGCGTCCATCGCCACTTGCACTTCCTCATCTGGACGTTTATTCAACGCTTGAACCAAACCAGCTTTTACAGTGTTAGTTAAAGGAGCTGGACGCTGATCGCAGTATGCAATCGCTTGGCGAATATCACCACTGATTACCATTCTATAGATAATGTCAGAGAAGTCTTTCTTGTTAACAAGAAGTGTATTGAGTTTCATCATACGCTCAACTACTAAAATAATAGTCAAGATCGCAAATACTGCGATAACGTACATTACCCATCCACCCTCACAGAAAGCACGGGCAATAAAGTTATTCGGGTCGCATTGTTGTATCGGGTTCAAGGTATCCTCCTAAAGTATTATTAAATTTTATTGCTCATTTTTAAATATGAATGGGTATGACACTTCGGCCGTAGTACCATCCGGCGGATCAGGGAACACAATCGTTGCCAGACGCTCCGCTATACATCTTTCAATCGCGCTATTATTTAATGTGGTATTTGAAACTCTTACGTTTTTCGCTACCCCATTATCCACGATATCCCACTTCAGTACGACTTTACCTTCCAGAACGCGGCGACCTGACTTATCCAGTCGATTTAGTTCCTGATTGTAACAGCCTCTGATTAAGTTCAAATTATGCTTGATACGCCGACGAACAGCTTCTTTGTCGATCGAGCCTTCGAAAGCTTCTTCCGATCCACCGGCTTGGATTGCTACCGATGTTTTATCACCGAAGCCATCCGTACTACCATAAGCGCTTGTTCCACCCGCGCGACCTTTAGTTCCGATACCCGCGATACCTTCCGTAGCTGTACCTTTACCGCCAGCACCTGTATCTTTGAATTTTGAACCTAAATCGTCGCCTTCGCGATTTTCGCCCATTCCAGTAGAACCCGTCGCTTTATCCGCATTTCCTAAAATATCGCCGGCGCCTTGGTAAGCCTGATCCAACTGTTTTCTAACACCACCAGAGCCGAATGCACTGAACAGTCCCATTTTGTTTACATCTTTAGGCTGCGCACTTTGCGCATTAGCACCAGCGGCTTGGCCGATTTTCACAGCGCCCCCTTGCTTAACAGATGTAAACTTCTTCGGACGATTTTGCGAATCTGGTTTAGGCGCAACCTCTACTGCTTTTCTCGCCGTTTGCGCCGACTGAGCGCTACTCACCTTATTCGCTTCACCTTTTTTAGTCGCCTCTTTCTTCTCGTCTGCCATTTTCACCTTTTTAGGTGGTTCTGGAGGTGGAGGAGGATTTGGCTTTTCTTGTGGTGGAGGCGGCTTCGGTATTGGCGGAGGGATTTTTTCTTCCTTAGGCTTTGTTTCGTTAAACAAAACTTGCGCCGTGTAAGTTGATTTCTCTTCCTCTTGTGGCGGCTGAAATTTTGAAGTCATTGTTGCCACGTAGAAGGCTAACATACCCGAAATGATGACAGAGATTAACAAACTGCCTATTTCTGAACTTGATAGCAACAACGGTGCAAACGGTACTATCGGCGTTGATTCGACGAAACGCACATATAGACTTAAATTTTTATCAGGCAATCGCACCCAAAGTAATTCATTCTGATCTACACGAACCTGGGTGCCCTGGCTCATGCGAATCGCTTTACCTGCTCCTAGCAACACATCTTCTTTAGTTGACGCCTTTGAGTTTATGATTTCAATTTCAGAACCCGAAGGCACTAAAACTTTCAGCTGTGCGCCAAAGTCAATAAGTGGCCAGTTTGCTGGAATAGACGGCGCGGGCAAAAAGATTCCCTTATCTGATGACATGCTGGTTCTAAACACGCCCTTACTTCTGTAATGGTATGTTTGGATAATACGTTCATTCCATGCCAAATTAACTTCAACCAAACTTCCGCGAGTCGGTGACAAATATGACTTTAAATCTTTAATCTCACTCGCTGGAGCGAATGAATACTTTTTCTTTTTAGAAGCAGCTCGCTGAAAACCTTTTGTTACGATCTCAGGTTTTTTAACCTGAGCAATCGATTGCGGCTTTTCAGGAACTTTTTCTGATACTTTCGGCTCGTTTAGCGTTTTGTCATCATCAATAACCTTTTCTACAACTTGAGTTTTCTCGTCGCGAATTGGCGCAACAATTTCAGTTGTTGTTAATGAAGCAACAACTGTTTTATCCAGCTCCTTCGGTTGACCCACTGGTTTTGGAACACCGACAGAGAATACGATTTTAAATGGACCGATAATAAGTTCATCACCAGAAGAAACCGGTTCATCCAGAATAGCCTGGCCGTTTTTGAACGTTCCACTCTTAGAACCCAGATCGCAGATATAATAACCAGAATCACGCTTTTCAATTAAGCAATGAATTGGCGAAACAGCATCATCAACCAAATTGAGTTGTGATTCTTGATTCGAGCCAACAACGACTTGATCAATATCAAATTGTTTGACCTCTTTTAGCTGATTAGATTTAAAAACTCTAAGAATTATGGGTTGCTTCAATTAGAACTCCTCACCCGCTGCACGTTCTCTGCATTATTTCTGAGTTCAGGAAGAAAATTTTCTCTCAACTTAATCAGCCTTTTGTAGTTAAAGTTCTTTTTCTGAAACAAATAAAACAACTCTGGTTTCTGAGTAGAACCTTCAACAAGTTCATCTTCAAAATTCAAGGTTGCCTTTTTATCTTTAATTTTTACATAGTTAGATTTGTTAGTCACGCTTGAGCTTTGAGCGAAGCTCAACGAAGGTCCAACTATGAATATAGCCAAAATCTTAAGTATCAAAATTTTATTTTTCATTATTTCTTCTCCGCCATGGCTTGCAGATCCTGAAGGCGTTTGCGGCCCTCTTCGGGAATTCCTAGGAACTTAAGTTTTTTTACAATCTCGAGTCCTTCTTCATTTTTCTTTAAGAACTGTATCAATAAAATGGCATGATTAAATAATGCTTCTTTACTGTTACTGTTTTCCTTTAAAGCTTCCCGATAAATTTTGTCGGCTTTTTCATACTTACCCGTTGCGGTCAATGCGACACCAAAGTTACTCAGCACCTTTGCATTCCGATATCCTTTGCTATACGCAATCTCTAAAACCACAGCGGCTTTTTCGAAGTCTTGTTCTACAACATATAAGGAACCAGCATTACTAGCGCTCACATAATCATTAGGGTTTAACTCGATCGCTTTTTTAAAACTCTTAAGCGCTTCATTTTTATCACCCATTGCTAATTGAACTACACCCAAATTAGAATGAACCTCATAAGCCCCCGCTTCCACTTTCAATGCGCGCATCAAAAGGCTTTTCGCCAAAGGATATTGCCCTCGCTTGTAATAGGCCATTGCCATAGAGTTAATGGCTTTCACATCATTGGGATTCTTCATCAATAATGATGAGCCTTCTTTTAAAATAGAATCATCATCTTGATTTTTAATATGCAAATTAAGCTGAGCATAAACTGAGGGCTCAGCTGTTGTTGATTTCTGTGTAGTTGCGATATTTGTAATGGGAGAGCTTTTGCCAGCCTGAGTCCCACCCTTTTTTCCTCGAGCCGTGGATTCTTCAATCAGAGTACCTGGGCTTTCCACTGCCGCTTGAGCCGCAGATGAACTTTCATTTTTAGTCTTGCTTGAACACTGAATCAGCGTCAAAGACATCGATAAAGCACACGCACTAATTAAAAGCTTTCTCATAATGCCATCCAGTTAATAAAGCGAACATCCTGCCTCATTTCATCAGCGTAGTAGTACTTAGTAGGATCAATCGCATTCATATATTTAAGCGCTTTTAAGTAATCCTCATTATAAGTTTCAAACTCTAAACCGCGCGTCAATGCTAACTTGTAGCTGTCCGTCGCGCGAACCTTGAATGGATCGGCCAATTTAGGAAGTTGTTCGCGATATTGTTTTTCAGTTTCCGCGTCTAATCCTTTTGGAAGAGGCGAGTTCATAATAGCTTTAGCCATATGATCATTTGCCTCACCTAAAAGACTCAATGAACTAATAATTGAATCTGGATGGTCCAATTTAACAACGTCATTTAATTCTTTGTTTAGCTTATTCAGCAATCCCACTTTTTCGTCCACCGCTTTTTTCTGCTTATCTGGATTTGCGGGAATTTTGACTTGAGTGAAATCATGATAAGTATCTTTAGCACGACGTAGTTTTACAATCGCAGCCCATTTACCCGCTTTAGTTCCACCCAAACGTTTCTGCATTGCAATCAAACGATCTTCATAGGAATACGCTTGGCTTGAGCCTTTTCGAGTGTGCACATGAGCCACCCAGTAAAGTGCCTCAACAAACATTTCACTTTGGGGAGCGCCGGCATCAATGTATTCCATGTATTTTTCTTGTGCTTTTGACCAAGACTCGGCCTTTCTATAAAGCTCTGCAATTAAGAACATTGTCTCAAGTCGTTCCTTATAGTTTTTTACCATCTCCAAATACGTTTCATATTCCTTAATTGAAGCCTGGTACTGACCCATAGCCTCTTTCATAACAGCGATATTGAATATGTAATTTCTAGATGTTTCTTTTTTATCTGTTTCGGCTACCAACTGCTTGTACAACTTAATCGACTCATCAAATAAAGCCGCTTCTTGATAAAGTTTTGCTACGAATAATTTCGACTTACCCTTAAGCTCTTTATTGTCCTGTTTCGAGTTCAAAACTTGAACATACGCATTTTTAGCTTTTTCGTTCTCGCCCGCTTTTTCATAGTTAACACCTGCATTGAAATACGCAGTGATCGCTAAATTCGATTTCGTATTTTGCTGCGCAAACGCCGAGAACACATCAGCACTTTCTCGATACTTTTTATCCTGCTCTAAATCTTGGCCTTTTTTGAAGCTCGCCTTCTCTAAAACTTCTTTGATATCTTGTCCGGCTTTCGTTCCCGCTAAAGTTTCGTTCTTCAATAATTCAGTGGCTGCCATTTCAAGTCCACCATAGTCTTTCTTCAGATTATAAATATCAAGTAACAAGTTCGCGGAATATTCTGCGTACTTGGTGTTTGGATATTTCTGAACAATCTCTCGGAATATTTTCGATGCATCTTCAAAATAGTTATATTGATACATCAACCGACCTTGACGGAACTTAATTTCTGGTGCCTTTTTTGAGTTAGGTAATTTTTCCAAATACCAAGCCGATGCTTTTAAGAAACGATCAACAGTGGGAGTTAAAGGAATTGGCTCCAAGCTCTTCGTATTTCTCTGAGCTAATTCTTTATCGTTAGGCAAAGACTTTTCTACTGAAATCAACAACGCCGTGGCCGCGTTTTCGTAGAATTTGCTTTCTGGAGCATTATCGACAATCCACTTATACTGAATACCGGCTTCATCAAAACGTTTGCTATCGTAAAGCAATTCACCATAGTAAAAATGCATATCCGCGGTTTGTGGTGAATTCGTAAATTCATTCAAATATAATTGATACCCTTCTGCCGCCAATCTTTGAGAATTAGGTGTTCTCGAGTTTTGTGCAGTTTGATGCTGTTGTAATGTCCAGTTTCGCAGAGTCTTTTCGCGCAACTTCATCGAATTATCAGTTAACTCGGTATTTGCTTGGTTTGCTTTATACCAAGCTGAGGCGGGCCCGTACTCACGAATCCAACGATACAGCTCAAGTTTAAATGTTTGCGAATTCTTCGCGTAGAAATAAACTTGAACAATTTGATATTGATATTCAAAAGCTTTTGGATCCGTCGGTCTTTGATCAATTAGATATTTAAACGTTCTATGAGCTGCGTCCTTGTATCCTTTATCTAAATAGTAATAAGCTAATTTTTCTATGTAAGAAAACGATTGGTCGCCCACCATCGTTGCAAAGTATTCAGATGCTTTGTCCGCATCACCCGCAGCTGCGTAAAAAACTACGATATCCCGTAAAGCCTCTACTTCTAGCTTCGCCTTAAGCTGTTTTTTCGAATCGCGCTCACTAGCTTGCTTGTTAAGCCTAATGATATATTCCATGTATTTAAGGGCTTCTTGATTACGGCCTAAACGATACAAGCACCATGCGCCCTTATAGGTCGCCATCGCATTTAGATTATGCTTTTTATTTTTGATTACGGGTGAATAACGTTTATAAGCATCTTTCCAATTTTCGTTTTCAAAATAGTATTCCCCTAAAGCAAAACTAGCTTCATCAACGAATGAACTATTTGGAAAACGTGCAGCTAAGTCAGAGTAGTACTTTTCGCCCTTTTTGGGTTCATTTAACTCAAAATAATTAAATCCTAAAAAGTATAGCGCTTGAGGAATCTTTGGATCATTAGGGAAATCTTTTTGGAACCATTCATATAACTGAACCGACTTTTTAAAGTAGGAACGAGCTTCCTCATTATTTAGAACTGGCTTAACTTTAGATTTACCCTTATTGAACTGTTGCAAGCGCGTATCGAAATCTTTTTGACGTCGATAGTCTACCAGCGCTCCTTTTTCTACGTAAAGCTCAGCTAAGCGAACCCACAACTCACCACGCTTATCAGAATCTTTAAATTTACGAGTTAATTTGTACAATTCAGAAATTTGTTCATCTAGAATTTTTTCGTACTCAACGATCTCCGTCAAATTCTGAGAATTCATGATCTCATACGATTTAGTCGGTTTAACCGCATCTAAATTGTGTTCGGTTCTATTTTCAAATCTAATTTCACCTGGCTTAGGAATCGAGTAAGAACCTTTGTTACTATTGGATAGCTTACCTCCGCGGTTTTCTAAGCCAACGTTAGAAAAAAGCTCCCCTACCGTCTTTTTAGCGAAGATCGGCATTGAAACCATAAGCACAAATAATGATGTTAAAACCTTTATTTTATTCACAGCTTTGAGTTCCTAAATAGTGATAGTTTCCAATTTCGTCTAACCAGAATTCGCCCTTAAATGGATAGAATTCGAAGCCATTTTGAACATAGAATTCACGGTCAATATTAGAGTCGATAATTTGAGTTAAGTCTTTACCTGCAATTTTATTTTTCGCGGAATCTTTCTTAGAACTCAAAAGCTAGTAGTTAATGAAACTAGCTTGTTCTGAAAGGTCCTTTAACTCATCATTCATATTTTGAAGATGAACTTTAACCATTTCACCAATTAAGATTTTAGTATTTTTAATGCGTGTATTTAACACACGTACAGAGTACTGACCTAAGCCAGAAACACGGAAAGAACCGCTGGATTCAATTCTTGTTTTTTCTTCTTGAACTTTCTTCAAGTAATTTAGACTACGTTTAATATCACCCTCATCACGAAGATTCTTAAGAACCATATAAGGTAATTTATAAATCACGTTGTCGTCTTTTCTTTTAACACCTAAGCCCTTTTCAAGCTCCATATAATAGGCTCCTGGCTCAGTATTTGAATTCAAGAAGCTACTAATTTTCAAACGTACCGGTTCATAAATAGTGTTATATAGAGAAAGAACCTTTTCCATTTCATCATATTTACAAATATATAGATAAACAATCGCACGTAATAACAAGGATTCTGGAATATAGAAATCTTCGTAGTAAGCCGAGTGAAGCGATTGGAAGTTAGAAAGTGCCGAACGGAATCGAGCACCTCTTAACATGGCCCACGACTGTTCAAACAAAGCATCGTGCCAAGAAAAGTGATCTCTAGGAACATTCGAGTATGCCTCAATAGACGAGTCCCAATCCTGTTTTTGATACAGAGCTCGTGCGACACCCATGAGGGCCGATACGCGATTAGTATCTGTTACGCCGCTATTTTTACGGTGTTCTAACAATTGATTAAATACCGAAATCGCCTGATCCGCTTTGTTCATTTCTAGATACGCTAATGCTTTTAAGTATAGAGCTTGGTTGTTGTAAGAGCTGCCGACATTGACTCTGTTAAAAGCTTGAACTGCATCTTCGAATTTTTTGTTTTTCAATTTAATTTCACCGATACGGAAATAAATCATGTCCTTGTTCTTATCTGGGAAATCATTTACATCGACTTTAGAGACGGCATAGTTCAATAATGTATCGTCGCCTAAACTATCCGCAACGATCGATAGCTCTTCGATTGATTTTTTTAAATATTTATTGTTATCCGAACGAATCACATCCACAAATTGATAAGCCGCTACTTGCGAATAGTTCATCGCCACAAGCATTTTGCCCAAAATATACTTAATTTGCGGGCGTTCACTTTCGACCTCTTTGCGTTTTACCAAATTAAATAACGCCTGAGCCGCTGGTTGATACTGACCTGATTGCGCTAGTGAAAGAGCATTAGATAATTGTTGCCTTAACGAATTATCACGAATACCCGAGGCCGGCTGAGTACGAATCGTTTTACGAGTTGTTCTAGCATCCGAAGACGACGATATAACCAGAGCAAAGCAGAGAGTGAATAAAAGTGTTAAATTTCTCATCGGTATTTAGCCTCCGGAAAGAAGAAACTAGCTCCAGCAGAGAAGAATAGATTGTTAATCGATCCTTCTTCGTTAATGGCTTTAGCGCTGAAAAAATTCCAGCTAAAGTCCCATCGAAGCGCAAAACTTTTGTTAATGGCAAAAATTTGACCAGCCGTCATTTGGAATGTTCCAATGCCGCTTTTTAGATGCGTTCGCGTTTGCCCACCACCTACACCAAAATAGAAATCAAATGGAACGATCTTTCTGTTAAACCAAGTCAATTTTCCGTAAATAGGTATCCATAATAAATTTATACCAAGATATTCTTTAGTATAACTTAGGCTGTCTGTTCCAATATTTTGAACATCGTAGAGTTCCTTTGTTGCCTTGGCTTCGCCAGAACTTAAATTGTAATATTGAAGCTCGAGGCCCCACATTTCACTCAAGAAATAGCTACCCTTTAGTGTTGCGCCGATGGTGTTATAGAAAGGATCATTAGTAGTTAATGATAACCCCGCAAATATTTGCCCACGTCCAGTTTTTGGTAAGAAACGTTTCTGCAAAACCGAAACTTCAGAAAATGGAACTAAGTTAGCTAAATCCGAGAAATTATTTTCCTTAGATTCACCCTGAGATTGAGTCGTAGGTCTTTTATTTACCTGGGGCCTTGGGCGAGATTTTTCAAGTTCAAGTTCGATGATGTCAAGATCCTCATTATCGGTAGACTCTTGGGCTTTTGAGAATGAACTCAGCAGAAGACAAAATAGAACAATTGATAGTTTCTTCATTTTCTTTTCACCTTGTCCTAAAATAGGTAACTCACGCCGATATCAATTACCGACGTAATCGTTAAACGCTCAGAGAAGTCAGAATAGCTTGGAGCAGGTTCGTTACAAGAATCCGTTGGCGAGTTCTTGATACACTCATGCTTACCTGGTTCACATTTCAAAAAAGGAATCGGCGCTTGATTCAAGAAAACTCTAAAATCAAATCGGAACGAAAATTTTTTATCGTAATAGAACTTCTGACCTAGACCCGCAGCTACTGCCGGATACGTTTTATTTTGATACTTAATCATTCCACCTGCTAGTGAACCAAAGAAGTGGTAGTTAGTGACGGTATTTTTAGACAAACTCATTTTTCCGTAAAATGCTTTTAAGTTATAATCAAAAAACAAGCTTGCTTCAGGCATGGGTGCACGGGTGAAGTCTAGTTTATATTGATCATTTAATTGTTTTGCGTAATGAGAAACGCCAGCAAAGTTCTTTAAAAACATCAAGCCGTAGGCATCTTCTTCACTTCTGTGGTAGTAACCAGACACCCCTAGTTTACTTACGTTAGCAATTGGCTCCGTCAATGCCCAACCATAAAACAAAGATCCTTCAAATTTACCTTTAGTAACAATATTGCGATTGCGAACAGAGTCGTTAATATCAAATATTTGAGTCAAACAATATCGAGCTAATTCTTAGGTATGTAACT
>JADHED010000678.1_pt1 | contig 36690 bp, 23 predicted proteins | sample 8952041 | NCBI WGS metagenome assembly JADHED01 (sample SAMN16124423, study PRJNA663239) | bioreactor sludge metagenome | isolation source: sludge (control) | place: India:Bengaluru | collected 2018-09-08 | reverse complement strand
CGGTCATGTCGCCGTCGAGCCGGATTTCGGCGGCGGCCCGCGCGACCTTCAGGGGAGGCGCGGGTTGCGCTGGCCCCGCGCCCGCGGCGACGGCGACAAGCAGGGCGAGAGCGGCGGCGACGGGCGGGGGCACTCCGGCCATCCGGCGACGAAGACGGACCCCGGAGGCTGCGGGTTCCAGCTCGGCGCGCTCTCCTCGCCACCTCCGGAACCCCGTCGAACTCGCCGTGTGACGAATCAGGGCACCTGGAGGGTGCCAGGTCAGGCGCCGTCCAGACCTCGATTCGCTCAAGATGACTCTGAGGGTGGCCAAGACAGCGTCTCGGAGCCGCTAGGTCTCAGCGCCGTACGAGATCTCCATGCGCCTGACGGCACGGCTGGCAATCCATAGAACGAATGCGGTGAGGAGCAGCAACCCGAGGACGGCCACCGGACGCGAGGCGGGAGCGGCAGGCGCGGCCAGCAACCGAACCAGCATCGGCGCGTCATCGGGCATCGGCGCCGGGACGGGACACAGGGACTGCAGGTAATACAGGATGCTGACCTTCTGGAGCGCGTGCGGAAGGATGCCGCTGGCGCCCTCCCATGCGAGGAGCACGGCGGCCGGAACGATGGGGTTGCGGATGTAGAGACCGACCGCGAGAAACAGGCTGCCGTAGCCCACGCAGCCGAGCACGGCCGCGGCGGCATACCAGAACGCGTGTGCCATGCCTCCCGAGTTCCAGTAGGCCTGAACCTCCACGGCGTCGTGCGGCCACACCAGGACCATGAAGGCCAGCAGCGCCCCCCCGCTGAAGATCGCAGACGAGGCCATCAGGCCGGCCGCGTACTTCCCCGCGAGGACGACCTCACGCCGCGCCGGCGCGAGGAACCAGTAATGCAGCGTGCGATTGCTCATCTCGCCGCTGAAGAGGTGCATGAACATGCCGAGGCAACCGAAGAAGAGCGCCAGCCGCAAGTAGAAGTACTGGAAGATGCCGGCGAAGATCGTTCGGTCCTCCTCGAAGTCCAGCACGGGTCCGATGTCGCTGGAGTCCAGCGTTCCGTCGACGAACGCCAGCCGGGCCTGCCGGCGGCCGTCGAAGTAGACGGCCTCTCGATACTCGGTCCGTTCGTCGACGTACCCTGCACCGACCGACGCCGCCACGGTCCTGAAGGTCTTTCCTTCCGTGCTCACCTGGATGTTGAAGTCGCGGGTGTCGGCATCCTGGCTTTCGCCGCCCGCGCTGGCGTGCTTCACCACGACGCGCGTCACCGTGCGCGGCGCCCCGAGATCGACCTGTAGGAACAGGGGCCAGTCCTCCGCGCACCAGCTGTCGCCGGGCCCGCCGCCGACGCTGCCGTTCACCGCCTTCTCCGGTCCGCGGTCGGGGCTGCAGGGCAGGCTCCCGGTTGCGGGACGACCGACCGCGAGGTTCTGCGGCCCGTCCACCCCGTAGACCTCGAACTCGTACACGCGGGCAACGTCGTCTCCGCTGTACGTCGGCCGAGTGACGTTCAGGCGGACGAAACGAGCATCGACCGCCGGCTCGATCACGTGGGTCGTCGTCCCGCCGCTCGCGGTGCCCTGGCGGACGCGCCGCGTCCGCACCGACCAGCGTTCCTCGGCCGGCTTTCCGAGACGCGCCTTCACGGCCTCGAGCGGCTCCCCCTTCCGCACGCCGTTCATCACTGCCGGGTCCGTCAGTCCGGACCGGGCGAGGCGCTCCATCCGCAGCGTCGCCTCGACGGCGTGCCCCAGGAAGACGAGTGCGGGGAGAAGCGCGAGCGCGTAGACCCACAGCCCACGCCTGGCGAAGAAGGCACGACGGAGTTCGATCGTCGCAATCGTCCAGGCTTGCCGAACACGCCCGAGCAACGGGTCATGGACGCGGCGCACGCTATTCGCCTCCAATCAAGTACTCGTAGAGCGCGTCGACGTTCTCGTCCGCCGGCACGAGTCCTTCGATCCGGTGACCGTCGAGCGCGATTCGCCCCAAGGCCCGCGCGAACTGCTCCCGATCGCGCGTCATCACCAGCAGCCCCATGCCGTCGTCGTTCAGCCGGATCTCGCTGATGTGATCCTCGCTGAACAGTCGCGAGGCCACGTCCGACGCGTTGCGGCAGCGGACGAGGTACTGGCTCGGGTGCTCCTGGATCTCCTCGCGCACCGTGCGGATGCTGCCCTCGGCGATGATCATGCCGTTGGCAATCAGCACGACCTGGTCGCTGATCAGGTCCACTTCCTGGAGGACGTGACTCGAGAGGATGACGTGCCTGCCTTCGCTCGCGAACGCGCGGAAGAGGGCGATTGTCTCGGCGCGCACCAGCGGGTCGAGGCCGTTCAGCGGTTCATCGAGCACGAGCAGTTCGGGATCGTGGGCGATCGCCTGCGCCAGCCGCACGCGCTGACGCATGCCCTTCGAGTACGCCGCCACCTTCCGGTCTGCCGCCTCCGTCAGGCCCAGCCGCTCCAGCGCCTTCCACGCCTTCTCCTCCGCTTCCGCCCGCCCGTAGCCGAACAGCCGCAGCCCGGTCGTGATGAACGTGAAACCCGTCGCCCACCGCGGCGCCGTGTCGTACTGCGTCGCGTACCCCGTGATCCGCATCAGCGCCTCGGGATCGCGGGGCGAGATGCCGCGCATCAGGATGCGGCCGTGGTCGGGGTGAATCAGACCGGTCATGAGGTTCATGAGCGTCGTCTTGCCCGAGCCGTTCGGGCCGACGAGGCTCGTGATGCCCGCCGGGATGTTCAGCGTGACGCGATTCACGCCGAGCACCTCCCCGTAGAACTTCGAGACTTCGTCGAACACCACGACCGGCTCCGCCTTCGCGCGGTCGGACGTGGCGCCCTCCGGCGAGCCCGTCACGACACAATCTCCACAGGTCGCAGCTTGCGCTCGATCACCAGCACCAGCAGCGCGACCGTCACTGCCAAGGCTGCCGACGCCGCCGCGGCACCAGGCCCGCTGGGCGCCTCGACGCCCAGCAGATCGCACCAGATCCGGTTCACCGTCCAGGCGGGATCGATGAGGTGCCCCCAGTCCACCCGCAGCACGTTGTCGATCATTTCGGCCACACCGGCGAGCAGGAAGAAGAAGGCCAGGCTCACCCCGCCGGCAACGACCCGCCATTTCAGGTACGCGGAACTCGCCATGGCCACCAGGCTCAGCACCAGCAGCCAGATGAGAAAGCCGGCCACCATGCCCGCGCCCAGAGTCCAGTGCGCCAGGAACCACGCGCCACCGGCGAGTCCCACCTGCAGTCCGAACAGGATCAGTCCCGGAATCCAGGTGACGATCGACAGCATGCCCGCAAGCACCGTCAGGCGCGCGAGGGCGTAGCTCCACCGCGTCAAGGGTCTGCTGAAGTACAGCGGAAGCGCGTTGTTGGCGAGATCCGGCGCGATCAGGCCGGGTCCGGCCAGCGCCGCGAGGAAGACGGCGAAGCCGGCCTGGACGTACATGAAGACCGAGAAGAACCGCCCGTCGACCTGGATGAACTCGCGGAACTCCCGGTCGAGGCCGAACAGCAGCTCCGCGTGGTTGCTCAGGTAGACGAAGCCTGCACACAGCAGTGGCCAGACGAACGCCAGCATCGTGAGCAGGAGCACCAGGCGTTGTTGATAGAGCCGTCGCCAGGCGTAGCGCGGCAGCACCAGGAACCTGGCCCAGCGTCCCGTGAGCGGTCCCGCGTATCGTCGATAGCCTCGCTTGTAGACTGCCATGCGGTCGCCTCAGTCGGCCTTCTGGTTGGGCGCGGGTGCTCCGGCCGCGTCCTCTCCGGGCGTGCGAGCGAGATGCCCCATGGCCTTGAGGAAGATCTCTTCGAGCGTGTCTCTGCGATGCGTCAGCTTCCTGACGAGAAGGTGCTGTTCTCCGGCGAGTGTCCAGATCACGTCGACCGGCACCCCGGGCGGCAGCACGATGCGCCAGCGGCCGAGGCCCTCGGGAACGCCTTCCGCACCGATCTCCGGCAGCGCCGCGCGCAGGCGGCTGTCGTCGCCGGTGACCTCGAGCTCGACGAAGGACCGGTTGGACCGCCGCTCCTCCGCGAGATTGCCGTGATGGACGATGGCGCCGTCCTTCATGATCACCGCCTCGTCGCACACCTGCTCGATGTCGCGCAGCAGGTGCGAGCAGACGAGCACGATCATGCCCTGCTCGTTCTTCATCTCGGCGATGAGCCTGAGCATGCGCCGCCGCGCGGCGGGATCGAGGCCGTTGGTGGGCTCATCGAGGATCACCAGCTCCGGCCCGTGCACGATCGCCTGGGCGAGCTTCGCCATCTGCTTCATCCCGAGCGAGTAGGTGCGGAGTTCGCGATACCGCGCTTCGCCGAGCCCGACGTGGAACAGCACCTGGTGCGCTTTCTCGAGCGCGGCCTCCGGCGGCAGCCCGGAGAGTTCGGCCATCTGCCGGACGAACGCGACGGCCGTCACGTCGCCGATGAACGAGTCGTTCTCGGGCATGTAGCCGATGCGGGATCGGGCCTCGCCCGTGCGGTGCGCGCAGTCGATGCCGAGAATGCGGGCGCGCCCGGCGCTGGGGCGAAGGAACCCCAGCAGCGTGAGGATCAGCGTGGACTTGCCGGCGCCGTTGGGCCCCAGCAGGCCGATGGCCCTGCCCGTGCCGGACGCGCCGAGGCGACAGGTGATCCCATGGAGGATCTCCCGTCGCCCCAGCCTGACCGTCAGGTTCTCGAGTTCGACCACCGGCGTCGTGTTCATTCCCCAAGAGCCCAGTCTGCGAGCGGCGAGCGGCTACCGGCCTCGAGTCCCATGTCGCTTCCCCTACTGACGCGCGGGCCGCGGCCCGGTGAAGGCCCGGCTCACGCTCTCGAGCAGCATCGCGTCCATGATCACACCAGTGAGACGGGTACGGCTGGACGCCCGGATCTGTTCCGCCGTGCCGTCGAAGACGACGAGCACTGGGTCGCGTTCGTTCAACAGTCCGGTCACAGCCGTGCCTGGGGACGCCGTCGAGAGAATCCCGAGCGCACCCTTCGTGTTCAGCCAGGCGAACGCGGACGGATGAATCCCGGCGGAGGCGGGGAGCTGGGCCTGGAACGCCGGCGACCAGATCAGCGCGGCCCCTCCGTTCCTGGTGGCGATCGCGCGCTCGGCGGTCGCGCGATCGGAGGCCGCCACCAGATAGCCCGCATCGTAGGTCCACGTGACGCCGAACGGGAGGCCTTCGGCCTTCACGGTCGTCCACGTCCGCCCGCCCGCGTGCTCCTGCCCGAGCACGAGCCGCTTCTGCTGCTCGTCGGCTTGCAGCTCCGCGTTGACCGTGTTCACCAGCGTCGCGAGCGACGTGTCGACGACCGCTGGATCGTTGACGAGCGTGACGACCACCCACGTCGGGCCGTTGACGGAGAATCCGTTGAGCGCGAACGCCGTCTCGGTTCCCGTCGCCGCCGCCAGGTTCGCGACGAAGCCGGCGCCGAGCTTCTCCTCGAGCCTGGTCAGGTCGTCCGCGAACGTTTCCTGGCGGCTCGACACGAGCGCCGTGAACTCCTGGAACAGCTGCCTGGGCTCCCGCATCGACGCGTACCCCGCAACCAGCGCCTCCGCAGGCAGATACTCCGCCGCGCCCCCGGACCCGCTGTCAGCCAGCCACGACGCCATCCCGCGTCGCGCACCCTGGAACATCGCCGTGACGGCGTTCTCCTCCACGCCCGCCGGCGAGCGCTGCTCGAGGAAGAGGTACTTCACGCCAATCATGTCGGCGAACTCGACGGGCGGCGCGTCGTCTTCCGACGCCATCTGGATGACCGGAGCCGCGTCGACTCCGACCAACCAGCCGACCCCGTGCCGATACCGGTCGGCGATGGCAGTCGCGAACGGGGACGTCGAGGCCCCTCCCAGGTGATCGAGGGCCCACGCGAGGTGCGAGGGCACGTCGGAGATCACCATCAGCTCGTCGGACACCGAGTACGGCAGGGCGGAGTCGCCCGCCTCGGCAAACAGCCCTTCGAGCGCGGTCACGAGTGCCGTGCGGTTGTGCGCCTGCACACGGGACATGACGATGGGCACCTCGCCGTGCGCGCCCGCTGAGGCGACGAAGAACACGACCTCGTCGCCCAGCAGCGAGCTCACCGACTGCACGCCGTCGACGATCCGCCTCAACCGGAGTCCCGTATCCGAGCTCCACCAGGCCCGAAACGCGGTGTTCTCGGAGGCCTGCTGCTCCGCCGCCATCAGGCCCTGGCCGATCTTCCCTCCGGGATTGGGCAGCGACCCATACACGAACGTCCCGCCCGGCATGTACGAGAGCAGGTCGGAGGTGGTGCGCAACGGTCCCGGGGATTCCGCCAGCTGACGCTCGATCTTCGCGAAGGACGCCAGGAGTTGCAGATACTCTTCGGCATCCGGGCTCCAGGAGACGGCGCTCGCGACCGAGGTGGCCAGCGCGGGGTTGGAGGCGGCCTGCTGGCCAGGACTGAGCACAGTCTTTCGGCCCGGCTGATTCACCCACACCGCGCCCTCGACGACGGAGACCACCGAGCCGCTGATCCCGGCGGACACCGCGAAGACCGTCCCCTTCACCGTGGCGATGGAATCGCGCGTGAGGACGCGGAGGCCGCCTCGGCGCTGCCTGGCGGCCTCAACGATGACGTCGCCGCGCTGCAGGTGGATGGCCTGGCCGCTCCACGCGGCGGTCACGAAGAGTTCCGTCCGCTCGTTGACATCGACCGTCGAGCCATCCGCGAGACGGAGGACGGCGTGAGCCCCCGGGCCCGTGCGGATGCGTTGCCTCTCGGCGACCGCGGCACCCGCGTCGAGCGTGCCGCCGGGCAGGGCGTACACGCCGCCGCTGGCAGACACGACCGTCGCCCGCGGTCCGCCTGGCGCCATCCAGGCGTCGATCCTGTCGCGACCGGCATACGTCACCGCCAGCACCACCGCGGCGGCCGCCGCCAGCGCTCCCCACCGTCGCCAACGCGACGCGGACCGCTGGGGCATGGCGATCACCCGCGCCTGGCCCTTCATCTCGGCCAGGGCGGTGCGACACGTCGAGCAGCGGCTGACGTGATCGTCGAGGAGGACGCGCCTGCGGCCGGCAAGGGCGCCGTCCAGATACGCGCGGAAGTCGGGCCGGAACTCCGCACACGGCGCAAGCGTGGCCGTGAGCAACTTGTCCCAGACACGGCCGCGCGCGGCCTCGAGCGTCGCGGCATCCACGGCCTCGTGCTTCATCTCGTGCAGCGCTTCTTCCAGTCGGTCTTCGGACATCGCCGGGTCTCCTGCTCATCCCTCTCCGCTCACGCACTGGGAATGAGCGTCAGATCAGTGAGGCAGCGCCTAGCGCTGCATCTCGGCCTGCAGCCGCAACCGGATTCGGTGGAGCCGCACGGCCACGTTGTTCTTCTCGAGCTGGAACAGGTCGGCCAGCTCCTGATTCGAGAGGCCCTCGACGTGCCGCAGGGCGAACAGGCTCGCGTCGTCGTCGTCAAGGGTCGCGATGGCGCGCCGGAGCTGCTCCTTCAGCAGCAGCGTCGGCTCGACGGCCGCATGCGGCGCCGCCTCGTCAAAGCCAGCTTCGGCGTGCAGCGCGCGGCGTCGCAGGAGGTCCACGGCGGCGTTCACGGCCGCCCGTCGGAAGTACGCCGACGGCCGCGCAGCCGCCTGTTCGTGTTCACGCTGGGACAGCACGCGCAGGAACACCGTCTGGAGGACGTCCTCGGCGTCGGCCGGCCTTCCGGTCACGCGAAGGGCGGCGCGGTACACCGCCTCGTAGTGGCGCTCGTACAACCCGGCGAAATCCGCCAGCACCGGCGTGGGCATCGTCTCGATGGGCTCGATCAGCTGCGAAGTGGCCGTGGACACGTCGTGCGCCTCACCGTATAGACGCACCAGAAGGCCGACTATTACACGGCCGAGGCGGATCGGCCGTCGACGGGCACATCACGACGCCGCTGCGCGGGCACGGGGATCAGGGGAAGGTCGGCCCCGCAATCAGGCGTCGCCCGCCGTGCGAATGGATGCCCTTCGCTGCGAGGACGAGCTCTCCCGGACCATCGAGCACGTCGTCCACCTCGGGGTCGCCGAGGTCAGGGCGTCGCGATCTTCGGCGGGTCGAAGCGGATGGTCGCCGGGACAGCCTGGCCCTTGAACCAGGCGAGCACCGCCTCGCCGATGCGCGGATCGGCCTCGTAGATGTTGTGGCCGCCGTGCTCGACGATGAGGCGCACGCCGCTGGTGAAGCCCTTCACGGTCTCCGCCGCTTCGGCGGGATAGGTGCGGCCGTCGAGCGTGCCGGAGATGAACAGCGTCGGGACGTTCGACCTGAACGGCGAACGGAACCCGTCGCCGAGGTCGAGTTGCGGGCGGATGCCAGCGATGTGCGGCATCGGGAAGTTGAGCGCATCGCCGAGGAGGGCGGTCGCGAACTCCTTCTCCAGCCTCGCCATGCGCCGTGACGAGACGCCGGAGGCGAGGTCCATCGCCTCGGGCATGCCGGCGAAGGTCGGAACCCGGGCGAGCAGTTCGCCGTGAAGCAGCTGTGCCGCGGGCGTGTACTGGCCGGCGTCGAGCGCCGAATAGAAGCGCGGCAGCCGGCGGACGCCTGCAGGGTCCGCGATCATCGTCGAGGCAATCAGCTGCACCGCGAAGCCATCGAAGGTGATCGTGACCGGGGCGGACGCGCCTTGCGGCGTGAAGGTCGCAGTGGCCGGCGCGTCGTCGAGGCGCCGGTGCACGCGGCGCATCAGGCCGGCCAGGTCGGGGTAGGCGGCCTTCGCCGCCGGGTCGGCGTCGATCACCGCCTGCACGCGCGCGAAGTAGGCGTCGGTCTCGGCCGGGAGCTTCACGGTGTCGTCCAGCCCTTCGATGCCGGCGAACACGGCGCGCGCGACCGACCGCGGATGGTACTTCATCATCGCGAGGCCAAGGTGCGAGCCGTAGCTGATGCCCCACAGGTTGATCTGGTCCACGCCGAGCGCGCGGCGCAGGTCCTCGAGGTCGTGCGCGCTCTGAAGGGTGGTGTAGCCGTCGATGGCCACGCCTTCGCTGGTCCACCAGTCGAAGCAGCGCGCGATCTCCGTGCGGTAGAAGGCCACGATGGTCTTTCGCGTCAGCGGCGTGGCGGCCGTGGGCGGGCTGCCCGCGACGCAGGTGGGTGGTCGCTGTGACAGGCCCGTGCCGCGCTGGTCGAAGGCGATGACGTCAGCCACCTGGCGCAGCGCCATGAACAGCGGGAAGCGTGCGCCGCGCGCCGCCCCCGTGCCCGAACCGCCGGGACCGCCGGCCAGGTAGACGATGGGTGGGCCCGGGTCGGCGGCGGTCGACGCGAAGCGGACGAAGGAGAGCGCGATCGTCCGCGATCCCGGATCGTCGCGGTCTTCGCGCACGTGGAACGTGCCGCGTTCGGCCGCGACCTTCGTGCCGTCGGCGGCGACGAACTCGTGGGCCTCGAAGGTGGCGACAGGCGGCGGGTCCGCGGGTGCCGGCCTAGCAGGCGAACGATGGGCCGTACAGGCCGCGAAAGCGATCACGAGGCCGGAAAGAACCACCAGGCTGCGCACGGCCACTCCTCCAGACATGGCCCGGAGGGTGGGCCGACGGCTGATGACGAGTCAAGGATCTTGTGACGGGATCCTCGCAGGCAGCGGACGGGTGTGATTGCGCCAGCACGGGGCTTCTCGATGGCCGCCCGCTCCATCGAGCTCAGGTCGACGCCCGGACGTGCGGCCCGCGCACGCCACGCGGGCGCGCCGCGGCGTCGGGACCCCGGCGATTCGCCGAGCCGTCAGCGCGGACGCCCGGCTCCGGGCGTCGTCGGCGCCGCGGCCGTCTCGGCGGCGCTGAGATGCTGACGCAGCAGCTCGTTCACCCGGTCGGCGCATTGGATGGGCATCGCATGGCTCGCCTCGGTGAACTCCTCGTAGCGCGCCCCGGCCACCCGCGACGCGATGGCGCGTCCCAGCGCCGGCGGTGCAATGGGATCGTGCGTCGCACTGACCACCAGCGTGGGGATGTCGTGGATCTCCGGGAGTCGTGCCAGCGCGCTGAATCGGGACATCGCTGCGAGCTGCCGGGAAACGATGGGTGGTTGATCCGCCAGGTCGCGCCCGAACAACGCCGCGAGATCCGCCGCCAGCGTGTCCCGATCCGCATGCCGCAGGTACCGGGGCGGCAGGATCATGGCGAGCATGCCGTGCCGTCGCATCCGACGCGTCCCGACCCGGCACCGCAGCCCGAGCACGACCATCCGCCACGACGGCCTGGTTGCGTCCCGACCGTTCGCGAAGGTGCAGAGCAAGGCAAGGCTCCGCACCACGCCGGGGCGCGTCACGGCCAACTGCTGGGCGATGAGCCCGCCCATGGAGTGGCCGATCACATGTGCGCGCTCGCAGCGCTCCGCCTCGAGGATCGCCGCCGCATCGTCAGCCATGGTTTCGATGGTCAGCGGCCCGTCGTCCATGGTGCTCCGACCGATCCCGCGATTGTCGAAGGTGATCACGGTGAAGGTCTCGGCGAGCGCGGCGACCTGCGGCGCCCAGCCGGACCCGGCCACGCCGACACCCTGAATACAGAGCACGGTCGGCCCTCGTCCGACGACGTCGTAGGCGAGCCGGGCGCCGCGGACGCTCAGGTTGCGGGTGACGGCAGCGGGCGCAGGCATCCGGCTCATGACCGCTCCTCCCGCCCCATGGGGCGCGGGAGACTCGCCTTCTGCAGCCGGTCGTCGAGCTCTGTCGCGACCCGGTCCCACAACGTCCGATCGGTGTCGAAGAGCGCCGTGACCTCGGCCCTCGAGAGCTCGATGCCAAGTGTCGAGGCGTCTGCCTGGGCGGCGCGAGGAACACGTCGAAAGGCGGCGCGGAGCTCCTCGTCGGTCACAGGCCGGCCAATCCGGATCTCGATGCTTCGGTGCAAGGGTCGCACTCCTTGGGCTTGCTTCGCGGGGCCGGATCGCGCCCACGTCCTGGCGCCGCCGGGCACGGCCACGGCCTGCAACAGGGGCAATCCGTGGCAGTGCGCACGGCACGCACCAGTCCCGAGGCTCGCGCTCAGTGCCCCTGCTGACGTTCTTCGCGTCGCCGACGTTCGCCTGCGCACGCTGAGACTCCTTCAGTGAACGCCGGCATGGTGCCGGACTCCCCGCAAGCCCGTCCGCACCCTCACACCACGAGATCCTCCCCGATCGCCTGCGTCGCTCGCCATCTGGCCGGCGTCAGACCGGTCCAGCGGCGGAAGGCGCGGTGGAAGTTCGAGGGCTCGCCGTAGCCGAGCAGATACGACACCTCCGCGATGGGCACGCGGCGTTCGCGCAACAGGGCCTCGGCGCGCTCGCGCAGCAGTTCGTCGCGAATCTGCCGGAACGACGTGCCCGCGTCGTCGAGGCGCCGATGCATCGTCCGCACCGTCATCGCCAGGCGTTGCGCCACCGCCGCTTCCCTCGCTGACCCGACGAGGCAGCCTTCCGCGATCGCGTCCTTCACGCGCACGACGAGGCTCGCCTGCGGCGTCATGCGCCCGACCAGCGCGGCCGCATACGCCTCGAAGCTGGCGCCGAGTTCGGGCGTGCTCTCGACCAGCGGCAAGTGCAGCACGTCCGGCCGCAGCAGCAGGACGTCGCGCTCGGCGCCGAACCGCACCGGGCCCTCGAAGAAGCGTTCGAACGGGGCGTGGTCGCGGGGCCCCGACCATCGGAAGCGCGCCTCGTCGACGGCAATCGGCGCGCGGGTCAGCTGTCGTCCCCACGTGATCCAGTGGCCGAGCAGCGTGACGACGACCTGTTCGCGCCGGCCGTACGGAGACGGGTCGGGATGCGGGCAGGTCATGGCGACCCGCGGGCCGTCATCCTCGAGCACGAACTCCGCGTGCCGATTGACGACGCGCATGTAGCGCTCGGCCCGCCGCAGCATGCCCCCGAAGGTGCTGCTCGAGCGAAGCAGGAAGCCCCACAGCCCGGTCACCTCCAGCGGCAGGGCCCGGGCCAGCTCGAGGCCGATGGTCTCCCGCGGGTCGTCGTAGATGGCGCGCGCCACCGCCAGATGCTCGTCGGCCGGCACCAGTTCCACCTGGCCGTGGCCGCGCAACGCCGGCGCGAGTCGGTCGAGATCGAGCGCGATGCCCAGCGTGCGCGCAGCCCCGGCCAGGGCGAGGGTGGCTCGCGCGTAGATGAAGTCGCGACTCCGCTGCGCCATTGGCGCCCCATTGTCAAAACGTGACAGCCGATTGTCCAGACCGGCCACGGATCGCGACGCGCCGCCGCGCTACCGTGTGACGCAGTTCAGAGCCTCGACGTGTCCTCGAACCAGTCCCCTCACGCGCGACCCGCGATGCACGAGAGCACGATGCTGCCATCCACCACGGACGTCCTCATTGTCGGCGCGGGCCCAACCGGACTGGCGCTCGCGATCAGCCTGCAGCAGGCGGGCATCGACCACGTGCTCATCGACAGGCTCGCCGCCGGGCAGAACACGTCGCGGGCGGCGGTGATCCACGCGCACACGCTCGACGTGCTCGACGAGCTGGGCGTGTCGGCCAGGCTGGCCGCCGAAGGACTGCGCTTGACGACGTTCACGATCCGGGATCGGGATCGCCGGCTGCTGCAGGTCCCCTTCGATCGGCTGCCGACGAAGCATCCGTACCTGCTGATGCTCCCGCAGGATGCGACGGAACGGATCCTGGCGGACCGCCTGGCGGCGCTCGGCGGCCGGGTCCACAGGGGCGTGACCGCGACGCGCCTGACGCGACGCGCCACCATCGTCGAGGCGACCTGTGCGACGGCGGCTGGCGAGCGGTCGATCGACGCGCGCTTCGTCGTCGGCGCCGACGGAATGAACAGTATCGTCCGCGCGACCATCGGCACCGACTTCGCCGGCGGCACGTACGAAGAGTCGTTCGTCCTCGCGGACGTCAGGATGCACTGGTCGCACGGCCGCGACGAGGTGCAGCTGTTCTTCTCGCCCGCGGGCCTCGTGGTGGTCGCGCCACTCCCGGATGGCGCGTTCCGGATCGTCGCCACGCTCGACGATGCACCGGAGCACCCGACCGCGGCGGACATCCAGGCGCTCATCGACGCGCGTGGCCCGACGACGGGCACGGCCGACGTGACGCACGTCGCGTGGAGTTCCCGCTTCCGCATCCACCACCGCCTCGCGGAGTCGTATCGGGACGGACGGCTGTTCCTCATCGGCGATGCCGCGCACGTGCACAGCCCCGCCGGGGGCCAGGGGATGAACACCGGTCTCGTCGATGCCTGCGTGCTCGGGCGGCTGATCGCGGCTGCGGTCAGGGAGAGGCTGTCGGATTCACAGCTCGAGGCCTACCAGCGGCTTCGCCGGCCCGCGGCCGAGCACGTCCTCGGGCTGGCGGGGCGGCTCACGTCGCTCGCGACGATGAAGAACCCGGTGACACGGGTCGTCCGCAACGCGGTGTTCAGGCTGCTCAGCCATCTCTCGCCGGCGCAGCGCACGCTGGCGATGAACCTGTCGGGCCTGAGCCGGCAGCGGTTTGCGGCGATCGCTCCCGGGGGAGAGTGAGCCTCGCGATCTGCCCGCGACGTCCTCTCGACCCGGATGGCGATCGGTTGTCGGGGGCGTTGCCGGGCGCTCGACGGGCGCAGGCCGTCGCGACCAACGCGCACGAAGGCGCGAAGGACACGAAGGGTCGCGGCCTTGGTCCGGCAGGCGAGCGTCGAGATCCGGTCCCGCACCCGCCGTCACGTCTTTGATGGCGTGACGGGATCCGAGAATGTCGCGACACCTGCCCCTCGAGAGCGGGATCCGCGTCCTGGTGGTCCTTCGCCCGCACGGTTGCCCGCTTCATCCGGTACAGCGCGGCAGGCGTCGCCATGGGCGCCTGCCTACCCGCCCTTCACCTCGTAGCGCATCGCCCCCGCGACGTTCCCCTCGGGGTCCTCGAACCAGATCAGGTCGCCGACGCCAGGGATCGTGGCCTTCTCCATGAGGATGCGGCCGCCGTTCGCCTTCACCGCGGCCGCCACCTCGTCGACGTCGGCCGTCACCGCGATGGTGCACTCGAACGCGTTCGTGCGCCGGCCCGGAACCAGCTCGCGGCGCGCTTGCAGCGACCCGCGGGGGCCTCCTTCGGCGTCGCCGGTCGAGATCATCAAGAACCCAGGCGGCCCCCACGCCTCGAACGTCCAGCCGAAGACCCGCTCGTAGAAGGTGCGCGCGCGCGCCATGTCGTCCGCGTTGATCGCGAAGTGCCTCACGTTGCCCATGCCGTGTCCTCCAGTGGCGGCCAGCTCGAACGTCACGCGGCGTGAACTGCATTCGCCGTCGGTCTCTCACCCCGCGACGCCGCCCCGCGGCGCCGCGACACGATCCCCTGCCGAGCTACTGTGCCAGCTTCCAGGCGCCCCCCTCCTTCGCGAAGGCGATGGCCATCGTCGTGCTCGAGATGGACATCTCGCCAGGCGCCTGCTGCCGGCGCTCCGTCCGGATGACGTTCAGCGTGGCCACCTCGTCGTTCTCGACGATCAGCACCGCCCGCGAGTCGCCGCCCCCTTTCACCGCCTCGGTCACTTCGGTGCGCGTGGGCAAGTTCTTCCGCAGAAACGCCAGGCTCTCGGTCTTCTCGGACGCTGGCTCCTCCGTCCACTTCGCCTGCACCTCCGACGTGGCGAGCCGCTTGGCCTCGTCGATCTTGCCGGCGTGCACGAGGTCGAGGTACTCGAGCACGAGCGGCCAGACCGGGTGCGCGAGGAGGTCCTCGTTCTCGATGCGCACCTGGCTGTCGGGGTCGGGCTCGGCGGGGAACTCGATGGGCCCGTTGGCGATGCGCCAGGCGCCGTCCTCCCGGTCGAAGTAGGCGGCCATGCGACGCTTCGGCGTCGGGACGGCCAGCACGGCGGAGTTGCCGTTGACCGTCAGCTCGCCGAACGCGCGCACGTCGGCGGCGAACGACGTCGGGTCGGGGGTGAGCGTGGCGATGCGCGCCCCAATGCCGGCGCGATCCCCGGCCGGCATCTGCTTCCACTCCGCCTGCGCCTCCCTGGTGCGCAGCGCCATCGCCTCGTCGATCTTCCCGGCCTTGATCAGTTCAGCGGCCTTGACGGCCAGCTGCACCGCGGGATGGGCGAGCGCGGCCTCGCCCTTGAGCGGGGCACCGTCGTCCTGCGCGCCTGCGGGCGCCGCCGGAACGGCGAGGCAGGCCGCGGCCAGGAAGGCCGGCAGAAGGACGGTCGCTGCGCACCACGGACGACGCGGATGGCTGGGCATCGCTGGCTCCTCGGGCTCGTGTCCCTGCGTGAGGGTGAAGCCCGAAGCATACGCCAGGTGCCTCCGGGCAGGGCCCGCCAGCCGGGTCGTCACGACCAGCGGCTGGCGGGCCGCAGCGCGCGGGCGAGCGTCAGGCGAGGTACTTGCCGTAGAACTCGAAGATCTTCTTCCACCCCTCCTGGGCGAGCAGGGGACGGTAGGCGTCCCGGTCGGTGGCGAAGAACGAGTGCCCCGCGCCGTCGTAGGACACGAGCTCGTGCACCTTGCCGAACTTCTTCAGGGCCTCCTCGATCCGCGCGACGTGCTCGGGCGAGGGCCGGCGGTCCTCCTTGCCGAAGAAGCCGAGCAGCGGGCAGCTGAGGTCCTTGGTGAGGTCGAGCGGGTCCACCGGCTGCCGCGGCGTGGTGCCCTCCGCGCCCTGCCCGACCCCCCCGGGATAGCACGGCACCGCGGCGTCGATGCCCTTCAGCGTGCACGCCGCGAGGTAGACCTGCCGGCCGCCGGAGCAGTAGCCGATGATCCCCACCTTGCCGTTCAGGTGGCGCAGGGCGCGGAGGTAGCGGATCGCGCCGTCCACGTCGCCCATCGTCCGGTCGTCGGGCATGCCACCGGCCTCGCGGACGCTGGCGGAATTGGCCTGCGGCGTCGCCTTGCCCTCGCGGAAGTGCAGGTTCGGGCAGATGGCGACGTACCCGTTGTGCGCGAACTTGCGGGTGATCTCGATGGTGGGCTCGTCCCACCCCGGCATGTGGTGCAGCACGACGACGCCGGGGTAGGCGCCGCCACCCGCCGGCTGCGCCAGGTACGCGTCGATGGTGTCGCCGTTGTGGCCGCGCATCTGCACGATCTCGCCGGCAATCGCGCGGTAGGTGACACGGCCCGCCGGGGCGGCGGCCGCGGGCTGCGCCGCGCCGGCACCCGCCGGGGCCTGCCCGTGGGCCGTCGCCCCCAGCGCGACGGCTCCGACGACGCCCGAGGCGGCGCCCGTGAGGAAGTCCCTTCGGTTGATCCCGCTGTCGGTCGGATCGGGAGGCATGACGATCACTCCTTTCGCGTGGACGGCATGATGGGCGGGCGACTACGCGCGCCCGCAGCACTTCTTGAACTTGACGCCGCTGCCGCACGGGCACGGGTCGTTGCGCCCGACGTCCCCCCGCGCGCCCTGCGCCTCGGTCCGGAGCTGCTGCATCAGCTCGCCAGGCTGGCGGCCCTGCCACTGCAGCGCCGCCAGGCGTTCCATGAACGGACGGCTGTGCCTGAAGAAGCGCCGGTAGCCCGCGCAGAGGTGGTTCAGGCCGGGCTCCCCGTCGGGCGTCGCGATGATGCGGTCCTTCGGGCAGCCGCCGTTGCACATCGCCAGCACGTCGCACGCCTGGCAGTAGCGGGGCAACGTCGTCTGCTTCGCCTGGCCGAAGGCGCCCTGTGCCGGGCTGTCGAGCAGGTCGGCCAGGGGCGTGTCGCGGATGTTGCCCAGCCGATGCGTCGGCGTGACGAAGTGGTCGCAGGCGTAGAAGTCGCCGTTGTGCTCGACCACCGGTACGTCGCCGCACGTGGGACGGAAGATGCACAGCGAGTGGCCGAGCCCGAGGGCCGGCCGTGCGGCCTCCTCGAAGATCTGGACGATGATCCGGCCGATGTCGTGGCGGACCCACTCGTCGAAGATCGCGCAGAGGAACGCGCCGAAGGCCTCGGCAGGCACCGTGCGGGCGCTCACGCCGCCCTCGGCGTCCGGCCGCGGCTCGACGAGCGGGATGAAGCTGAGGTACTGCGCCCCGATCTCCTTGAAGAACCGGTAGACCTCGCGGGGGTGCCGCACGTTGCCCGCGTGGACGACGCAGAGCAGGTCCACCGCCACGCCGTGCCGCCGCAACAGGCGGTAGCCCTGCATCACCTGCCGGTGCGACGGGCGCTGGTCCTTCGTGACGCGATACGCGTCGTGCAGGTCCTGCGGCCCGTCGAGGCTCAGCCCGACGGCGAACCGTTCGGCCGCGAAGAACCGGGCCCAGTCGCCGGTGAGCAGCACGCCGTTGGTCTGGATGCCGTTGGCGACGCGCTTGCCGGCAGGACAGTGCCGCCGCTGCAGCTCGACGATGCGACGGAAGTACTCGAGGCCCAGCACCGTGGGCTCCCCGCCGTGCCACGAGAAGGTGATCTCGTCGCCGGGCGTGGCCGCGATCTGCTGGACGATGTAGGCCTCGAGCAGGTCGTCCGGCATCCGGAAGGTCCGGACGTCCGGATAGAGCCGCTCCTTCGCCAGGTAGTAGCAGTAGTGGCAGTCGAGATTGCAAATCGCGCCGGCCGGCTTGGCGAACACCTGGAACTCGCGCGGCCGACGCGCCGGGCCAGTGGGCGCGGGTTGCTGGCCGGCCACCGTTGTCGGGGCGCCGCCGTCGCTGGGGTGCGCGACGCCCTCACCGGCCGGGGACGTAGGGAGCATCGTTCACCTGCCGGAACAGCCAGTCACGGACGCCCGCGTTGGCGTAGGCCGCGTCCCAGCACCAGTGCGGGTTGACGAGGATCGTGCCGGGAATGAACAGCGTCACGAGGTGCGTCGCCTTCCGGGCCCTGGCGCGGGCCAGTTGGCCCTCGGCCAGGCGCGTTGCCTTCTCGCCGCGGAGCAGGCCGTTCCACATCAACTCGCCCTCGTTGCCGTAGGCGATGTCGACGTTCGCCCCGTCGGCGTTGGCCAGCTGGGCGGCGTCGCGCAGCCGCTCGCCCTTGAAGCGGGCGTCGTCCGGCCCGAGCACGCCCTCCCCCGTCGGATCGGTGAGCCCGGCGAAGAACCACCCGGGCAGCGCCTTCAGCAGGCGGGCGAACCCCCACTGGCCCACCGCGACGCCCTTGAACGCGTGGTAGGGGTCGTAGGCCGTGCTGATCTGCGCGGCGAAGAGCGCCGGGTTCGCGAGGATGGTGCTCCACATGGGCACCGACCCGCCCGCGAGCGAGACGGCGTAGATGCGCGCGGGGTCCACGTCGTACCCGGCGAGGATCGTCTCGACGATGCGCACGTAGTCCTGCTGCATCTCGCTCTCGCCGTAGCTCGTGGTGGACCAGCGCGGAGTGGCGGGCCCGCCCACCGTGACGACGAACGCGGGGTGCCGCGCCTGCGCCTCCTCGTCGGCCCAGTAGAGGGCGTCGCGGTGCGTGAAGAGCGCGCCGCGGAACTTGCCCGTCCAGTCGGCGTAGTTGTAGTCCCCCGACGGATAGTGCACCACGAGGGGCAGCGGCTTCCCGCGCCCGCGGCCCGCGCCGTACCCGGCCGGCACGTAGAGGTGGTAGTTCAGCCGGCGGCCCGTGGCCTCGTGCGTGTACGTGAGGGTGGTGAAGTCGTCGGGCCCGATGCAGATCTCCCGCGTCGTGCTCAGCGTGACCGGCAGGACGACGCCGCCGCGGCGGGTCGCGATCGGGGCGACCTGGCTCACGACGTAGCCGGGCAGGCGGGGCCGGCTCCGCGTGAGCGGGTTGAAGGTCACCTGGCTGCGGTAGGTGGTGGGGTCCATGTTCTCGAGGCCGAGCTCGAGGAACACGAACCTCCCGTGGACCGCCACGTCGCCCTTCCGCCCGCTGCCGCTGACGTAGGCGGCGGTGATGGCGCGATTGGCGAACAGGTGGAACTTCAACAGGCTCGAGTCGGAGGTCTGCGACGGCATGTGCGCCGTCAGCGCGGCGCCGTCGATGTCGTCGGTGTACTCGAGGCGCACGGCGGTGACGGTCTCGCCCCAGGCCAGCACCTCCGTCACCAGGCTGGCCTCCTTCAGCGTCGGGGCGCCCTGGGCGGCCGCACAGGTCAGTCCCGGCCCCAGCACGATCAGGGCGGCGAACAGCGCTCGAAGGGTCGAGGCAATCACCGACGGTTCCCTCCTGCAGGTGCCCGGTGCCGCAGGCGGACGCCGTGCGGGCCCGTCACCGGGGAGGCCTCCCCCAGCGGCACCATGGCCGGCGCGTCAGTGTAGCCCCGGGCGCGTGGGGGCGGCGTCCGGCTCGCAACGCCAGCATCCGGCTCGCAACAGTCCTGGTCGCCCGTCGATGGACGTCCCCACGCACAGCCGCCGGCATGGCGGGTTCCGCTCGCCGATCGCGATCTCCCCGGTGAGCCACCTCGGTTTCAGGAACCCGGACGCCAGTCCACCAGCGCGCCCGCCGGCGCACGCGGGAGTGATGCCCCATGCCGACCTGCAGAGTGACCCTCGCTGTGCTCACCCTCTCGCTGACCCACGTCGTCACCGGCAGCGCCGCCGCGGGAGGGCAGCCCGACGGCATGCGCTTCGTGCCGGACGTCGTGGGCCAGTTCCTGGCCCTCGCGGAGCGGCCGGAGGCGTTGGGTTTCCACATCGGCACGTCGCCTGACCCGAGCTCGTGCAAGCACTACCAGGGGCTCGTGCGCATCGACGCGGCCGACGGCACGCCGTGGTTCCTGATCACCCGCAGCGGCAACACGCCCTCGGTGCCCGGCCCCGACGACGAGGTGTGCGACGACTCGGACGGGGAGACGGGGAAAGGGAACCTCATCGCCGTCCGCATGGGGTCGCGCGGCAAGGACGGGGAGCGGCTGCGCAGCAACCGGCTGGAGAAGAACCACGAGGTCTCGGGCACCCAGCCGCCGGCGTCCGACGCCGTCGTCACGCACTTCTCCTTCGACGGCGTGCACGGCCTGCCGAACTACGGCCATCCCGGAGGCATGCAGGCCGTCGGTCGCGTCCTCGCGCTCGCGATCGAGCACCCGTACGAGAGCCACCTGCCGCCGTCCGGCGTGCTGTTCTTCGACGTCGGCAACCCCGCGCTTCCGGTCCTGCGAAGCGTCTTCCCGCTGGCGGGCGACAAGGCCGGCCTGGTCGGCATCACGCCGCTTCCGGGCGGCCTCTGGCTGATGGTCGTGACAGGCGGGGACGGCAAGACGTTCCACTTCTTCCGCTCGACGACCGGCGATCTCCTGAGCCCGGGCCTCTCGTGGGATCCGGTGAACACGGCGCCGGGTCCCGACATCAAGGACCCCCACCAGACACTCCAGTTCCTGCGCGAGCGCGACATCGACGGCCCCCTGTACCTGGTGGGCGCCCGCGGCAAGATCGCCTTCAGCGACCGCGACCGCATCGACCTCTATCGCGTCGAGTGCGACACACCGGACTGCGCGCCGGGGGAGTCCGTCGGCCTCTCGCGCATCGACGGCCGCCACCTCACGCCGTTTCCGGCATACGGGGTGGGTGACAAGCTCGCCAACCTCGCCGCGGCCTCGGGGTTCTACGTGAGCCCGAGCGGCGAGCTGATTCTCTACGCGACCGAGCACGACAACGACGGCCCCGGCGGCACGGTCAAGATGGGCGAGTGGCGCCACCGCGACATCGTGCGGGAGGGCAGCCCGACGTACCTGCCCCGCGCCGTGATGAACGGCCCCTACGTGATCGACGAAGGCGGAGACGTGGAGATGACCGGCTCCGCGAAGCCGCCGATCACGAAGGCCTGGATCCAGCTGGACAACGACCTGGGGCGCTCGGTGCTGGTCGACTTCCTCGACGAGTTCAAGGACGACTTCAACGCGTTCTGGGTGCTCGATCCGACCCCGCCCGCCTTCCAGGGCTTCGCCAACAACGCCACGCGCTGGCGGTGGTACGCGCCGGCGGGCTGCACGATCACCGCCTTCAACGTGGTGGACTTCGACCTGGCCTTCTTCAGCAACCCGCCGCGGCGTTCGCTTGCCGGCACCGACGGCGTCCAGCGAGACGACGACCTCCGCCTCGTCTTCGACGACGACGGGCTGGGTGACCTCTACGAGAAGGTCGATCGCGTCCATTTCGAGACGGGGTGCGACGACTACTACGGCGGGGGCTTCCAGCTCTTCTGGGACTACAGCGGCGATCCGGATCCGGCGCCGACCGGTCAGTACCGGCCGCTTGGTGACGCCGTGAGCTTCGACGGCTCCGAGATGGACGGTCCGCGGGACGTCGTCATCCCGGTCGTGGCACGCCACCGGACGGGCGGCGCGGCTGGCCCGGCCACCGTCGTGGTCCACGTGCGGAACGTCGCGCCGGCGGTGGCCCCGCTGCGCCTGGCCGACAGCGCCGGGAACGTGGTCGGCGTCGACGTGCCCTTCGTGCTGGCCGGCGTCCCCGTGACGATGAGCGCCACCTTCACGGACCGCGGGATGCCCGACCACCAGACCGCCGTCGTCGACTGGGGCGACGGCACGGTCGATCCGTCCGGGGCGTTCGCGAGCTTCGTCGATGCCTTCGGCGGCAACGTCGGCGCGGCGACGCACGCGCACCGCTACGCGGCACCGGGTTCCTATCAGGTGGCGCTCACCGTGACCGACGATGACGGGGGCGTTGGCGCCGGGGCGGCGGGCCTCCGGGTGGTGGATGCCGGAGAGGCGGTGCAGGAGGTCCTCGCGCTGCTCGACGCCGCGATCGCCGCAGCGACCGATCCCGGCGTCCGCCGAAGCCTCGAGCACGCGCGGCGGGCGCTGGCGGGCAACCAGCACGGCAACGGTGTCGACGGCGCGCTGTCGATGATTGGGCTCGAGCGCGACGAGGCCGCGGTCGCGTTCCTGCGGCAGGCGATCCGGCAACTGGAGGAGGCGCAGGCCGGCGGCGCCGACGTGGCCGTGCTGATCGCGGTGCTGCGGCAGGTGGTCGCGGCGCTCTCGGCGGCGTAGCGCGGCACCGGGCGCCCTCGTGACGGGCCTCTGGCAGATGCCTTGCCGGCTTTCGTGAAGGCATGGGCATGTCGACCTGTCGGCACGCGTGGCGAACGGCTCTGTCCGGGCCGCTCGTCGTGGTCGGTGAAGCGCCCGGTCGCACGGTCGTCGCTCGCGCGGTCAAGCTGCCATGCTCACTCACTCCAGCGTTTCAAGACGCGCGTCCGCACCCCGGCCAGCCACCTCGTCGCGTCCGGGGCAAGGCGCGTTGCCTCGCTCGCGTGCCGGCAAGAGCACGAACAGTGCCTTCAGGGGCGCCATGCCGAGCCTGTTCACCGAGAACGACGTCGCCGTCCTCCGGGACGACCTGCCGGACACCCTCCACGCCAAGCTCCGGCTGCTGCGGACCGCGCTCGCACGAACGTCTGCGGCCGACGTCCCGTCGGCCGCCGACCTGAGCGACGTGGGCACGACGCTGAGCGGTGCGGCGCGCGCGGCGCAGGACAAGGCCGCGTCGGTCAACAAGGCCCGGCGGGCCGTGCTGAGCGCCTTCGGCCGCGGCGGCTTCGGGCAGGCCGACAAGCCCAGGGCGCTGGCCCTGCTCGGCGACACCACCGGCGGCTTGCTGCGGCACGACCTCGATGCGGCCCTCGCGGCCGTGCGGGCGCTCTCGGCGGAGCCGCCCGTCCCGGGGATCGGCCTCGTCCGCGCCACCCTCGGCAGGGCGGTCACGGCCGGCGAACTGCCGTACCGGGTGAGCAGGGTCACGAAGGTGATCACGCTGCCCAACGGCAAGCAGAAGGAGATCCGGGTCACCGAACGGCGCACGCTGCCGGCCCTGGAGACCGCCGCGATCCCCACCGCCGCGGAGATCGGCGTGCTGCTCGACGCGCAGGCCATGCTCGAGCCGACCGAGGAGCGAGCGTTTCGCATCGGCCTGCTGCACGCCGAGGTGCTGGCGGCGCGCGACGAGCACGCGGCCGCGGTCGACGCCTACCGGCGCCTGCTCCCGGCGATGCCGGCGGGCGGCACGCGCCCGGACCGCGAGAAGTTCGCCGCGCTGCGCGCCGGCTTCGCCGCGCTCGCGATGGGCGACCTGCTGTTCCGCCGCTCGCGTGTTCCCGACGCCGCGGCGCGGGCCGCGATCCGCGCGGCCTACGACACGGCGGCCGCGCTCGTGTCCGGCCACGACATCGCCCCGGAGAACCCGCTGCGACGGCACGTCGAGGACACGGCCGCCGCGCGGATCGCCATGCTCGACGCCGGGCAGAACGTGCTGGGCCTCCGAGAGCACGTCGTGCCGATCCTGCGTCCCGCCGCGCTGCGGGCACTTGCGGAGCGCCGCCTGGCGGCCGCCCGCGAGGCCGTGGACCGCTTCGAGACCTTCAAGCTGCGCGCCGACCAGATCCAGGACGCGCTCCGCGACCTCGACTTCCAGCAGGACATCAAGGCCCGCGAACTCGAGATCAACGCCACGCAGGTCGGCAAGGCCCGCGAGCAGATCGCCATCGTCGAGGACCAGATCGAGCAGATCCGCGCGCAGCGCGAGTCGCTCGACACGCTGACGCTGGTCCAACTCGCCGGACACGTCTTCAGCGCCGCGACGGCCCCGACCGGCGCACAAGGGCTGCAGAGCGTCCCGGGCCTGGCCTCCACGATCGCCGGCTACCAGGCGCGCAAGCAGGACCTGGCGTTCAGCCAGGCGATCGCCGAGCGGCAAGCTTCGCTCGCCGCACGCGACCTGCGAATCGCCCAGATCGGGCTGCGCATCACCGAGGCCACGATCGACTTCCTCGAGGACCGGGTGCGGCGGATCCAGGACCGTGAACTCGACGCCGACCTCTACTACGCGGTCGCCGGGACGTTCCGCGCGCTGGCGCGCCGCCACCTCGACGAGGCCGTCGGCTGGGCGTTCCAGTTCGAGCGCGCGGTGGCGTTCCTGCGGCTGGCGCCGGACCTGCGCGTCATCCGCTTCGACTACGGTGATGGCCCGCAGTCGCTGCTCGCGGCGCCCAGCCTGCTGCAGGAGGACCTCCTGCGCGTGGCGGAACACGACGTGCCGGTGACGAAGTTCCAGCTGCTGACCGAGCAGTTCTCGCTGCGGACGCTCTTCCCCGTCGAGTTCGCGCGGTTCCAGCAAACCGGCAGGATGGACTTCGCGCTGTCGCTGTACGAACTCAGCAAACGCCGGCCGGGCGTGTTCCGGCAGCGCATCAAGCGCGTGCGGGTGGAGCTGCAGTTCCCGCCGCCGACCGGCTTCACGGGCCGCATCCGGCATCGCGGATCGTTCCTGCTGCGCGACCGCGAGACCACGCCGGAGCCCGGCGTCGGCCGCTTCCTGCCGGCCGCCGCGGAACTGCAGGCCGCCTTCGACGCCATCGGCGACGGCGCGGCGCAGGGCGTCCCGATCGGGGGCGTCCTGCCCTGCCTGCTCGACGTCGACACGATCGAGCTCGGCCTCGAGCAGCCCGACGACCCGGACGACGCCGAGCCCGACGCCTTCACGCCGATCGAGGGCTACGGCCCGGCCGGCGACTGGACGCTCGAGGTCGAGAACGTCGACCTCCGCTTCATCACCGACGCGGTGCTGCGGATTACGTCGGTGATCCCCGAGTCCGACGAGGCGCTCGGCGCGCGCGTCACCGGGCTGCTGCGGGCGTTCGAGGCGGAGCTGCTGGCCGGCGACGCGCTCGACCTGATCGCGCCCGTCCCGCTGCGGCAGCGCTTCCCGGATGCGCTGGCGCAGCTCGCCCGGGGCGACGAGGCGCGATTCGAGCTGACGCGCGCCGACTTCCCCGCGGGCATCACCGACCTGCGCCTGAAGGCGGTGCTCGTGCAGCTGCTCGACGGCACCCGTAAGGGCGTCGCCGGCGTGGCGCTGGAGATCGCCGGGCCGGCGGCCAACGTGCGGCTCGATCGCGTCACCGGCGACGACGGACTCTCCGAGGACCTGACGCGGGACCTGCCCGTGCTGGCCCGCGACGCGCGTCCTTCGGTGGAAGGCCCCTACGTGATCCGCGCCCGCGACGCCACGGCGGTGGCGGCGGTCAGGGACGCGACGGTGTTCCTGGTGTTCGAGTTCCGCGAGGCGTGAGATGAGCAACAAGTCCGGCTGCTCCCCGCAGGCGGTGACGCTCCCGAGCGGCGGCGGCGCGCTGCAGGGCATCGGCGAGACCTTCACACCGGACCCTTTCATGGGCACCGGGCAGACGCGGGTGCCGCTGCAGCTGCCGGCCGGCCGGAACGGCCACCAACCGAGCCTCTCGCTGTCCTACAGCACCGGCAACGGCGGTGGCCCGTTCGGCCTCGGCTGGACGCTCTCGGTGCCGAGCATCGCGCGGAAGACGGCCAGGGGCGTTCCGCGCTACCTCGATGCCTCCAGCGACGACACCGACGCCGACACGTTCCTGCTCGCGGGCTCCGAGGACCTGGTGCCCGTGTCGCGTTCCGGCGGCGTGACGCGCTACCGGCCGCGCACGGAAGGCGGCTTCTCGCGCATCGAGCGGACGCGGGACGGCGGCAGCGACACGTGGCGCGTGGCGACACGCGACGGCCTGGTCAGCGCCTTCGGCCTCGCCGGCGCCGCGGCGCCCGGCACGGATGCCGCCGTCGTCGCCGACCCCGCCGCGCCCGATCGCGTCTTCGCGTGGCTGCTGACGGAGACCGTCGACCCGTTCGGCAACCGCATCGAGTACCGGTACCGGCGCGATCGCGGCAGCGAGGGGCCGCGGGCGTGGGACCAGCTCTACCTCGACACCGTCCGCTACGCGGACTTCGAGGACGGCGGCGCCACGCGCTTCCTCGTCTCGGTGGCGTTCGTCTACGAGGACCGGCCGGATCCGTTCTCCGATTACCGCGCCGGCTTCGAGATCCGCACCCGGCTCCGCTGCACGCGGATCGAGACCCGCACGCACGCCGGGGCGGACCGCCTGGTCCGCACCTACGACCTGGTCTACGTCGACGAGCGGGTCCGGCGCGGCGAGCTGCCTGCCGCGCACCTGCCGCGCAACGGCCTGTCGCTGCTCAGCGAGGTGCGGGTGATCGGCCACGACGAAGGCGCGACCGAGGCGATGCCGCCGCTCGAGTTCGGCTACACGGGCTTCGCGCCCGAGCGCCGGACGTTCCGCGCCATCGAGGCGGTCGGCGGGCCGCTCCCGGCCGACTCGCTGGCCGACGGTGGCCTCGAGATGGTGGGCCTCTTCGGCAACGGGCTGCCCGACATCGTGCAGCTCGATGGTGCGCCGCGGGTCTGGCGCAACCTCGGCGGCGGGCAGTTCGCCGGTGCCGAGCCCCTGCCGCAGGTGCCCGCGGGCGTCCGCCTGCGTGACCCCGGCGTGCAGCTCGCGGACATGAACGGCGATGGGCGCGCCGACCTGCTCGTCCTCGCTCGCCAGGGCTACTTCCCCCAGAGCTTCCTCGGTGACTGGAGCGCCGAGGCATTCGTGCGCTACAGCGAGTCGCCGGCGGTGACCTTCGACGACGCCGAGCTGCGCCTGATCGACCTCGATGGCGACGGCGTCGTCGACGCGCTGCGCACGGGCGTCGACCTCGAGCTGTTCCTCAACGATCCGCGGCGCGGCTGGGCGCTGCCGACGCTGGTGCCCCGCACCGCCGTCGATCGCTTCCCGGACGTCCGCTTCTCGGATCCGCGCGTCAAGCTGGCGGACGTCAACGGCGACAACCTGCAGGACCTCGTCCTCGTCGAGCAGGGCCGCATCGACTACTGGCCGTACCTGGGCCACGGCCGCTGGGGCAGCCGGATCACGATGGCCGACAGTCCCGCGTTCCAGGACTTCGTGCCGCTGCCCGGGGGCGCCTTCGATCCGCGGCGGGTGATGTTCGGCGACCTCGACGGCGACGGCCTCGACGACATCGCCTACATCGAGCCCGGGCGGATGACGTTCTGGATCAACCGCAGCGGCCAGGGCTGGAGCGCGCCGCTGGTGATCGAGGGGACGCCCGACTTCCCGAGCACCGACGCCGTGCGGCTGTCCGACGTGCTCGGCACGGGCTTCCAGGGCGTGTTGTGGACGGCGGATCAGGCCGGCGCGCCCGGCCACTACCGCTTCCTGGACCTCACCGGCGGCATCAAGCCCTACGTGCTCGACCGGATGGACAACCACCTCGGCAAGGTGACGCGCATCGGCTACACCTCGTCGACCGAGTTCTACCGCGCCGACCTCGGCGATCCGCGGACGCGCTGGAAGGCGCCCCTGCCGTTCCCGATCCAGGTCGTGCAGCGGACCGAGGTGATCGACGAGATCTCCGGCGGCAAGATCACCAGCGAGTATCGCTACCATCACGGTTACTGGGACGGCGTCGAGCGCGAGCTGCGCGGCTTCGGCCGGGTCGATCGCCTGGACACCGAGTCGTTCGCCGACTACCACGCGAGCGGGCTGCACGGCGCAGGGAAGCCCTTCGCGCCGGTGCCGCGCGATCGCTTCTCGCCGCCGGTGCTGACGCGGACCTGGTTCCACCTCGGCGACACCGGCCCGGCCGCGGACACCCGGGACGAGATCGACTACGGCGACGAGTTCTGGCCACTGGACCCGCCGGCACTGCCGCGGCCCGCGCAGACGAGAGCGCTGCTGGCAGCGCTGCCGGGGGCGGCGCGCGGATCGGCGCTGCGCGCCCTGCGCGGATCGATGCTGCGCACCGAGGTCTTCGCCCTCGACGGGTCGCCCAGCGAGACTCGTCCGTTCACGGTGACCGAGCGCCAGTACGGCCTCCGCGAGGAGTCACCGCCCGCCGCCGATCGCCCGCGCCGCCGCATCTTCTTCCCGCACCTCGTCGCCGAGCGGACGACGCAGTGGGAGCGCGGCGACGATCCGATGACGCGCTTCTCGTTCACCGGCGACCACGACGCCTTCGGCCAGCCGCGGCTCACGGTGGCGCTCGCGGTGCCGCGGGGCCGCGACTACCGCCGGCCGGCGCCCTCCGGCGCGCCCTACCTCGGCACGGTCACCGTCGTCGACCGCGCCGTCCGCGACGACGACCGACGCTTCATCGTCGACCGGACGGCCGCGACGACCACGTTCGAGATCCTCGACGACGGCAGCCTGCCGATCCTCGACCTCCTCGACCGGGTCGTCGACGGCAACGCCGCGCGCAGGATCGTCGGGCAGACGATCCACCACTACGACGGCGAGGCGTTCGCCGGTCTGCCCTTCGGCCGGCTCGGCGACTTCGGCGCCGCGGTGCGATCGGAGTCCCTGGTGCTGACCGAGGACCTGCTCGGTGAGCTGTGCCGGGACGGCGAGGGAACGACGGCGCGGCCGACCTACCTGCGGCCGGGCCGCGACCCGCAGTGGCCGGCCGAGTACCCGGCCGCCTTCCGCGACGCGATGCCGCCGCTCGCGGGGTACGTCTTCGCCGACGGCACCGACCACCGCGCCCGCGGGTTCTTCGCCACGGCGTCCTTCGCCTTCGACGCGCAGGTGCCAGGGCTGCCGGGCCGCGGCCTCATCGTCGCCACGCGCGACGCCCTGGGCGCCGACACGACGGTCTCCTACGATCGGCCGTTCCACCTGCTGCCGGTGCGGGTCACCGACCCGGCCGGGCTGGTCGTGGAGGTGGCCCACGATCGCCGCCTGCTGCGACCGCAGCTGCTCACCGATCCGAACGGCAACCGGAGGTCGGTGACCTACACGCCGCTCGGCCTGGTCGCGACGGCCTCGATCATGGGCAGGCCGGGCGATGCCGACGGCGACACCGCGGCGACGCCGGGCGGCCGCTTCGACTACGACCTGCTGGCCTTCCACGAGCGGCGCACGCCGGCCTCGGTGCGCTCGACGGTCCGGCAGCACCACGCCACGGCGACCGGGATCTCCCCGGCGGAGCGCGACGCCACGGTCGTGACGGTCGAGTACTCCGACGGCTTCGGCCGCATCCTGCAGACGCGCACGCAGGCCGACGACGAGCTGTTCGGCGACGAGACGTTCGGCGGCGCCGTGCTGCCCGACGACGAGGGCGCGGTGACCGCGCGCGTGGACGGCCGGGCGCGCCCCGCCGGGGCCGCTCCCCACGTCGTCGTCAGCGGGATGCAGGTCTTCGACAACAAAGGGCAGCCGATCGAGCGCTTCGAGCCGTACTTCGCGACCGGGTTCGACTTCGAAGCGCCCTCGGCGGCACAGCGTGGCCGCCGCGACTCGCTGTTCTACGACCCGCGCGGCGAGCTGATCCGCACCGTGCACGCCGACGGCTCGGAGCATCGGGTCGTGCAGGGAGTGCCCGACGACCTGGCGGACCCGACGCGATTCCGGCCGAGCGCCTGGGAGACCTACACGTACGACGCCAACGACTTGGCGCCCATCAGCCGCGGACCCGGCGGCGGCCCGCTCGGCGGGCGGGTCCCCGAGGCACACCACTTCACCCCGTCGAGCAGCGAAGTGGACGCGCTGGGCCGCGTCGTCCTGACCGTGGCTCGCGCCGGACGTGCCCCCGCGGACGCGATCCAGGTGCGCACGACGTACGACATCCGCGGCAACGCCCTGACCGTCACCGACCCGCTCGATCGCGTGGCCTTCCGCACGGGCTACGACCTCGCCAACCGGCCGTGGCGCGTGCAGAGCCTGGACGCCGGCGTTCGCCGCACGGTGATCGATGCGCTCGGGCGGGTCGCCGAACAGCGCGACAGCAAGGGCGCCCTCGTCCTGCACGGGCACGACAGGCTCGGCCGGCTCACCCGCCTGTGGGCGCGCGACGACGCCGACCGGCCCGTCACGCTGCGACAGCGCGTCGAGTTCGGTGACGACGGCCGCGCCGACCAGCCGGTCGCCGAGCGAAACGCGATGCGGGCGCGCAACCTGCTCGGCCAGGCGGTCCGGCACTACGACGACGCCGGCCTGACGACGGTCGACACCGTCGACTTCAAGGGCCAGGTGCTCGAGTGCTCGCGACGCCCGATCGGCGACGCACCGCTGCTCGCCCTGTTCGCCGACGGTCCCCGAACCGGCTGGGCGATTCCCGCCTTCCAGGTCGACTGGGAGCCTGCGCCGGGCGGCACGCTCGCCGATCGCGAGCGGGACCTGCTCGACGCGATCGTCTACCGGACGACGACGGAGGTCGATGCCCTGGGTCGCATCGTGCGCCTGCGGCTGCCCGCGGACGCGGAGGGCCGGCGGCGGGACCTGCGGCCGTCCTACACGCGCGGCGGCGCCCTGGCACGGGTCCGCCTGGACGACCAGGTGCTGGTCGAGCGCATCGCCTACGACGCGAAGGGACAACGCGCGCTGATCCTGCTCGGGAACGGCGTGCTGACGCGGTATGCGTACGACCCGAGGTCGTGCCGCCTGCGGCGCCTGCGCAGCGAACGGGCGAGCCGGCCCGGCCCGGCGACCTTCCAGCCGCAGGGAGCGCCGATCCAGGACCTCACCTACGAGCACGACCTCGTCGGCAACGTCGTCACGGTGGTCGACCGCTGTGGCGGGTCCGGCATCATCAACAACCCGGACGCGGCTGGAGAGGCCGACGCCGCGCTGGCGCGGTTGCTCGCGGCCGGCGACGCGCTGCGGAGGCGATTCACCTACGATCCCGTCTACCGGCTGTCGTCGGCGACCGGGCGCGGCACCGACCGGCCGGCAGCCCCGCCCTGGGACGACTCGCCCCGCGGCGAGGACCTGTCGAGGGCACGCGGCTACACCGAGCGCTACCGGTTCGACGCGGCCGGCAACCTGATCGAGATCGCCCACCGGGCCGGGGCGGCCGGCTTCCGGCGAGGGCTCGAAGTCGCGGCGGGCGGCAACCGCCTCCAGCGCGTGACGACGGGCGGCGACCGGCACGAGTACGTCCACGATGCCAACGGCAACGTGCGGCGCGAGTCGACGGCGCGTCACTTCGACTGGACCTACGGCGATCAGCTGCGCGCCTTCCGGACGCAGGTCGACGGCGCGGAACCGTCGATCTACGCGCTCTACCTCTACGACGCCGCAGGTGAGCGGGCGCGGAAGCTGGTGCGCACGCAGGGCGGCGGGGTCGAGACCACCGACTACGTCGGCGGCGCGTTCGAGCAGCACCGGTGGACGGGCGCCCGGACGGGGACGCAGACGCTGACGCACGTGATGGACGACGCGCACCGCGTTGCGATCGTGCGGGCCGGCGACGCGCACCCGGACGACGGCGGCCCGCGGGTCGCCGTCCATCACGGCGATCACGTCGGATCCAGTCACGTGGTGACCGACGGCGACGGCCGGTTCGTCAGCCGCGAGGACCTCACGCCGTTCGGCGAGACGACCTTCGGCGGCTTCGCCCGGAAGCGCTTCCGCTTCACCGGCCGGGAGCGGGACGCGGAGAGCGGCCTGACCTACCACCGCGCGCGCTATTACGCGCCGTCGCTGGGGCGCTGGGCGAGCTGCGACCCGGCAGGTTCCGCCGGTGGGCTGAACCTGTACGCCTACGCGTACGGCAACCCCGTGTCGCTGTCGGATCGCAGCGGTCTCGAGCCCGAGAGCTCGGAGGAGCTGTACGTCGGTCACGAGGTGATCTTCGTCGAGGGCAAGAAGCCCCAGGACGTCGGCGACGTGCAGGCGGGTCTCGGCAACGCGCACGTGCTGACGCGGGACGAGTTCGCGCGCGGCATGAAGTGGACCGACCTGCGCGAGGACCCGAACGGAGTCAAGCGGGCGGAGGAATACTGGAAGGACCGACCGGACTGGGAGCAGGCCTGGCAGGAGCGGGTGACCCGGGAGTACAAGGACTACCGCACCCAGGTGAACGCCGACATCTACAAGGGCTTCGGGCGCGCGGAGGCCGCCTACAACGTCGGCGAGGCCATCGGCTGGCTCACGGTCACCGGCGTGACGGCGTTCGCCGGCGGCCCGGCCGTGGCCAGTGCCGCCCGCAGCGCGCCGGCCGTGAGCCTGGGCCAGTGGGCGAACACGATCGTGACCAGCGTCATGACGTCGGCGCCCAAGTACGCGGTCGCGTCGGCCGGTGTCGGCGCGCTCGCGCCACCAGGCTTCGACATCCCCGGCAACCCCTTCGACGACCTGGGGCGCTGGGGTCGCCAGCTGTTCTCGAAGGTGGTCCGCGACCTCGACGGCGCACCCGTCCTGGCGACCCGGCCCGACGTGCAGGAGCACGCAGACACCGTCATCCGTTTCCTGCTGGGGCGCGATCCGGACGCGAGAGCGGTTCTGCAGCCGTGGCGGCCTCGATACACGAACGCCTATGGGAACTGGACGCGCCGTTCGATCATTCAGGCGCTCCGCGACGCACGCACGCTCTTTCAGAACGGCGAACTGCCCGGCGAGGTACAGCCCGCCTACGACTGGCTGTTCCAGAACTTCACGAGGATGGAATAGGCCGAGGGGTTCGCCAACTGACTCGGCCAGGGATTCCGACACGCGCGTGAAACCACACGAGTTCAGGCCCGTTCTTCGTTTCGCGGCTGGCTGGTGTTGGCTGCGGCTGGCCCGCGCAGGCGAGGGTCTCGCCGTGCCGTCGCCGGCCCAAATCGTCCGCCCGCCGCTGTCGTCGTCCGAACGCCAGTGCTCTCTGATTGCATCTCTGTCCGGGCCGGCTGGTTGATTCGGGGACAACGTTCACTTCATCTTTGCCCTTGCCAACCTCTGGGGCCTGCGGCATAAAAGGCGGCATCACGTCAATCACTTGGTGCCCCGGCAGCCGCCGGGATCGCGGAAGGGGTTTCTGTCATGCCGCTCTTCCGTGTCCTCCGTCCGGTCTGGAGGATGGTGGCGCGGTTCTCCATGGACCAGGACAGCCAGGTGGTGGCCGAGGAGTCGGTGCCGCCGGGTGCCGTGTTCCTCGGCCGGGCCCTTGGGGATCACTGGGCGGTCGCGTTCCCGGTGGAGCGGCTGCAGGGTGTCGTGCGCTGGGCGCACCTGGTCGATCGAAACCGCTATCCGCGGGTGGCGTTGGCGGAAGCGGCCCTGCGAATGGCTGGTGGACAGCAGAAACCCGCTGGGTGCTCGCCCTGATTCCTGCGAGGCAGGCAGGGGGTGTGGCTGCGAAAGGAGGCCTGCATGCACGCTCCGCAGCTGTGTCCAGTGTTGGCGCTTCTGATCGTCACGGCGGCCGGAGGGTTCGAACGGGTGGCGGCCGCGCAGAGCACCACCTCCCCGCCAGGCACCGGGGCAGGCGGCGCGGAGCCGCAGCCCGAGCCGACCACGGAGACGAACCCCGGCGCCATGGTGCCCTTCCTGGAAGGCACCGATGTCTTCTGGAGCATCTGGGCCAGGGACAGCGAGACGTGGTTCCCCTACAAGCTCGAAGCCGACATCTTCCCGCACCTCGTGGTTGCGCAGGATTTCACTTCCCTCATCGACCCGAACGAGATCGCGAAGCGGCAGCAGGGCTCGACACGTGGGCTGAAGGAGTTCGCCTACTCCATCTCGGGCACGCCGGCCGTGCGGATCAGGATGTTGCGCGACGTGTCGGCACCGGTACGGACGCCGTCCTACATGCCACGGGTGAATGTCCAGTTCCTGTGGGCACGCGACTTGAAGTATCGCCTCGAGAGGGCACTCGAGGCCCTTCGGAAGCAACGGGCCGGGCAGGCGCCCGGCGCGGCGGAAGCGGCAGACCGGACCCCGGGGGCCGACACGACCTCGACCGAGAATCCGTTCGCCAACATGCGTGCGGCTCTCGCGACGCTCACCAGGGTGAGCATCTGGGAAGCCCACCTCATCGTCGGACACCACTCCAACGGACAGGATGGCTGCACCAGCGCGAGCCAACAACGTGACCCTCCCCGTACCGGCGAGTGCCTGCCCAGGGGTGTGGTTCCGACGCGCGAGACGGTGAACCGCCACGACGGGAGCTTCTCGACGAACTACCTCCGAATCGGGGTGAACTACAGCCGCAACTTCATGAGTAAGACTCACGACCTGCAGGCCGACCGCGAAGCCCGCGCACGCGTGGAGTTCGAGTGGCACCCGCGGAAGGCGGTGGACGAGGACATCGTGGACGTCTACGGGCGCGCGCGCCTGCTGCTGGGGGGTGCCTACGCGAAGCGCAACGTCGGAGTGTGTCGGAAGCGACTGGAAGGGTCCGCAGGTGTCGTCTGGAACCCCGGCGTTGTCGAGGGCGTGCCCGAGTCGTCGTGGACGTTCCAGGTGTCCTGTTTCCCAACGCCCAACGGGGGATGGGGCATCTTCGCTCGGTTCTACACAGGGCAGGACTACTACAACATCGGCTTCCTCGACGGGATCACGCGGTTCCACGTGGGCGCGACGTTCAATCAGAGCGATTTCTTCAGGTTCGCCCGCAAGGCCACGCCCAGGGGTTGAGCGTCCTGCACGTCGCTGCACGTCGCTGCACGTCTCGGCCGGCCGCCCGCCGGCCGAGGCCGCGGTGGCGAGTGTCGGATGCGGACGTCGCGTGATACCCGTCTCGGGCGCGCCCATCGCACGATTGGCGCATGATTGACGCATGACGCCGCGCCGTCTCGCCCCCGTCGTCGCCCTGCTTGGCCTGATCCTGCCCTTCGCCGGGCCCGTCGCGCGGGCCGTGGCAACCGCCGAAGACCCCGTGGCCGTCGTCCGCGCCTACCTGGCGGCGGGCGATGCCACCCAGCGCGCTGCCGCCGTCATGCGGCTGGTGCGGCATGCCGACTACAGGCCGTCGAGGCTGTCGGGGTGGCTCCACCGCGCGTGGCCGTATCCCGACACCGCGCCGGGGACGCACACGCTGGAGGTCGTCCTCGGCGAGGGCGACACGCGTCTGGTCCACCTGGTCGTCCCCGACGGCTACCGCGCCGATCGGCCGTGGCCGTTGATCTACGCGCTGCATCCCTCGGGCGTGAAGGGCGCGGACTGGGCCGGACAGGTGCGGACGATGCTCGGCTCGCGCGCGCGGGAATTCGTGATCGCCGCGCCCGACGACTACAAGCAGAACTACGTCGCCGCCCGCCCCCCCTTCTCGCCAGAGCACCCGGCGATCCTCGACGCGGTGGCGCGCGCGGTGCACCTGGACGCCGATCGCGTCTACGCCCTCGGCTACTCGAAGGGCGGGTTCGGCACCTGGTTCGTGGCGCTCTACTACGCGGACCGCTTCGCGGGAGCGACGGCGCTGGCGGCCGCGTTCGACGTCACCGTGGACGAGGGCGGGTTCTGGAAGCAGGTGATCGCCAACGTCACGCACCTGCCCGTCTACAACGCATGGGGCGAGCGCGACACGCTGGTGGCGCGCGACCTGGAGGAGCAGCCGGTGGGCACGCTCGCCGAGCAGAACCGCCGGTTCGCGGACGCGGTGTTCGGCATGGGGCTGCCGATCACCAACGTCGAAGTGCCCGGCGCGGGCCACTACGGCATGTCGCCGCCGGGCGCGCCGCTCGTGAAGGTGCTCGCGGCCCGGCGGGCCGACGATCCCCGGCACGTCTCCCACACCTTCCGGCACCTCCACCAGGCGTCGAGCTACTGGCTCGAGGGCGTCAGCTGGACCGGCGACCACTGGGGCGAGCAGCGGCCGGCGATTCCCGCGCCACGCGAGGGCGAGTCGCGGCGCGCCGCGGTCGCGCGCGCGCTCGAACCCCTGCTCGGCCGGCTCGAGGGCCGCATCGACGGCCAGGTGATTCGCGTGACGCGGCGGCACGTGGGCGACGTCGTGGTGTGGTTCGGCGACAGGACGATCGACTGGGACGCGCCCGTGCGCGTGGAGGTGGACGGCGCCGCGGCCTTCGAGGGGCGCCTGACGCGCGACCCGGCGGTCGCCCTGGCGAGGGCCGTGGCGACGATGGACTTCGACCGCCTGCGGTGGGCCGGCGTCGTGGTCGATCGAGACGGCGCAGGGAGAACGATCACCGCCGACGCCGTGCCCGGGCCCGCGTGGAAGGTGCGCGGCGGGCCGTGACGCCCGGGAGCCTCGGGCACGTGACACGCGGAACCCCGTCCTTCCCAGGGCCCCTCAGGCCTTCAACGTGGCTCTCCGAGGCAGGCTCCCTCGAGTTGGGCTCCCGTGAAATCGCTCCCGTGAAATAGGTTGACGGCCGAACCATCTTCACCCAGACTGCGTGCGGCGATTCCGCCACAATTGCAAGAGAGGGGCCCATGACCACGAGCCAGCGACTCGTCGCGGCGATGGCGTGCGCGACCGCGCTGCAGGGCGTGGCGCAGGCGCAGGCGCCTGCGCGCACGACGACAACGCCCACCGAGTACATCCAGGTGATCACGGCGCACGCCGAGCCGGGGCACATGGCTGACTTCGAGGCGTTCCTGAGGCAGACCGTCGCCGCCGCGGCGAAGGTGGGCGCGCCGCAGCCGATCGCCGTCTACCAGGCCGTGATGGGGGCGCCGCTCGGCACCTACATGGTGGTGACCGGGTTCAACAAGTGGGACGAGCTGGACGCGTGGATGTCGACGTCCGCGATCCTCACCAAGGCGCACGGCGAGCAGGAAGGCCCCAAGATCCTCCTCGCCGGGCGCGCCAGTCTCGAGTCGGTGCAGACCGACGTGTATCGCCTGAAGCCCGACCTCAGCACCAACCCCCGGTCCTACGTGCCGCCCAAGGCCTTCGTCGCGGTCACGAGGACCGAGCTGGTGCCCAGCATGATGGCCACCTACGACGAGATGATCGGGCGCATCAAGAAGGCGGAGGAGGCCCGTCCGAACTCCCCGACCGTGCTGCGCCGCTCGATCGTGCAGGGGCCGGCGAACGTGACGCTGGCGAGCCGCTACTTCGACACGTGGAGCGAGTTCGGGGCGTTCCCCGACCAACCCGCCATGATGCGGGAGGTGTTCGGCGAGGCCGACGCGCGCCAGATGGCGGAGACCATCGGCAAGGCGGTGGCGAAGCGCGACCTCTGGGTGCTCGCCTACCGGGCCGACCTCAGCAAGCCCGCGGCGGCGCCCGCGCGGTAGCGCCCTCGTCTCACGAGCCGGTGGGCGGCCGGCGGTCCCCTCCACCCGGCCGTGCCCCCCTTC
>JADHED010000677.1_pt1 | contig 36759 bp, 30 predicted proteins | sample 8952041 | NCBI WGS metagenome assembly JADHED01 (sample SAMN16124423, study PRJNA663239) | bioreactor sludge metagenome | isolation source: sludge (control) | place: India:Bengaluru | collected 2018-09-08 | reverse complement strand
CTCGCTCGCTCGCGGTTTCAGAGTTTCAATCCACGCGCCCCGCGCGGGGCGCGACTCTCGCTTTGGCGACCTCGCGACATTCCTCGAGGTTTCAATCCACGCGCCCCGCGCGGGGCGCGACCAAACGACTTCAAGGCCAACATCGCCTCCCTCGCGTTTCAATCCACGCGCCCCGCGCGGGGCGCGACTCAAGCGCGCGGGCTGCCGCGCGGGAGAATGCGCGGTTTCAATCCACGCGCCCCGCGCGGGGCGCGACATGCTGAGCTGGACAACGGGGCGGCCCATACCGGAGTTTCAATCCACGCGCCCCGCGCGGGGCGCGACGCTTCTGGCCTCGCTTGCTCTTCTGGCGTTCCTCCTGTTTCAATCCACGCGCCCCGCGCGGGGCGCGACCCGCCGCCATTTCTCTTGTGGTGGATCCGTCTCTGTTTCAATCCACGCGCCCCGCGCGGGGCGCGACATCGCGCATTTGGCGGCTCAAGACGCTGGCTTTTAGTTTCAATCCACGCGCCCCGCGCGGGGCGCGACAAATGGTTCGGGCGGCTCACCGTTCAACGAGACGGTTTCAATCCACGCGCCCCGCGCGGGGCGCGACAGTGCCCACTGTCCGATGACAACGTCCTGCTCCTCGTTTCAATCCACGCGCCCCGCGCGGGGCGCGACACTCCCTCTCCGCGCGGAAGCGCCTCGCGCCGAGGTTTCAATCCACGCGCCCCGCGCGGGGCGCGACGCGTCGAGTTTTTTCCCGGTGTCGTACCCGAGCAAGTTTCAATCCACGCGCCCCGCGCGGGGCGCGACTCTTCAAGTCTAACTCTTTTGTTGTCAATCAGCTCAGGGGTCCTTTGCGCGCCCCCCTTTGACGCGAAGCGAAGTTTTTGACGGCCAGCGACCCGATCTGCTTCAACTTCATCATTCGAAACAAGTTCGCGTTGCCGCGAACCGGTCCGGAAATTCATGGGCGCTTCGGGTCCGCGCCGAGTCAGATCACCAGCGGCTCCTCGAGGTCAGCTACCTTCTTCGCACCATGGTGCTCCACATGTTCCCTCCACTTATTCCCCATGAAGTAGAACCGGAGGCTATCCGTGGCCGGGTCGTATGTCTCCAGAAGCCTGAGCCTCAGCCGAGTCCAGATCTCGGGATCCACCACACACTCGAAAACCGAAAACTGGACCCGTTGCCCGAAATTCTGACACTCCTTCGCTACCCTTCGCAGACGGCGCCTCCCGGCAGCCGTTACCGTCGAGACATCGTAACTCACCAACACCATCATGCTGTAGGCATCCTCGCCGGCGAGACCACTTCCAAAAAGCTGAACACCGCGAAGTCGCCGACGTTGAAGGTTGCGAGCCGCCGGACGCCCGCTTCCTCGAGCGTCGCGGCCAGCGCGGTATCGAGAATCCGCTTCCTCCCGAGGCCCCATCTGCGCATCAGCTCGAGCGTCCGCGTGACCGTCCCTTCCCCGGGCAGCACCCGGAGAACATCAAACGAGTTCCAGAGAGCCTCCGCATCACCCAGCGCGGCCTCCATGCTCAGCGGCCGAGCCAATCTCCGGCCATCCGTCACGACGTGGACATACTCGTGAAGAACGAGTGGCAGGAGCGCGATTCGCCGGCCAGATTCCAGCTCCCGGCGCAAGAAAACCCCGGTCTCCGCGTGGTGCGGGGCGCCCTTCACCATCCAGCTCAGAACAACGTTCGTGTCAATCGCCGTCGCTGTCATCGCCCAGCCCAATCATCTCCTCGAAGATCTCTTCTCGTGTCCATCCCCCGAGGAGTGGTCCACAGTCGTGCGGCTCGAGATCCAGAATCGACCGCCGCCCCGCCGCCCCTTGCTGTGTCGCGTAGCGCTCCATCGCGTCCCGAATCACAGCCGCTATCGGGCGGCCTTCACCCCGGGCGATCTCCCGAAACCGCTCGTACGTCCGTTCATCGACATGCACCGATATCGGCCTCATATATCGATTCTACTTCCAGAAAAAGGCCGGATAGCCATCCAGGTCCCCCCGAAGGTGGCGCGCCAGGAGAAGCGCCTGCAGATGCGGGAGAAGCCCGATGGTCGTCTTCTCCTGCAGGAACGGATGGACGAGTTCCTCTTGCTTCCTCTTCTGATAGGCCTCCAGGACGGTCTTGCGCGCCTCTGGCTTGAGAAGAACACCGCCGGACTCGGTCTTCTCGAAGTCGCTTCCCTTCACCTGCTTCAGGTTTATCAAAGCCAGCACAAACCGGTCCGCGAACCAGGATCGGAATTCCTCGACGAGATCGAGCGCGAGGCTGGGCCGCCCAGGCCGCTCCCGGTGCAGGAACCCGACCTGAGGATCCAGCCCAACGCTCTCGCACGCTCCCCGGAAGTCGTGCAAGAGCAACGTGTAGATGAAGGAGAGCAGCGCATTCAAGTTGTCGAGTGGCGGGCGCCGGGAACGCTCGGTGAAGGAGAAGGCATCCCTCTGCTGTGACACGAGAGCGTTGAAGGCCGCGAAGTACTCCCGGGCGGCAATCCCCTCGACACCGCGGATCTCATCCAGTGTCTTCAGAGACTGGAGCTGCGTGAGAAGCGCTGCGAGTTTCGCGGCAGCCGAATCGAGAGTGGCCACCGCATCCGGATCCTCGCGCTCTCGCGCCCCCCTGAGGAGAACGGCCCGGGAGTTCGCGATCTTCGCGGAGACAATCGTTCTCGCAATAACAGCGTCGTCAGGTTCGCGATCGGTCCTTCGGTATTGCTCCCTCCGGAGAAGGACGTTCCCGCTCGTTGGTCCCTCGACCCTGGCCAGGAAGTGGCCATGCTCCGTGAGGTAGGAAACGCAGACTCCCCTATCGGCGCAGAAACCCATGAGGGGCGAACTCATCAAGACCTGACCGAAGCACACCACGGCACCGATCATGTGAATTGGAAGCCGGAGCTTCACCTCCTTCTCGACGTAGACGACGATCGTCTCGTTCTCCTTCGCTAGATAGGCGCCCTGAGTCGTGACGTACAGAGTGTTGAGATGCTTCTTCATGAAAGTGCCTGCCTGATCATTCGACGCACATAGTCTCGAGCCGAGTGCCCGAAGGCCTCGGGCTGGCAGATCTCGACGAGGGAACACTTCCCGCACTTGGGCCCGAAGTCCGGCGCGGGGGTCTTCCTGGTTTCGATGATCTTCCGGAATCTCAATATCGCCGCGAGCGTCTCGGAGCGCAGGGAGGCCGTAAACTCGACAGGCAATCGCCTCTTGGTCTGGCCGTAGAAGAGCGCTCCGGCCGGCACGTCCGCACCGAGCATCTCCTCCAAACACATCGCCTGGGCGCAGAGCTGCACCTTGTCGCAGGAGTTCGACTTTGGCTTGCCTCGCTTGTACTCCACCGGGAATGGACGCCACAGACCTCGGACGCCCTCGAATCGACCTGTCCGAAGGCCCGTTCCCTCGTCTTCCTTGATGAACTCCACGACGTCCGTCTTGCCCGAGAGACCCAGGACTAGGCTCCGGATGGGGAGAGAGCGCGCGACCCGGACCGGACCGCGCGCCTCGAACTTCCCACTCTCGACGACGGCGTGGAGGTAGTCGCCCTCGACCGTCAGCGAGTTGTCCTCCCACTGCTGCTCCACGTGGATCAGCGCCGCCTGCCTCTCACAGAACACGACGTGCTGGAGGGCAGAGACAGGAAGGAGGTCGTCCTCGGAGAACATCATCGGATCATTTCGAGAATTCGAGCAGTTCCACTCCTGGTGGTAGCTCTCGACTAACCTTGACGATGTAGTCGCTGAACTTTCGCGGAACCGTCAGCGCAGGGTTCAGCTGTACGTCGATAAGGCCAAAGAGATCCTGCGCGGCAGCGCATCCCAGCTGCGCTTGCCGTTGTCGCTGAACAGGATCGCCGTCGGTCCCCACGTGCTTGAAGACATAGATCGGCTTGCGAACGGTCATGACTCCCTTGCTAGCGGACCGGTCGAGTTCAAACATGTTGAGGAGCGCGGCCCAGAGGAGGCCCAAGTCGTCCTCGGAAAAGCCGGTCTTCTGAGCGAGATGAGCGCTTATGAAGCCTTTTCCGACAAACAAACCATAAGGAATCAGAGACTTGCGACCCATGGTTCTCAGGCTGTCTTCGGGTTGTTGTGACTCCCACTTTTCGAAGTCTATCGATCCGATTTTCGACCCCTTAATGTCTTCGGCCACTGCCATCCGCGTAATCGAGGCCTCGAGCGGCAGTATCCGGTCGACGGACTTGGCCCAGGCGATTTGAACGGGCCCCCGCACCTGTCCTGCATTCGGTCCTGTCGAAAGGACGGCGCCGAAGGCCCTGATGTCAAAGAAGTTGTCGCACAGCCACCTCCCGGCCGCTGCGGCCTTTTCTCTGGTCGTCTTCCATTTCTTTCCATCGTGCTCGGGCATGCCGCCCGTGTTCTCGTGCGCCCGAGCGATCTTGGTGTTCAGATTCGTGGCGTGCTCGATAAAGATCGCGTTGGGCATGGCGTTCCCGTGCGCCGCCTGCACGTAGTTGCGGATTCTCCTCTTGATAGCCACGTCCGAAACGAGCCCCCTCATGTCCTCGGGATCGATGCGTGGGGCGTTAGCTGAATCCGGATCTCCGTTCGGGTTTCCGTTCTCGCAGTCGAACAGGAACAGGAACTCGTATCGGTTCTTGATGCAAGAACTCATTCTTGGCTTCCCCCTTCGTTTGTCTCGGTTTCGGTCTTTCGCGGATGGGCTTTCTGCTGATAGTACCCGAGCGCAAATATGCTCTGGCGTGATAGGTCGAGACTCCGGGGTAGGTCCGCATCCGTAATCGAGGCGAGAATCTGAGCAAGCTGCCGGTCGAGATAGTTCGCCAACCCAGGACTACCTCCGCGAATCTTCGCAAGGTGGAACTGGCTCGTTCGAAGAAGACGGCCGAGGACCAGCGCGGGAGTCGAGCTGGCAGCCGGGTAGTATCGCTCTATCAGGCCAGCGCCCACAGCACCCAGCGCCTCGTACTGGATGTTGTCGAGCACAGCCATTAAGCGGCCGCAGTGGTAGGCCGGATCTGGATGATCAGGGTTAAGGAACGGTTTCATATTGTTGTCACCCCTCCTGATGTGAAAGGCCTTCATGAGACCCATTCGAGCGTGGTTCGATGACAGGGCCTGAACGATACAGATCTTTGCCCGAGCGACCGCACGAGCCATGCATTCATAGGGAATCTCTCCATGCTGGAGTGCCGACTTCCAAAGCGAGGCCGTTAGTGCAGACGGGACCTCCTTCAGGTCACGAACCAATGCGCCGAGAACAGCCGCGAACTTGGGTTCTCGCGCAAGGACCTCCCCCTCCCGCCGCACGATTGCGAGGTCGTCAAACCAGGCATTGATACTTCGCACAAGGTCGACGAACTGGCCCTCGAACCAGTCCCGGATCATTACGCGCCCGGAGGCGCCTGACAAGGTCATGCAATAGAAGTGGTTGTTCTGGAGATCGGGCCTGCCGCCCTTCTCGATCACAGCCAGGAGCTCCCGTGCCTTATGTTGCGCGGCCGCTTCCGCCGTTCCCTCATCTCCTTCATCGTCACCGAGGATGGCTTGGACCGGGTCATCCTCGACGCCGACAACGCCCTTGAACCAGTGCGCTACTCTTGCTCCTGCGAGGCGACGACTGGACGTCGCGATGATGTCCTCTGCTCCCGCGCGATAGGCGGCTACCATCTCTTCAGAGACTGCCACGTTGAGCGACTGATCAAGTCCATATGAGCGGAACGAGTCCTGCTTGAAGGACGCGAGTGCATCCCCGGTCGGCAGACCGCCGACGTCGGCTAGTCCTCTGATCATGCGATGCGTGGGTGCCGGGAAGATGAGGTCTCCGCTAGCGAAACAGCGCATCCTATTGTCACTGGATTCGGCGGCCTGACCGCTTCCCCCCTGATCTCGCGCGAGTTCCCGCCTGAAGTCTCGCCACCAGGGGTGCCAGTCGGAGGACTCGACAAGATAGGGCGGATTCGCATCTATGATTGAGAACGTCGTGTTCTCCGTGGTTCGGGCTCTCTGCTCCTTCAGGGCGGAACAGATAGCCCGCAACACGTCGGGGTTGTTGAGCGAACTCGCAATCGGGCCTAGAATAGGGAGTACGGTAGACGCCTTCGTCAGAAGACTCGTGAAGTAGTTGTGCTTGGCCACGAGTTTTGCGAGTTCACAGTCATCTGGAGCGGTCCCCGCTAGAAAGTAGTCGTTGGCGTCAAGGAGGCCTTCCTGGGACTTCTCGTTGGCGAACAGAGCAACGACCGCTACATTGTCGACCAAGAAGTGTCTGCAGCCAGGTCCACCTCGTTTCATTTCCGGCTGCGAGAGATCTGGGCAACAAGGGAAAGTCTGGCCAGTGTCCTTGCTTCCATCGCCTCCGAGACGCAGGACCGTTCGAAACTCTCCAGCGCCAGAAAAGGCTAGGCCCCAGCGGACAGCCTTTGGAGCGAACCCTGGGGCGGTCACAAGGCCCCGAGTGCGGGCGTAGTCCACTAGGTATGTGAGCATCTAGCTTCTCCAGCGGTGGTCTTCAAGACCTCGCTGCTGTTGTAGTCTGGGATCTCCAGGACACCTTGGTCGATCCGGGCTTGAAAAAGGCTGATGTTGGGACGCTCGTCAAGGCCGCAGGGCCGCGAGAGATCGAAAACGTCGTAGAGCATCAGCCCGAGATGGAGGTTGACGTCTACCGGCTTGGCTCGTTCCGCATTTGCGAATTGGAAGTAGGCTGGAAATTCGCGACAACCCAAATAGGGTTGATAGAAACACTTGCCGTTAGCGACGCGTCGAGTGAACTGACTTTCGAGCGAGGCGAGTTTTCGTTCCATTCCTGGCCACGGCTGTATCGAGGCTGCAATCCTGTACCTAACATCTTTGAGGGCGATAGTCTGGCGCTGCGTGCGTCCCTTCTCATCGGTGCCGGTTAGCTCTCGATCGCCGTCGGCCCAGATCGGCTCCGGATCAGACTTTCGGGAGAGCCAATCGACGACGGAAGTGACGTTGATCTTTTCTTTGACTTCGTTTCGCCGAAGTGGCAGAAACTTTATGGGGTTAAGAATTTCGATGCGCCAGATCCGCCACTTGAAGTCGGTCCGCTGGGAGAAGATTGCCTCGAGAATTCCTCGTGCCGCAGAGGGGGTGGGGCATGGGTACGAGAGTCTTTCTACCTTGGCTTCGGGTCGCGTAAAGCATGCGAGTTCCCCGGAGACGTCGACCTCAAAGAGCGATGATTGCATCACGGCTTCTCCTTTTCTCGGATGGCAGAGCTTAGGTTTGGCTCTTACCGTTAGCGCCCGTCACGTATTCTCAATGGAATAAACTTAGGTTCGTCCTTGAGTTTGTCAAGGGCGTGGATTGAAATCATTGCGAATAAGGGGGGTACGAGGGCCGTGGGTAACTTTCTCGCTCACGGCCATCCATCCTCTCATGCGATCCAAAGGTTCGAGGGCCCCAAGAAGCCCAAGAGGTTGCGGTCATAGAGGCTCTCTTCGAGGCAGAGGAACCACTCGTCGGAAAGCTCGGAGCTACTGACCTGGACAGCTCCCAACCCACCCATTCGCTCCGGGGTCATCCGGCTGACCGATACTGAGTTGGGCTGGGCACGTCTTATCCAGTCGGCGGTCAAACGTCCTCGAGTCTGGACCTCCTGCGAGAGAGCTTTCCAGGTCTCCAGGCGGTAAGGGACAAGGACCGAGACAGTGTCATCGGGAATGAGCCGGTAGAGTTGAGCGACCGTTGGAAAGGACTTAGCTGTTATTGCATCCCGAATCTCTCGGAAGCGCTTCGAGTCAGCGACTTTCGCCATGTCGTAGAGCGTGGTGTAGTAGCGGCGAAACGTTGCAGGGTCGTCCAGGTCCAGCCCTGTCCCGCTGTCAAGCAAGAGCATCTCGGTTACCTGGGCTGCTTGGCCGTACTCGGCAGATGGATACTGTCTTCGGTCACCGTCTGGCGGAGGTCGAAAGACAACCAGCCGCCCCAAACCGCCAGTTCGATTTCCATTCCGATTGCAGCGCCCGCCTGCTTGCGCTATCGCTTCAAGGGGAGCCACAGCCCGATAGACAACTGGAAAGTCGATATCGACGCCCGCTTCAACACACTGGGTCGAAACTAATATGAAGGGCTGGCCCTTCTCCAGTCGTAGCTTGACTCTCGCGAGGACATCTGTGCGATGTCCCGGGCACATGTTCGTAGATAGGTGAAAAAGGGCTTCGGCACCCACTCTTCTCAGGGAGTCGAGAAGAGCAATTGCATGGCGTTTCAGGTTCACGACGCACAGGACAGGCAGGGATGTCATGACTGCTGCCGCCAGGGCGTCCCATGACTCTGCCGCTTCGAGTTCCCATCGGACCTCTGTTCGCTTGGAGCGGGCGAACAGTTGGGATTCGGATGGAACTATTTCTGTAGGGCGCCACCCGGTTTGGACCATTTCCCGAATAGGGCGATCCAGGTGATCGAATGCCGGCTGAGTAGCCGTAGCAAAGACTATCGAAGTGCCGTAGCGCGGACGGTTCAAAGAGGACACCGTCGCCAGGGTTGGGATAGCAAGGTGAGCAGGCAGTGTCTGAACTTCATCAAAAAGAACCACACTCTGGGCCAGGCGATGGAGTCGGCGACAGGCCGATGAGCGATTCGAGAACAGCGATTCGAGTATTCTGACGTTCGTCGTCAGCACGATTGGTGCATCCCAGTTCTCTGCTAGGAGGCGCGACGTCTGCCGATGGTCTTCAGCATCGGGACCTCCCCTTCCTGTAGATCGAGCCAGGCTGTGATCCTCAATGATGTAGTCGGAACCAAACTCGGTCTCGAAGATGTCGCGGTAGACGTGCGCCGTCTGCTCGATGATGGTCAGGTAGGGGATGGCTAGAATCACCCGGCGTAGGCCGTGTCTGGCTGCGTGTCGCAGGGCGAAGGCCAACATGGAAAGCGTTTTTCCCGATCCAGTGGGAGCCGTCAGGGTGAAGACTCCTTGATCGGCCTCCCCACGAGACAGGCAGGCTGTCAGGAGATCCTCACGAACTGCTCTGACACCAGGAGTCGCAGAGGTCCCGACTTTCAGTCTACTGATACGAGAGAGCAGGACCTTCAGTGCGTGCTCTGCTTGTAGCGGAGGTCCCTGCTGCCGATATTTCAGGGTCCCCTCTCCCTCACCCTTGAAATGAGCTTCGGTTTCTATGAAATCCGCGTCTACGAGGGTGGAGAAGAGCATTCGGACATCGAGCATGAAACTCGTGTTTTCGTGTTCTGCACCCAGCAGACCTCTTCCGGCGTCGGGCAACGAGAGGCCATCATTCTGGAATCGTTTACAAACGAGATCTACGTTGGTTTCCGTCCAGCGATTCCTACCACACCTAGTGTTTCCTCCGTTCTTTGGGTTGAGCCGACTCAGGGAGGGATCGCTGCCTTCCTGAAGACCCACATGGTGACCTTCGACGGCAAGAGCGATCGGAATGCCTTCCCGCTTGTAGGTCTTCAACGCGAGGAAAGCGCCGACAGACCAGTGGTCGAGTCCGCTCGCTCGGCCCTCTAGTCTGAGGAGGAAAGAGGCCGCGTATTTCCCGATATCGTGGAGCAAACCCGAAGCCTCTGCCGCGCCCATCGCTTGGAATGCCTTCGCGAAGCCTCCGGCCCTTTCCGAGACCCGGAGAAGGTGGTCTCTAAGAAGCTCCCAATTGGCCCGGTCTTTGGCGCTATGGGCGTAGAAAGTCGAGGGTTCCGGGGCACTCACCTACAGACACCTCGCTACGAAAGGGCATCTTCCCGGGCTGGGCGTGATCGCCCCTTGCTCCCTCTCGGCGAGAGTACCGTCAAGCCAATTCCCGCCCGGGGCTGGCCTGCAGGTGGAAACACGACGAAGCGAGCTTCCGAGCGCTTTTGCGGCCGAAAGCACGGGCCGCTGAGCCGGCGCAAGCCACCCTGCGCCCGAACATCCTTCCATGGCCGCATCCAGGAGTTCCTTCCTTCCCAAACGCGGCTTCACCGACTCGTGGAGATTCCCGAGGCCAGCATGGTGTCCCGCAATCGCCATGGCGATCGGGAGACCGGAGCCGTCAAGTTGCTTCATCGCGAAGATCGCTCCGGCCGTCGAGTGATCGACTCGTCCGGGCTTCGTCTCGACGTGCGCCTCGTCCCCATCCAGGGCGCCAATCCGATGCTGGAAGGCGGCCGTGTACTTCCCCAGGTCGTGCCAGAGCCCAGCCAGGTACGCCAGATCTGCCGCTCCCCAGGGACCAGCAAATCGCGCGGCCTTCTCAGCCGTGCCCTTCAGGTGATCTTCCAGCCGGTGCCACTCCTCTTTCGGTCGCCCGGCCAAGCTATGAGCAAACGCCTCTCTCATGCCCGTCCTTCGTTCCATCTCTAATCCATTATCAGCGAACGCCATGCCCCACGCCGTGAGCGTACGCCCTTTTTCGGCACGATCCCCGCCTGCTGCAGAATTGTGGAACGTAGTGTTTCAAGGCTACCGGAGCGGTTCATCTGGCAATCGCTCCATCTGACAAGTTGATGAAGTGAGAGGCCGGCCGGACCAGGAGACTCCGAACACGAAGCCTTGGCTGTGCCAGAGCACTAACTCCCCTATCCTGGTCCGTCCTTCCGGCTCAGTTTGTCGAGCAGTCCCTTCATCTTCTCTCGCGCCTGACGCTTCACGGGGTCGCTTGACGGCGTTCGCTTTGAGCCCTCGGCAGGAGAAGCAGAACTCGCGGGAATGGGCTCGAGCGCGGTTGTCGGGATTTCTGCCTTCGCAGGACCGGAGAGTTTCAGGAGCACATCATCCAGTGAAGCAGGCCGCTTCTCCGGATCCTTCTGGACAATCGATGAGAGAAGTGGCTTCAGATCACCAGGAACGGCAGGATCAGAAACGAGCCTCGTGGCAGGCAGTCCCGACAAGTGCTGTGCCACGACCGCACTCGTGTTGTCACCGTGTACCAGCCGCTGCCCTGTCAAAACAAAATAGAAAATTGGCCCAACCGCGCAGAGATCCGACCGCGGGGAGGCCTCCTGACCCTGCAGTTGCCCCGGGCTCAGGTAAGAGGGAGTCCCGACGATTACCCCCGAGGCCGTGACGCCGCTGACGTCAAGAGCCTTGGCCAGTCCGAAGTCCAACACCAAGACATGCCCGCCCTTCTCTACCATGACGTTTCCAGGGTGGAGGTCCCTGTGAACGACGCCTATCCGGTGCGCGTGGGCCACTGCCTGGCAGATTCCGGTCATGATTCGGCATGCTTCCTTGGGGGGGCAATCCGTGTCCGTCACCACGAGAGCGCCCGGGGAAGGGAACCAAGTCATCGAGGTACGATTCCCATTACATTCAAAGCAGCAGACCGGGGAACAAACGGCCAGAACCGGAGGTGTTCTATGGGTCCCACGCGTTGGAGCCGTTACGTCCTGCAGTTCTTGTGGCCCGTGATGACGGCGCTCGGCGCCCCGGAATTCCTGGCCTGGACTGCCAGACTCGAAGCTCAAACCGCGCCCCCAGTCCTTCTCTTCTCTGATCTCACTGGCGGGCCCGCAACGGGAAACGGAGACGATTCGGAAGGCCGGGTGGCGGGACGAGATGGGGCCATCGTGACGGTATGGGAACGTAACCTTGGCGCTTCGCCAGAGGGCCTGACCGTGAACTGCGCAGGGGCCCCCGTCGCGTCGGTCTATCTGCTGGAGAACGCATCGAGCCCGGCGGATCTCTGGACGTACCACAGGATTCAGAAACTCACTTTTCAAGTCAGTCATCTCGCTCGAACGGGCTCGGGTCATATCACGGTCTCCGTGAACGGACAGACATCAAACGCACTTCCATTCACCGTGAGACCGGGGAAGATCTTCTTTGTCAAGACATCCGGGAACGATGGCACGGGTGACGGCAGCTGGAAAAAACCGTGGAAGACGATTCCGAAAGCGACCACATCCATGAACCCGGGTGACATCACCTATGTTGCCAACGGCGTGGACCAGACGACCGTCTCTGACTATTACTCGGCTGTCGTGCTCGGCCCCCCCGCAGAGCCTGCCTGGCCGAAGGCACTTATCGTTTACCCAGGTGCACGGTCCCGAATCGGGAACACCACGATTCGAAGAGGGATCTTCCCTTACGACTCCGAGGCCAATGTCGATTCAACGAACTGGGTTGTAGCCGGGTTCACGGTAACCACAGGGAAAGTGGCCTTGCAGACACTCACCGGATCCCGTGTCGTGGGGAACCACGTAACCGCTCCAGAGGGAGACGGCGCCGATGGAGCCATCGGCGTCTGGGGTTCCGATGCCGCCGTCTTGGGAAATGAAAACTGCGGCGGCGCCACTCCTGAACCGGCATGGGACTTTGGTGATGGCAAAACCGGCACGGGACCTGGCCCGGCACACCCTCACGCAACTCCAGGCACTTTTGTATGGCCGGTTCATGTGAGTCTCGATGGTAAAACCTGTTCGCAGAGCGGCACCGTGAACATAATGGAACCCTCGCTCCTCTTCACGTACACCATCGCAGCAGTCATTCACTCCCCCGGCGCAGAGGGCGCGCTCTTTCAGAGTGACGTGACTGCGGTTAACCTGGGGACCAACGCCGTCAATCTCCAGCTAACCTAAATTACCTCACTCAGAAAGGCACTTTCGGGGCTTACCTTCCGGCCGTCACTCCCGCTCAGGGGCTGGGGCCCGGGAAGACCGGAATTCTGCCCCAACTCATGAGGACGAAGGACTACAGAACTAACGTCGCTGTTGTCAACCTGGGGACGGAAACCGCAACGGTGCTCGTACAACTTTACGGCAGTTCGGGGTCACGTTTGGGCTCGCCGCGAACGGTCACGGCTTCCCCAGGCCGGCTCACGCAGGAAACCGACTCTTTCACGGCGTCCGGTGCCGGAGACCAGCCCATCGCCTACGCGACTCTCGACGTGGAGACTGCTGGCGCCTTGATTTGGGCCTACGCAACGGTCACAGACAACGGAACGAACGACTCGACGATTGTTCCGCTCATCGTTCCATGAGCAGCCGGCGTCGAAGGACGACATGGAAACGGAGAATTCCCGATGCGAAGAGAATCAGTTCCGCTCGCCTTCGTTCTGGGACTTGGCGTGCTGACCGTGGCTGGTCTCGGGGGCGCCAGCCAGACCTACTACATACGCACAGATGGAGGTACGGCGGTTCAGTGCACGGGACAGGCAGACGCCGCCTGTGCGGGGACTGGAACCGGCCAGGCCTGCGCGTGGGCCCATCCGTACTGGGCTGTCACCTCGGACGGCCAGTGGCGCATCACAGGAGGGGACACGTTGATGATCGCGCCCGGCAGTTACATGATAGGCTGGGGCGCTCCCAATACTGGAGACTGGTGCGATGCCCCTGGCGCCTTTGCGTGCACCTTGCCAGCCGTCCCCTCTGGCACGAGACAGAACCCGACCCGGATTCTCGGAAGTGAATGGAACACGGGATGCAGAAAGAAGCCAGAACTCTGGGGAACGGAACGGCTCGAGCAGGTCTTCAGCTTGGTCCGGGCATCTGATGTCATTATCGAATGCCTCGAGATCACGGATCACTCGAGTTGCGCCTATGCGCACTGCGACCAGACCGTCGCCTGCCAGCGTGAGTGTCCACCGTATGGACTCTACGCCGATGCGGGCATTCTAGCCTTGGCTGGATAACGAAAGGGGCGCTCTCGCCCGTCCACTCCTCGACGCCCTCACTCCCGGACCGCACGAGGAGCCGGGCCTCGGCCGCTGTCACATCCGGGATGGGAACCAGAACGGAAACAGCGGAATCCGAAACCAGGACAGACTTGGTCAGGCGCAACCGGGGGGCGCCGGAGTTGAGTTGCAGAAAGATCTCTACCTCTTGTGTGCGCGGGCGAAGGCCGGAAACGACAACACGAGTCCCTGTCCCTCCTTGAAGGGCCAGGGAGGAAAGGGTGAGATCTGCCCCTGTCGCCCTATGGCCCAGGACCAGACACAAGAGCAACCCGGTGGAAAAGAGGAGCCTTACAACCCGTGAAAGGCCAGCCGAAAGTCTGGCTGCAGGCAACCTGTTGCGCTGGGATCTTCATTCCTACAATCGCTTCTGCCGGGCGCGGGAGGCCCGGTCTTTTCGAGAGTATTTTCATATTTCGGTTCCGCGTGGCCTGAGCATAACGGCCGGACATGGGCGAGGGAACGAGAGTCAGCGTCGCCACTCACCATTCTTTCTTGAACACCACAACGGCTGCGAGAGCGTCGCGGGCTTTGGCCAGAAAGGAGCGAAGAGATTCATATTCCTTTACGGGAACGACAGACCTTTTCAGCCTTATGTCGTGCTTCATCGAGAGAAGCCCGTTTTCGACCGTAACGTCCATTGAAACGTCTCCGTAAGGGGAAGAAAGGCGCAAGGGCTCCGGGACGTCGTCGACTGAAAGGCCCTCGGGCAGCTGGACTTCGTAGGAAGAAGAGAAGACGCCGGCAGGAAGGTCGACTGGCAGCGTCCGGTTTCCGGCCGGAAGCGACGGCAGACCCGTCCACGGGATGAAGGCCGGGCGGTACAGAAACAAACCTCCGCCGCCGCCCCGCGATTGCATTCTGGCCTGGATCCGTGTCTCGAGCCTGGCCACACCCAGACGCGCCTCCGTTATTCTCGTCCCTTCGAGCGCGACGTTTTGTAAGGGCCCGGACAGCCACTTCTCAACATTACGCGCCAGTTCGGCCGGCGTCAGCGTGTAGGCCAAACCTCGGAGGTGCCGGGCTGAAGGACCGGACCCGTCCACCTGCAGCTCCGCCTGCACACGTCCATCGGCCTGCAGGGTCCCCCTAACCGCGTGCACGGTCCGGAATCCTCCGGTGGGTGCCCCGGGTATTTCTACCAGGCTCCCGCCCTCGGCACGGACGATGAGGCCCCATCCGTAACGGTCGTCGTACGGAAGGTCCCCGAACGGAACCCGTTCGTCCGTGGGGTCGAAGAGAACCAGGCTCCCGCCAGCCCCTTCCTTGACGACGGGAGCGCCCCCGGGAATCTCCTTCATTTCGATGGCAATGATCATGTGATTGAACTGCTGTGGAGAGGGGAACTCCTCCCGCACGAACGAGCCGTCGCCAGCGTAGATGGCGACGAGGTGCGACTGAATTCCGGCTGCGCGCAAAAGACTATGCAGCAGCGTCGCTTTGTCCTTGCAATCTCCATGTCCCTTCTTCAGCACGTCGGCAGCGAGATGCGGCCTGTATCCCCCGCCCCGGCCGAGCCCGAGCTGAACCGACACGTACCCCATGCTTTGAACCGCCCGCGAGATCGCTTCGACTTTCTCCCTTTCCGATTCGAGACCACGGGTCAGGTCATTCGCGCGCGCCGCGATCGCCGGTTCTGGCCTCGCTTGCGGCTCCGAAAGGTCATACAGCCACCTCGAGACGGCCTGCCACGAAACAAAGGCCGCATGCCGGGTGGAAGTCGAGCTGTCCCCCTGGCTTCGGAACCAGCTCACCGCAACTCTCGGCACGAGAGCAGTCAACGGCGGCGCATACGGCTCGTCGGGAATGTGAGGAAGATTCTGGAGTTCCCAGACGGTCCGGTTTCCCTCCTTTTGGCCCTTGACAGCAGAGAACCCGAAGGTCTCAGCCGTCACGAGAAATCCACCGGGTGCGGTGAGCGAGAGACGCGAGACCAAGACCGGAAGCCGGTCCTGGAAGACCCACTCGAGCTGCGAGAAAGCGCCGCCGCCCTTGACTGTCCACTCCGCGCCGAAGACATCGCCGGCGGCAGCCTCGCTCGAGGCGCTCAGGATTTGAATCCGGCTCTCGTTGAAGAGGTCTTCCGCACTCGCCGCGATATCCACGATGTCTGACTTCCCGAACTTCTTGATGTGGCCGCCGGGCCTGATCAGGAACGCGCGAAAGTCCGAGACCTTCTGGGTATCGGTCAGATAGGGAACCGCCGCGAAGGCCTCGTTGTTCCCGGAGCCGGCGAGAATGCGTACGGCCTTCCGTTGCTGCGTCTGGATGTCTCCATCATCGGAAACGACCGTGTCCCGTTCGGAGACGAGCACGACTGCTGGCACATCCTTGCCTGGCGCCGTGCAGGGCACCTTCGCGGCCTCCGCCAGCCAGTCCGGGATACTGGCCGCCCTGGCGGGAAACGCCGTCAGAGACGACAGGGCCAAGAAACCCGAAAACGCCAGAGGAGCCAGCGCGGCCACGGGTTCTTCCCGCATGAAAGAGCGCCCGGCCCGGTGCACTGCGCTGGGCACCGCCGAGCCTGAAACCGCTCCTTTGGTCATGGCTGACCCTTGGCGGTAGTGGCGGCCGCGCCCCCTCCCGAGAGACTGATCGCCAGTTCCCGGTTGTCCGCGGTGAACAGAGCTTCGAACGCCCTTTTCATCGGCACGTAATCACCGACCAGGAAAACCCCGCCTGCAAACTTGAAAGACCTCCGGTAGACGAGGATCCGGCCTTCGACGCCAACCGTCGCCCTGAAGTCGCCAAACTTGCCGATCGAGAAGGGTTCCGCCCAGGCGAGATCGGACGCGGAAGCGCCTTCGGGCAGCTCGATCCGGACTTCGTCGTCTTCGAGCCACGCGTAGTTGAAGAAAAGCGGATGAACACGCTGTGACGCCGAGAACCGAACCTTCAACCCGCGCTGGAAGATGCCAGGCGAGAACAGCATTCTCTTCCCCGCCTTCGTTGCGAAACCGGGGAAACTGAGTGAGTACTTGATAACAAGAGGCTTCTCCGGATTTTCGAGTTCCTCGACCTCGATCTTCGAGACATCAGCTCCCTCAAGACGTCCGGTCACGCTCTCTCGCAGGTCCTTCTCCCGCTGATCGGCTTTCCATGTGTCGATCTCGACCCGCCAGGAAGCCGCGCGGTGCCCCGTGTACGAAACTTCCAGCGTGCCGGTCAGATTCCCGTCCGCGTCGAGTTTCAGGTTCGCACGCCGGCGCTCTGCGCTCTTTTCGGGCGCGAGCGCGGGAACGTCAACGAAAACCGGCTCCTTGCCGTCACAGACGAGCGCTTTCTGCCCTTCTTCACGCCACACGAGTTCGCCGAAAGGAAGCTGGAAACTGCCCGGGTCGAAGAGTCGCCAGGAACCGCCGATCTTCACCGCGATGTCGGACGCATCCAGAAAGTAGATGTTCGCGTGCTTGGGCTGAAACAACCAGTCCGCCCGGTCGCCGACCCTCGCCAGCCGGACCTCGAATCCGGCGGATGCCGCGAGCGCGGCAAACAACCGGTTGATCTGGCGTGATGTTCCGGTTCCGCGTTCGAGGACGTCGTCTGGATCCCCGCTGAGGAGTATCGTCTCCATGGTTTCTGGCGGGGTCGTGATCGATTCACGGCTGACGTTCTTGACCTTCTGCCTCACGTAATCGTGGATCTTGCGAAGTCTCTCGACCGGGTCCGCGACTCCGGCCAGAAGGGGCTCGACGGCCTTCTTCAAACTCCCCTTCGGCTTGAGGAACTTCTTGTAGTCATCGTGAATGGAGATCCCAGTCTCCTTCCAGTATTCCTCCACCGTGGTCCCCTTGGCATTCGAGTAGTAGATCAACATCCAGCGCCTGAGCATGTCGGACGGGACCATGTTTGGCTCTTCCCTGAAAGTCGGAATGTTCTTCAGCGTCGCCGTCCGAAACCCTCCCTTGCCGTCGGAAAACGGCGGGAACTCCATTCCCGAAGCCCATGCCCGCATCTGGTAGCCGGGGATCTCGAGAGGCTTGAACGCATACGAAGCGGTCTGCACGGGAAGGTCTCGCTGGACATCCAGCCGCTTGAAGTGGGTCAAGCTCCCTCCGGTTTCCTCGACCCAGCGATACTCGATAATGCACCCGGGTTCCACGGCCGTCAGAGCAAATGCTTTCGCTCTGTATTTCTTCCCGCCGGCTTTCACGATCGTCTTCTCGTGGATAGTCGACTTGTCAAACTCGACAATGGTTCCGTCCTTCTTGATCGTTCGCGCCGAAATCCCCTTGACTCTCGCCGGATCCGTGTACCTCAGCTCGATCTGTGTCCACTCCGTCTTGCCTTTCGGTGTGAAGATCTTGATTCGGACATAGTTCTCCGTGCTGACGAGCGGTTCTCCCACAATATTCAACCCGTCTTCGATCCTCAAATCCCAAAAAATCGCCTCGGCATCGGCGTCTTTCTCGACGGCGGGAGCCGCAAGCGCGAGTTCCTCGGGGGTGATGGGTTTCCAGCTCACAGCATCTGCCAGGGGCGAAGCCGCCAATATCAGGATTGCGGCGAAAAGTGTGACTGTTCGTGCCCCAGGTTCATGTCTCATTTGACGAACTCCTCGTAAGCCGTCCAGTTCATGTCTGTTCCACGAAAAAGCGGCAAACGTTTGCCGCTCATGGTAGCTCATGCCAGGTCAAGATGGCGAGGCACGCGGCAGACTCCGAATGACGAAGACATTGTTGACGGCCGAATTCCTTCGCGGGAGAAGCACCCAGCAGAACCCTCGTTCCGATATCACAATGGCGTCTTGCAGGCTGTCCCCCCGGGGCCCGTCGCTTTCGAGGCGCTACTTGGGCCCCTGCCCTTTCCACTTTTCGGGGTCGAAGTCCGAGATGTCGATCTTCCCAAAGTGTTTTGGAGGGCGATAGGTCTTGTTTTCGGCCTTCTCCGGATCGCCTGCGTGGGAGCTGCTCTCCTTGACTTGAACGAGCTGCCAGGTGTCATCCCGGCGCGAGTAACCGAATTTGTAGTCCACGCTCCAGCGCCAGCTACTCCCGCCATAGTGGGAGACCGTGAAAGTCTTCAGACCCGCCTCGACTCCCTGGAAGGGGTCGCCCATCACGCCTCCGCAGGTCGAGCAGTAGACGACTCTGTCATTCCTCCTGGCTTCGACAAGACGCCCGTCAGGTTTTCTCACCAAGATCAAGAGGATCCTCTGGCGATCCTCGATTTCGGGATCGGACGGCTTGGCCTTCTGGCGCTCGAGAACGAGGATGAAATCTTCCAGACCATCCCCGTTCAGATCGGCGTTCGATAGCGACAGAGGAAGAGTTCCTGGTGCCACGAAGGGTTTGACAGCGGGAGGAATTTTCTCCATTGAAAGGTATGAAACGTCCTGCGCAATGGCAGGAAAGAGGAAGAAAGTGAGGCTGAGGATGAGGGTTCTCATGCTTCCCTTCGCAAAGTGATCAATCCTGGATGGAATCTGGACGTCCCAAGTTCTGCCGCTTCGTTCATGCCAGGCCTGCCGTCAGCATCGCTTCCAAGTCTTGGGGCGTGTGGATCAGCAAGCAGCCCGCGCTGAAACCCGAAGCGTTGCGCGTCACGATGAATTCAACTTCGGCCAACTAATTATACGTCACTTCACCCCAGATATTCTGTTCCCTCGAAACCGATCTGCGGCTGCCGCGTAAGAGTCAAGAGACCCTCTTTCGGGTCCGGAGGAAGTGCCATGCGAAGAGCGTTGAGTGCCGGCGTACTCCTGATTTCCGCAGTCGTAACGGGCTCTGTGGCCAGGTTTGCCCTGGCGAGTGAGCAAACGGCGGTAAGTTCCGAGAAGCTCCGGCGGCAGGTTGAGACCGCCACCGCTGCGAAGGATTGGGGGGCAGCCGTGGCTGCCGCGGAGAAACTGAACGAGGCGGTCGAGGCCGAACATGTCGGCTTGTTGTACCGGATTGCTCGTTTTCATGCCCTGCTTGGAAAGAAGAAGGAAGCACTGGAGTGGCTGAAGCGGGCCTCGGAGGCAGGCGTCGTTGACCGGTTCCAGTTGCGCTCCGACGAGGCCTTCCTTGCGATAAAAGACGACGAGCGCTTTCGCGCTCTCTCGCGGTCAATATCCATCAAGGACTACGCGGCGATGCTCGACCGCAAGGAACGTGACGAGTACCAGATGCCGGAAAAGGTCATGCAGGCGCTTGCTCTGAAGGAAGGAGAGAGGGTTGCGGACGTGGGGGCCGGCTCCGGGTATTTCACTGTCCGGCTCGCCCGCGCCGTAGGGAAGTCCGGGACCGTCTGGGCGATCGACATCGTTGAGGAACTGCTGGAGTACGTGGAGCGCCGGACGCGTGAAGAGGGGCTATCGAACGTGAAGACGGTGAAAGTGGAGAAAGATGACCCGCGGCTTCCGCCCGCCGGAATCGACACAGTGATAATGGTGGACACCCTCCATTACATTACCGGCCGGGCCAGCTATGCGAAAAGGCTCCGCGAAGGCCTCGCGCCGGGCGGACGGGTCGTCGTGATCGACTTCATCCCGAAATCCATCTCGGAGCGGCCATGGGGCCCCCCGCCAGAGCAGAAGATGTCACGCGAAGAAGTCGACACGGCCATGGCCGCTGCCGGGTTGGTCCCCGTCAAGGTACACGGATTTCTTCCCGAGCAGTTTTTCGTGGAGTACGCAGTTCCGAAGCCATGATCAGGTAGCGGTGATCAGGTACCCGAGGTCGACTCAGAGTCCGGAGACCTTCTCCTGGGCATCGCGCAGGTCCGCTGGCAACCAGCGCGCGAGCATCACGGCCAGTGCCTCGCGAGTGACCGGCTTGGCCAGGTAGTCGTCCATGCCTGCCGCCAGGCAGGCCTCGCGATCGCCTTTCATCGCGTTCGCGGTCATCGCGATGATGGGGGTGTGGCAACCGCTGGACCTCAAAGCGGCGGTGGCGGCGAATCCATCCATGACGGGCATTTGGCAATCCATGAGAATCAAGTCATAGAGTTGCGCGGTTGCAGCCAGGCTCGCTTCTTTTCCGTTGTTGGCAAGATCCACGCGCGTAATGCCGAGTTTGTTGAGCATGCCCTGGGCGACCATACGATTGACGACATTATCCTCGGCAACAAGGATGTGGGCGTTGCCGAACTTCGAATGCTCAGCGCTGACGGCCGTGACGGGGCACTTCTCTTTTGCCGGGCCGGCCAGCGCGGTAAACCAAAATGTTGAACCCTCTCCAGAAACACTGGTAACGCCCACCGTGCCTCCCATCAGTTCGGCCAGGCGTTTGCTGATCGCGAGGCCCAGGCCGGTCCCGCCGAATCGACGGCTGACAGAGCCGTCGACCTGTGTGAAAGCCTCGAACAGGCTGGTCTGTTTGTCCGCCGGAATACCGATGCCACTGTCGATGACGGAAAAGCGCAGCACGAAGGCACCGGAATCTTCCGTCTTGCCGCCCTCGATGCGCAACGTGATCTCGCCGCTCTGTGTGAATTTGAGTGCGTTGTCGAGGTAGTTGAGAAGTATCTGACGAAGCCGGCCCGGGTCGCCGTTGAATCGCGTTGCAACAGCGGGGGCGACCTCGCACGCAAAACGCAATCCCCTGGCAGCCGCGCGCGGATGGAAGAGGGCGGTCACTTCGTTGACGAGAGCGGGAAGATCGAAGTCGATGGCTTCAATGTGCAGCCGGTTTGCCTCGATTTTCGAGAAGTCGAGGATGTCGTTGATGATGCTCAACAGGGCCTCAGCCGCGCCCCGAACAGTCTTCACGTAACCGCGCTGTTCATCAGTCAGTGGCGTATCGGCAAGCAACTGTCCCACGCCGAGGATGCCATGCATCGGTGTGCGGATCTCATGGCTCATGTTGGCCAGGAATTGGCTCTTGCTGCGTGAGGCTTCCTCCGCCGCATCGCGGGCCTGCGCCAGCTCGGCGGTGCGCGCGGCGACGCGGGCCTCGAGAGTCGCGGTACTGCCTTCAACCATTTGCGCCATGTGATTGAAGGCGACTGTCAGCGTGCCGATCTCATCCTGTGATAGGCCCGCTACTCGAGTGGTGTAGTCGCCGGCCGCGATCGCCCCGGCACCTTGCGCCAGGCGCTCGATGCGCCGGATGATCAGATGGTCGAGGAGCCAGACCACCAGGACCATCGATGTCAGCCCGGCGAGGACGAAGACGATGAGAAGCGGCGCGGTGAGGCGGCTCCCCACCAGGCTGCCTGTGTCCATCACCGTGAGATTGAACCAGTCGATTTCGCTGATGCGGGCAAGCGCCACGAGACGCCTCTTACCGTCAAGCGTGAGATACAAAACCTCCGTGGCGCTCTTCTGATCCCGGCTCGCCAGGCGGTTCATTGCAGAGCGAAGGTTGGCGCGTTCGGCATCACCAGGCAACAGTGAGAAGAGGGTGCGATTGAAATCGGCGCCGCGATTCTCGGCATTCAAATCAATCAGGCGGTGGTTTGGATGGGCCTGGATGGCTCCAGCTCCGCTGATCAGCATCGAGTAGACGTCCGGCTGGCTGTCGCTGATCAACAGCTTCACAAACTCGCTAATGTCGATTCCGCTGCCCGCCATCCCGAGGTAGCGGCCGTTTTCCCGTACGGGCACGTTGATCCAGATCTTGGTAGTGTCCAGAGTTACGTCGTAGTCCGGGTTGAGCTGGTAGCGGCCTGGCATCCGGGCCACGCTGAAGTACCAGGCATCACTGGGACGCTCAGGGGACAGCGTCTGGGTCAGTTCACGGCCGCGATACTTGTCGTGGCGATCGTTGTAGTAGTAGTGCCGCGAAGAGTCGATGATGTAAACCCAGCTTCCATCGCGAAAGGAATGACGGTAGCTGTCGAGTTCGTCAAGCGCCAGACTTTTGAGTTTCGGATCGTCCTCCTGTTTTGCCCAGGAGCGCAGCAGCGGCGAGGCTGCCATCTGTAACGCGAGGCGAACTTCTGCTTGCACCGGCGCGAGAATCCGTTCACGGTCAAGCAGCACCTGGCGGGCAGCGAACCGGCGCGCCAGACCCTCGACGATGTCACCGCTGACTCGGTTGACGATCCAAAGAGAAACCACCCCGGTGAGCAGGAACAGCGCGAGGATGAGCAACGTGAAACGGCTGCGCAGGCGAGGAGGGGTGGCGCGCGGCATCCGGGAATTCTGCTACGAAAACCCCGCGAATGCAGCGGGGGATTAACCCGTAACCGTCTCTTCCAGAAAATGAGCGGCCGGGGTTTTCAAACTGGTTCACTCGGAACCGGGTTCGATAGTGAGTTCCCCGGCATAACGCGAGATAGTCAGGTGGAAAACGTCCAGTTTGCCAGGCCAAATGGTAATTCGAGGCTGCCGCCCGGCCGAGGGAAGATGTTCTTTCCACGGGTAAAATTGACCGTTTCCGGAGTTCTTGCCCTCGCCCCGGGTGACCGGGGAGAGGGTGGCGCGTGAGCGCCGGGTGAGGGGTCTTGGCAAGGCTTGCAAGGGCTTGCAATCTGCGAAACTCCTCCCGGTGGAAATCCTTCCCCAATCCACAAGTCGCGCCCGAGAGCTGCGCCAAGCAAATACCTGCGCAGAGCGGAAGCTCTGGTGGTCCCTTCGCGATCGAAGGTTCAGCGGCAGGAAATTTCGGCGTCAGCACCCAGTTGGTCCTTCCTTCCTGGATTTCTACTGTCCGGAGGCAGGCTTGGCCGTTGAACTCGATGGGAGTCCACATGCTCAAGACACTCAACGGCTTCATGACGAGACGCGATCATCATTTCTTTTCGAACAGAACATCAGGGTGTTGAGGTTCTGGAACCACGGCGTCTTTCTGAGACCTCATTCTGATTCCACTTCAAACGATCAATTACTTTCTCGTCCCGCCGAGCCCTCACCCGTCGCTCACGCGCTACCCTCTCCCCGCTCACGCTGGGCGAGGGGAGGGACTCCGTGACGGGAAGGACTCCTTCCGTGCGAACTCGCCCGGGAAGCAGTTTCCGTCTGGATAACCGGTCAATTTCACCCGCGCAGAGCATAGAGTAACGCACCTCAGACGGCCAGCGCTTCCCTGACCTTGCTCGCAAGAGCCTGAATCGAGAAGGGCTTCTGAATGAAATGGACTCCGGGTTCCAGCACGCCGTGCCGGGCGATCACCTCGGCCGTGTATCCGGACATGAACAGGCGTTTTACGTCGGGGTACAGGCTCAGAAGATTGCGCGCCAAGTCGCGGCCGTTCATTTCCGGCATCACGACGTCCGTCATCAGGAGGTGGATTTCCCCCGCGTGCTCACGAGCCAGTTGCATCGCTTCGCCCGGGGTGCGCGCGGCCAGGACCTTGTACCCCAGACTCCCCAGTAAACGCTGACTCGCTCGCAAGATGGATGGTTCGTCCTCGACCAGCAGGACCGTCTCCTGTCCGCGATTCGCGGCCTCGGCCAGAGTTCCCTCCATCGAATGAGCCCCCCGCACGGCACGGCGCGGAAGGTGTATCTGAAAGGCCGTACCCTGACCTGGTTCGCTCTCCACGGTGATGAAACCGTTGTTCTGCTTCACGATACCGTAAACAGTTGCCAGTCCGAGGCCCGTACCGTGGCCCAGTTCTTTCGTCGTGAAGAACGGTTCGAAAAGGTGCGTCTTTACGTCCGGGCTCAACCCGCATCCATTGTCGCTGACGGTCAGCCGGACATAGTTTCCGGTGTGGGCTTCGGGATGCGTGGCCACATACGCTTCTCCAATAACGGCGTTCTGAGTCTCGATGCAGATTCTCCCCATACCGCCGCCGATGGCGTCCCGGGCGTTTACGCACAAGTTGGCCAGGATCTGGTCCACTTGAGACGGATCCATGTCAACTAGTCCAAAGTCGGCGCATGGAACAAAGACCAAGTCGATATGCTCGCCGATGAGCCGGCGCAACATCTTGAGCATGCCCGCCACCGTCTCGTTCAGGTTCAGCACCCTTGGAAAGATTGTCTGCCTGCGGGCAAAGGCCAGAAGTTGCCGGGTGAGATCCGCCGAGCGCTGGGCACACTCTTGAACTTCCAATAGGGTCTCCCGCACAGTGCTCTGAGGAGGGAGTTCCATGAGCGCCAGCGTGGTGTTACCCATAATCGCCTGGAGCATGTTGTTGAAATCGTGGGCAACGCCACCCGCCAGCCTTCCCACCGATTCCATCTTCTGAGATTGGAGCAGTTGTTCCCGCAGCCGCTCCTTCTCTTTCTCAGCCCGAGTCCTTTCACTGTGGGCCACTGCCAGGGCCATTTGGTCAGCAAGCTGGCATGCGAAGGTGATCTCATCGTCCTCCCACTGATGGACGCGATCCGCATGTTCGAAACAGAGCAACCCGAGACTGCGCCCCCCGGATCGAATCACCGCCGTTAGCAGCGACGTGATCCTGTTGGGCTTCAGGTATTTCTCCACATAGCTCGCCGTTCTCGGATCGTTCATCGCGTCGTTTGCGGCCAGGAACTTCGCGGTTTCGAAAAGAGCGAATTCATCCTCGAATTCAGAGGCCCTGAGAACGTCACCCGAGAAGTGTGCGCCGCTGGCCGCCAGGAAAAGATCGACGTTGACCAACCGTGTTTGGCCTTCCTCAAAAAGCCAGACTCCGGCCCGCGCGACATCCAGCACCGTGGCTGCCGTCCCCGTCAATTCGACCGCCAATTCCCGAACAGCTCCTCCGGCCAGCAAGGTGCTCGACGCGATGGCGGCCACGGCCTCCGACTCCCGCCGCCGGCGTTCTGCCTCGTCCGCCAGCGCAATCTCCGCCCGCTTGCGCTCCGTAATGTCGATCACTACCGTCAGAAAGTGCCGCTTGTTTTGGGCAACAACCACTTCTCCGGAGAACAGGCCATGCCGGATCGCTCCATCCCTGGCCCTCAGCCTCAACTCGACATTCTTGATGTGTCCCTCGCGAGCAAACCTCTCCACGGCCGCCTCTTGCTGGCTGACATCCGGAAACAGACCCAAGTCCCGTGCAGTCCTTCCGATGACATCCGCCCGGGAGTACCCGAGCGTCTCGAGAAAGGTGTGGTTGACATCCTCAAAGCGGTGCTCCGGCAGGGAGGAGAGGGCCATGAGCGCCGGATTGGTTCGGAACAACTGCTCGAAGCGCTGTTGCGCTTCCAGTTCCGACGAGATGTCCTTGCTGACGCAGAAGATGCAGTTGATTCCACTCCACTTGCCAAAGGAGGCGCGCGTCTCCACCGGTATCAGTGACCCGTCCTTTCGTTCCAGCGGGAGCGGGCAAGAGTTCCGCTCACCTCGAAACACGGCGGCCAGGATCTCGGCGGCCTCGCTTCGGAGCCCCGTTGGATGGATGCCCGGAATGCCGCGTTCGCTGAGTTCCTCCAGTGTGTAACCAAGCTTCTTCTTGGCCGCTTCATTGGCGTAAAGAATCTGGCCCGCGGGCGTACCCACCAGAATCATGTCTTGCAGGGATTCGAAGAAAGCACGGAAGTTCGCCTCACTCCTCTCGAGGGCTTCCTCGAACCTTCGGCGTTCATCGATATTCCGGAAATTGATGACGAGAGAGTCCGTACCCGGCACCCCAATGAGGTTCGTGAATGTGCTTTCGATCCAGATCCACATCCCATTCGCATGCCGAAAACGGTAGTCGATTGTCCTGACTTCCCGGGGATTTCGCAACACGGCCTCGATCGCACCCAGAACGAGGGGCAAGTCGTCCGGATGTGTGCTGCTAGCGGGATCCACTTCGCGAAAGCTGTCGGGATCGAGGCCGAACATCCGGCAAGCGGCCGGGCTTGCGAAAGTCAGCCGCCCCTCCTTGCTGACGAGCGTTATACCGTCGGGGGCGTTCTCAATGAGCGCCCGGAACTTCATCTCGCTTTCGCGCAGTGCCCGTCCCGCCAGATTGTGTTCAGTGATTTCCCACGCCAGATCGGCCAGCCGTGAAACCGTCCGTAGATCTTCCCCTGTGTAGTCGTTAGACTTGTTGCCCACACACAGAACTGCGACGGCCCTCTCTCCCCGCATCACCGGGACCAGCAGTTCACGGCGAACTGTGCCGCCGGTGGCGGGCGGGCCAAAACCGTTGCGAATGACGGGTCTCTGCGTGCTGGCACAGTCCATCCACACGCCGTCCTCCTGAAGAAGACAGTCTTCGCCCCCGGCCTGACCGAATCCGGCCCGTGTGCGAGTGGACCAGTATTGAGGGGCGAGTGAGGTTTGACCTGCGTTCAGCAGCCTGCAAAACCCAATGGTGCTGCCGGTCAGCCGCTCTGCCTCATTCAGGGTTTCCTCGATCAGCTCCTCGGGTGTGTGGGTGATGGCGAATTCTAGAAGGTGCAGCCTCGCGCCGTTGATGACTTGCTCTCGGACACGTTCCGTGATGTCGCGGTAGTGCCAGAGGTGGCCGGCGGAGGACTGGCCGGACAGGACAGGGACATAGTCTCGCTCGACCACCCTACCATCCGCGAGTGAGAGTGGCTCGCCAAGGATCGCGGTCGCGCCATTCACGGCCCGTTCGATCCCAGCCACAAAACCCTCTGGATCCGAAAACGCCCTGCTGGCCCGCTGCGAGGCTTGCTGGCAATCCAACCCCACGAGGATCTCCGGCGCGGGAATGCCGAAGAGCTTGCAGAGTGGGAGGTTCACGAACCGCACCCGGCGTTCGGAATCCTCCATGAGAAGACCAGACTGCAGGCTCTCAACGAGTGTGGCCATGCGGGCACTCGTGATCAGCGCGGCGGCTTCCCCGCGTTCGCGCTCGATGGCCTCACCCAGTGTGCGTGCGGCAATGCGCAGAGCGCCGATCTCGGGGCCAGACCAGATTCGCTCTCTCTCGCATTCGTCGAAACCGATGAAGCCCCACGGCCTGCCACCCGCCGGAATTGGCACGATCAACAACGAAAGAATGCCCTGGGCCAGGAGGGGCGCCTGTTCTGAAGCGGGGAACTCGCGGATGTGCCCGGCGATCTCGAGGCCTTTCTCCAAGAAGTCGATCCACCGCCCGAATCCTGCGGCTTGCATCGGGAGGTTCTGCAGGTTGGGCTGATGAATCTGCGGCTCCACGCCTTGGGCCGTCCACTCGAATCGCTGGCTGGCGAGAAGCGCTCCATCTCCGCCTCCGTGGAGTTCGAATACGTAGGCGCGGCTTGCGCCAACGCCCTTACCCAGATCACCGAGTGCCTGCGCGACCCTCGCCGCCCATGCGTCGCGACTGAGGAGCCGGGCGGCCGCGGCGCCGGCGGCCTCCAGGATGGCGTCTCGTCTTCGCAGCGCTTCCTCTCCCCCTTCGTGCCCTGCTTCTGGCGTACAACCTTCAATCATGCGTTTCCACTCTAATACGAACTCGCTCTCGCTCCGAGACGGTCAAAGGTTCAGGCTCGGAAATAGACCATCCGCCAACCACGGGTAATTGTCCTGCCCAAACGAGGACTCGTGGTCTTCCAGGACGTGCAGACTTGTGACGTTCTTCCTCGGACGCGCGCAGAGGTGCGGCTCGTATTCACATCACCTCGAGAAGGCAGAGCGCCACAGTCTTCCAGACAAGGAATCCCCTTGACCTCGCGGTCTCTGCGTGTTACACAGTGAGCTGGAGGCGGCGACGGTCTTCGTTCTCGTTCGCCTGTCCCTTCCAGTTTCGGCCAGGAGGGATCATGAAAGTAGCAGTTCTCGGCGCGGGGCACGGCGGACAGGCCATGGCTGCGGACTTGACGCTATCGGGACACAGTGTGCGGCTCGCAGCTATCCCTGAGCATGCCAATAACATAGCAATCATCAGGGCCTTTGGCGGGATATTCCTGGAGGGGACGGCGTCCTCGGGGGTACCTGCCGGCTTTGCCAAAATCCAGATGATCACCGACGATGTTCCGGCAGCCATCAAGGGCGCCGAGATCGTTATGGTTGTTGTTCCGGCCTTCGCCCAGGAACCCTACATGCGCATCCTCCTCGAGTGCGCCGAGCCGGGGCAGCTCGTCGTTTTCAACCCGGGGAAATTCGCTTCTCTTGAGTTCGGCAGGATGCTGTGGGAGGCCGGCCGGCTTGGCGAAGTCAAGGTTGGTGAGACGGACACGCTGATTTACGCGGCCCGGATGAGCGGCGCGGGACACAACCGCATTCTGGGCGTGAAATCCGCAGTCTATTACGCAGCCTTCCCCTCTGTTGAGACGGCCGCCACACTCTATTCTTTGATGGACCTCTATCCCCAGTTTGCTCCGGCGAAGAACGTACTGCAGACGAGCGTGGACGACATAGCGATGACGCTCCACCCGATTACGACGCTCATGAACGCCAGCCGGATAGAGCAAATTGGCCCCTACAGGAACCCTCATTACGGTATCACCCCATCACTGGGCCGCGTCATTCAGGCCGTCGATAATGAACGGTATGAGCTTTCGAAAAAGCTCCGATACGAAACAATGAGTTTCCTCGAAGCTTACGAGAGGGACTATGGTGTCAAGGGGAAGAGCGTCGACGAGGTTATTTTGAACGTGCCGGCGTACAAGTCCATGGCGTCCCCGGACAGTCTCAATCACCGCTACATTACCGAGGAAGTCCCGTATGGTCTCGTGCCAGTGGCGGCGCTGGCCAGAATCGCGGGCATTGCGGCACCAGGCACGGATTGCATCATCCGCCTTGCGTGCATGGCGAACGGAGTGGACTATTGGGCCATGGGAAGAAGTCTTGATGCGATGGGTCTCTCTGGACTCGACATCTCCGGATTGATCAAGTACGTGACGCATGGCCCGGCGAAAGCCTGAATGACTGACTCGCCAGAAGCCCAGGCGATTCCTGGAAAGACCAGGCAAAGGTGGATCCTGGCGTGCGCGGCATTCGCCACGTTCATGGGGACTTTGGACGAGTTCATTGTGGGAATCTCGCTGCCCTCCATCACGCGGGATCTGCGTACCGGGACCAGCGCGGCGGTGTGGATCGTGATCGTCTACTTCTTGATGGTCACAGGCACTCTCATTCTTTTCGGCAGGCTCGCGGACAGGAGAGGCCTAAAAAAGCTGTTCCTTATCGGGTACGCCATTTTCCTCGCGGGTTCCCTGTTTTGCGGGATCTCCTGGAATCTGGGCATCCTGATCGCCGCCCGCGCCGTCCAGGGCCTCGGAGGTTCGATCCTCCGTGTCGTCGCCTATGCCATCGTACCCAAAATGCTTCCCAGGGAAGTCCGGGGCTGGGGTTACGGCACTCTTTCCACCGCATCAGCCCTGGGAATCATGGCCGGCGCCCCGGCCGGCGGCTTCATCACGAATGTGTTCTCTTGGCACTGGATTTTCCTTCTCAACATCCCCGTTGGCATAGTTGCAGTTTTCATTGTCATGCGCGTCCTGCCCGGCGACAGCGGCACGCGGAAACCGGACGAACCCTTCGACGTGCCGGGAGCGGCCGTCAGCTTCTTGGGATTCTGCGCCCTTACATACGCACTGAACTCCGGACACGACGATGGATGGACATCACCTCTCATACTTGGCTGCCTGAGCGGTTCCGCTATTCTCCTCACCATCTTCATCCGCCGCGAAATGTCGATCCCCCATCCGCTGCTCGATATAAGCCTCTTCAAGAACGCGAACTTCGTTCTTGGCAACGCGGCCATGTTCATGACGTGCATGTTCATGAGCGGCGACGGGTTCCTGTTCCCATTCTTCTTACAGCTCGGGCGAGAACTGAGCGCTTCTCACGCGGGACTTCTCATCCTTGGATACTCTGTTGTCTATGTGCCTGTGGCGCAGATCGCAGGACGACTCTCTGACAGGGTCCGGCCACCAATCCTCTGTGGCCTCGCCATGATCTCTGGCGCCCTTGCCTGTCTCTTTTTCGTCGCCACGATGGGGAACTCTAGCCTCTGGCCGGCAGCAGCCTACATGGTGTGGGCGGCGATCTCATGTGCCATGTTCATCTCACCCAGCAACAACAACGTGATGAGTCATGCGCCTGAAGACAGGCAAGGCAGCGCGGCGGGAATCCTGAGCACGGCTAATCAGCTCAGCGGAGTCATTGGTGTGTGTGTCTTCGAGGCCGTCTTTTCGCTCGCTTCCGACAAGGCAGGCATCAAGACACTCGCGGACTTGCAGAATGCGCCCGCGGTGATGTCGGCAGGGTTTCGTCACGCTTACACGTGCGCAATTCTCATCTGTGCTGCTGCGGCCGCTTTCGCTTTTCTCTCAGGAAGGCGCGCGACCGCTCCCCCTCGCCCGTAAGAGCCGGCTTCGCTTGAAACCGTCCCTGAAAAAGGAAAAAGGGCGCTTCACACAAGCGCCCACGCCGTTAAACCGGCAAAAGGAGACCTCACGGCTCCCATACTTCATGGACACGTCAAGAAAACTGGCGGAGGCGTATGAGAGTCGAACTCACCTGCCAGCCCTTTCGAACCGCGCACGCTGGTTTTGAAGACCAGGGGAGCCACCCGGCCCCGTCCGCCTCCACTTCGGATTCTAGCCGCTCTCCCCTTTCCTCTTCCAGTCCCGCACGTATGACCTCTGGTCTTCGGTCTGGGGGGAGTTGATGTAATAACTGCTCTTGGGAACCGTTTGCCAGTGAGCCGCCAGCTTCTCGAGAGCCCCCTCTCCCGTCATCCCCTGTTCCACGAAGTAGCAGCCGATCACCGTGCCCGTTCGGCCGATTCCTCCCCAGCAATGCACGTAAAGCGGCTTTGTGGCCGCCAGGTTCTTCTCGATGGCATCCAGGATCCCACGCATCACCTCGGGCTCAGGGACGTCCAAGTCCTGGATTGTGCGCCTCTCATACACCGCCTCGAGCCCCAGTTCCGCCGACAGCGCAGAAAGGAGCCCATCGTAAGGGTCCAGCTCCCCCGGCTGCGTCAAATCGATGAAACTCCGAATTCCAGCCCCGAGAAACGCCCGGAGTTTCTTCTCGGCTTGTGACTCGAGCCTCGCTCCCGGGTACTCCCCCGCCAGAAGGCGGCCGGGAATCACCCAATAACATTCCGGAATCGGCCGGGCCGGTTCTTCTTTCGTCATGCCCTACTCCCCTCTCGAGAACTGAGCAAGCGTAAACGCCACATACTCCTTCTGGCCCGCCGTCAACTCCGGAAACACGGGGATAGCCAGCGTCTCTCCTGCTGCCCGCTCGGCTTCAGGAAAGTCGCCAGGTTTTCCTCCCCAGAGCGCGAAACACTCCTGGAGATGGAGGGGAACTGGGTAGTAGATGGCGTTCCCGATCTGCCGTTCCCCGAGTCTTCTCTTCAGCTCGTCGCGACGTCCCCCGGCCACCCGGATCACGAATTGATTGAAAACGTGGTGGAAGGCCTCTGTCTGACGCGGGAATCCGATCCCCCCTTCGCCGAACCCCACGCCGCCGAATTCGGAAAAGAGACCCTCGATTTCCGCCGCGTTCTTGCGTCTGCCTTCGCCCCAGTTATCGAGATGCGGGAGCTTGACGTTGAGGATCGCGGCTTGCAGGGCGTCGAGCCGGAAGTTACCCCCCACATACTTGTGGAAATACTGCGCCGTCTGCCCGTGGGTCCTGAGCGATCGAACTCTTTGCGCCAGGTCTTCGCTGTTGACAGTCACCATACCGCCGTCCCCGAACCCGCCCAAGTTCTTCGACGGGAAGAACGAGAAACAGCCAAAATCACCGAGGTTTCCGGCCTTCTTCCCCTTGTACTCCGCGCCCAGAGATTGGCACGCATCTTCGATTACCGGGATCCCCTTCTGCCTGGCCACACCCAAGATGGGGTCCATATCCGCGCACTGACCGAAGAGGTGGATCGGCTGAATGGCCTTCGTCCTCGGGGTGATCGCTTCGGCCAGCTTGGCCGGATCGACGTTGAACGTCACGGGGTCGATGTCGCAGAACACGGCCCGCGCGCCGAGCCGGTAAACGGCTCCGGCCGAAGAGAAGAAGGTATACGGCGAAGTGACGACGTCATCGCCGGGACCGATTCCGAGAGACATCATCGCGGCGAGTTGGGCGTCCGTTCCAGAGGACATTCCGATCGCGAACCTGGCCCCGACGTAGTCCGCGACGGCTCGTTCGAAAGCTTCCACGCGAGGTCCGAGGATGAACGACTGGCTTTCGTAGATGTCGTTCGTGACGGCGAGGACGCGGTCCTTGATTGACTGATATTGTTGCTTGAGGTCGAGAAGCGGCACAATCACCGCTTGAGGGTCTTTACGCATGCGGAGGCGAGCATACGCGAATCGAGGATCCGAGGTCATGCGGTCGTGCGGGCATGGATCTTGCCAGCAAGAAGAATCACTCAGGTGTTTAACCCGGGAGCCTGCAGGCACAGGGGCCCCGTGGAGCCAGGTTTGAGGAGGTCAGAAATGCGAATCGTGAGAATCCCGAAGCCCATTCGAGCCGGTTTTGTGGTTTGGCTCCTGTTTGCTTCAGCGGGCGTTTTTCTTTTTGGGTCGAGCCCAGCCATGGGCGCGGGCGTGACGCTTTTTACGGGCCGGTATTTGACCGGCAGTTCCCAGACCTTTTTCCGGGATGAAGTAGACCTGCGCTACTCCAGAATCGGCGCCGGTACGACGCGGTCCGTCTCGGTCTCTGGCGGCTGTCAGGCCATGCTCTTTGAGTTCGCGAATTTCCAGGGGCAGTACATTCGCCTCTCTGAAACCGACAACGATCTTGGAAATACCGTGCTGTCCCGCAACTCGGTGGGCTCGATCCGAGTCGCTTGCGACCAGCAAGGAGGCGGAGGCGGTGGAGGCGGGAGCGAGTACCTCCCCCCCGACCGGCCGCGCCGCGGTTCCATCACGCTCTTCAGCGACCGGCGCTACTCCGGGGAAAGCGAAACGTTTTACGGCGACATCGTCGACCTGAACGCAACCAAATTTGGAAACCGGCGAGCCAGCTCTCTGCGGCTAGCCTCGGGCTGCCGGGCAACTCTGTGGGAGTACCCCTATTTCAAGGGCCGCAGCACGACCTTCCCTGGTGACGACGCCAACCTCAGCAACACATCTCTTGGCGAGAGAGCGGCGTCTTCTCTCAAGCTCGATTGCAGGGGCGGCGGAGGCTACGGGCCAGACCCGTATCCCCGGCCTGAACCGTCCCGTTACGGGGTCACGCTCTACCAGGGCCGCCACGCACAGGGACCTAGCATGACGTTTGACCGGGATATTTCAGACCTTGACCGGACTCCGTTTGGATCCCGAAGCGCCAGTTCGGTTGACGTGAGCCCGGGTTGCATCGCCATCCTCTATCAGTACCCCAATTACCGGGGCCGCTCCACGACGTTCAGGGAGCGTGACAACAACCTGTCCAACACCGAGGTTGGCGAAGACACCGCATCCTCCCTCAAAATCAACTGCCAGGGGGGACATGGTCCAAACCCGCCAGTACCCGTAATGCGGGGCGTCACGATCTACCGGGACCGTTACGCCTCCGGACCCAGTGAGACGTTCTCGCGCGACGTGGAGGATCTCTCGCGGACATCGATCGGGGCGAGAACAGCCAGTTCTGTTGACGTCACGCCCGGCTGCATTGCCACGCTTTACGAATTTCCGGGATTCGGAGGCCGTTCCACGACCTTCCGGGAGCGCGACAACAACCTCAAGAACACCGCGGTGGGCGAGGATCGCGCTTCTTCGCTGAAAGTCTCCTGTCCCCGCTACTAGGCGGCTCGTTTTCTTTTTGTGACCGGTTCCTTTCGCCGCTTCCTTCCCCTCTGCCTCGCTCTTCTCGCGGCAGGATTGACAACCTCGTGCGCAAGCTCGGGGACATACGGGGTTTTCAAGAGCTATCCACCTTCTTTTCAAAAAGCTGTCAACCGCTTCGACCCGCAGGATCTCTCAGGAACAAAAGCCGTCTACGCCTCTGATCTTTACGCACAAAACGGTGCAGCCCTTCTCGCGAACTGGGAAATGGGAGCCTTTTACCAGATCGCTGGCCAGTACACCGAGAGCCGGGACTGTTTCCTGCGGGCAGACACCATTGCCCGCGACCTGGAGGGCCGGGCCGTCATCTCCGGTCGTGATGCCGCCCGGCTGGCCGCTTCGGCCTTCACCAATGAGAACGTCCTCGAGTTCAAGGGTGAGGGCTTTGAAAAGACCATGTCGCGCACCCTCAACGCGCTCAACTTCCTGCAAGCGGGAGACCTCCAGGGAGCCCGGGTCGAGGTGCGTAAAGCCGCGGAGTACCAAGAGCTGGCCCAAAAAGGGCACCAGGACCGTCTTCTCGAGGCCCAGAAAGAGGACGCAAAAAACGCGGAAGCCGCCAGGGCGCGCCAGCAGGTCTCGTCCAGCCAGGAACTTAACCGGGAACTCGCGTGGATGAACTCCGTCACGGCTTCAGTCAAAAACTCTTTCCTCAACCCTTTCACCTACTTCCTTTCGGGGGTCGTTTACGAACTTGGCGGCGAACCGGGAAACGCAGCCATTGACTACAAGACGGCATGGGAAATGGTCCCGGGGGCCAAAGCAATCCAGCGATCCGCCTATAGGGCCGCATTGGACTCAAACCGGACTGCGGACCTCGACATCTACAGCCGTTCCTTCGACCGGCCTACGCTCGAGATGGCGTCCACCCGGAGACGGGACCAAGAAGAGGTCATCGTCGTCTACATGCCAGGCCTCATCCCGCAAAAACAAGAGGTAAAGTTCCCCATTCCCATGCCAGACGGCGGAATGAGCGTTGTCGCTTTTCCCGTCTACCGGTACGAGCCGCGCCCAGCCGAGGGCATGGAAATCATCTCTCCGGATGGAACCCGCCACATCACGGAACCACTGGTCGACATGCGGTCCCTCGCTGTTCAGGCGCTCAAGGAACAGTGGGTGGAGATCGCAGTCAGGCAAGTGATGCGGACCTCCGCCAAATACCTCTCTCAGAAGGCCGCGGAGAAAAGAGCCCGCAAGGACGGAGGCTCGGGCGCGGAAACAGCGGTTTCCGTGCTGGGCTTTCTCTTCACCGCGTTCACGGAGAACGCAGACCTCAGAGGATGGTATTCGCTGCCGGCCGCCATCGACATTGGCCGGTTCGACGTGGCGCCCGGCTCCCAATCCCTCGTTCTGAGATGGACTGGGCCGGGCGGGGCATCCCGCAACCAAAAGATCCAGATCTCAGTTCCTCCGGGAAAGAAGACCCTTCTTTTCGCTCGCTCGTTCATGGGCGAGCTTTTCTACTGGCACGTGACACTTTGAAAGGACTCCCATGAAAATCAAGCCGCTCCTCATCTGCCTGGCCATGACGGCTCTCGTAACTCTCTCGACCGGGTGCACATCACCCGCGACGACGGGGAGTAATCAAGTCACCGGTACGGTTACAGGTCTCCCCGAAGTCCAACAGCAGCGCGTCACCATCGATGGGGAACTCGAGAAGGTGTTACAGATTTCAGACATCAAGGCCCGCCGCCTGGATGGATTCCTGCAGGTCCAGGTCACGCTCCGCTCGCTCGCGGCAGAGACGCTCCCCCTGGAGACGAAATTCGAGTGGTTCGACCGCGATGGGTTCAAGATCGACAACACGGCCGAACTGTGGAGGCCTTCCCAAATTTCGGGCGGAGCCACGAGCGAAATCAGCGCAATGGCCCCGAAGGCGGAATCCGAGACGTTCCGGTTCCAGGTGAGGCGCGCAAATCCGATCGTTCGGGCCGAGTGATGGGCCCGGCGCTTCCCCAAAACAGCGGCCCTTACTCAGAAACCAGCCAAGTATTTCGAATCCAAGGAGAACGCAACATGAAACCGCTTCTTAAGACTCTCGCGCCCATTCTCTTTTTGGGACTTGCAAGTTGCAGTTCCGGCCCGCAGGTGACGTATCAGGATCCCACTGCCGTGGAGACGCTCACGACGGACTTTGGAGCCACGGACGTCCAGCTCATCGTCGACAAGATGGTCGGTTCGCTTATCGAAACCCCGATTTTCGGAACCGAACGGCCGGTTATCTGGATTTCCCCCGTTGCCAACAAGACATCGGAACACATCGACACGAAACTCATCACGGACCGCATTCGAACGGCCATGCTGAAATCGGGAAAAGTGAGGTTCACGGCGGCATCTGATATCCCGCGGGAACTTCAAGATCAACTCGATTACCAGTCCGCTGGCCGCGGGATCGTCGATCAAAAGACTGCTGCTCGCGCCGCTAAACAGGTGGGAGCCAAGTACTTCATCTACGGCGAGATCACGTCAATCGTCAAGCAGGAAGGGCGTTCGAAGCTGGTCGATTACTTCGTCACGCTCAACCTGACCAACGTCGAGACGGGTCTGATCGAGTGGGCGGACGAGAAAGCGATTCGCAAGGGGACCACACGCCAGCTCGTGGGGAGCTAAGTAGGCCCAAGAAAATCTTGCTTCTAACTCAATCTCGCTTCCCCAAGAA